>Ga0265338_10001584_pt1 | contig 36606 bp, 58 predicted proteins | sample 42126metaG_FD_193579 | JGI IMG/M metagenome (GOLD analysis project Ga0265338, IMG submission 193579) | Rhizosphere microbial communities from Carex aquatilis grown in University of Washington, Seatle, WA, United States - 4-21-26 metaG | ecosystem: Host-associated > Plants > Roots > Rhizosphere... | reverse complement strand
GCCAGCCCATTCGCCGTAAGCACACCACCGAATAGTGTCAGCCCGGAGCCTACCGTAATAGGCGTCTCCATATAATTGATCCCGGTGCCTATCAACGTATTGGGCGCCAGGCTCGTATTCGTAATGGCCGCGGCGCTAATGCCACCGCCCACTGTGAGATTGCTGGCGACCGTCAATAGCCCATTCAGCCAGGCACTGTTCGGATTATTCGTAATCGACCACACCGGATTAGCACTGGGATCCTCCCAGGACAAATAATTCTGAGCCTGGACCTGATACCACTGTAGAGAACCACCGACATAGTAATATTGAATCGAGCCGCTGCCTCCGGTGAATTCCAACTGAGCCTGCACCGGATTGGTGATAATGAGGTATCCGGTATCCGTCATATTGGTCGCATGCCCGTTTACGCTGGGCACAAATGCCGTATTCGGCAAGGCCCACCAGTTCGTATTGATCCGTAGAAACAATTGCTGCAATGTCGTGTCATAGACCAGTGTGCCATTCATTGTCCCATGGTCCCCGGTCGCCTCGGTCAAATTGGTCCGCTGTGTGGTCGTCAAACTGATAGCTTGAAGCCGACCATACGTGAGGTTACCGGGAGGCTGGGCTTGTGCCGTAATAGACGCCAGCATGAGCACAATTATGGCAAGACTGAGAGCACGAAGGTATTGAGTCGCGTTTCGCATATATGTGTAAAGATTAAGCAGGACGATTACCCATTTCCCCACCACCGTAATTGATACCACTGGTCAGACGACGATTATAATCGGTCTTCTGTCTGGCCGCCTCGGTATCCAGGAAAGACTTCAAGTCGAATGAAGAGATGCCGTCGTGTTGCACAGCAGACCGCAATACGACACGCATCACGTTCGCATCCCCGGCCAGACTGGGGGCCACTTCCCGAATCGTATTATACGTTTCCACCACCTTGTCCGGATCAGCCTCCGATAGCACCTCATCTGTGGCCATTAGTCTCTGCAACGTGGCCATATGGCGGGCATCTATATAATCACGGTCTACAGTTTGCTGACCGGTATTGAATCCGCCGCCAAGAGATTTCTGAATGACCGGTTCAAGGAGGCCATAGCCTTTGCCGGCCGCAGTGTCAAGCCCTTTGTTCATGCCGCCGAAGAAACCTTCAATTGGACGGGTAGGAGACTTCTGGCCTCCTTCCGCACCTTTGCCTTTGCCGCCACCGCCTTTACCACCAGTCTGAGCGGGTGCAGCGGGTTCGCTTACGGGTTCATCTTTTTTTTTATCCCCTGAGCCAGCTGGCTCGGCATGCTGCGCTACAGCAGGGTCAGCAAGCGCTGGGGCGGCCGCAGTAGCCTGTTTGATGCCCTCATCGGCTGCTTGGATCAAATAATGCAAATCGAGCAGGGAGGCCACTTTTTCGATCAATCCGGCATGGTCTGGTATCAGACGCTTAGTAGTATCCACCTGGCCCCGGGTGATAGGCCATTTACAGCCTTTGATGTAACTGGCCAATTTGTCCATTACGGGCGCTACGGGTTCGCCATAGAGGGACAAGGCATCGGTCTCGAAGGCTGCGAAATTCAAATCAGTATTGGACCGCAGAGCCCGGTGAACAGTCTCCATGATCCGGCGGCCTTCCTCCCGGAAGTCAGATGCCGCCTGCTTCATGGTCTCCAGATTGAGGGCCTCCACACGTGCATCCCGGCGGGCTGCTTTGGCTTTGCGTTCGCCAGCAAAGACTGATGGGTCTTCGACCGGGCCGGCTGCCAATTTAATCTCTTGTGGTTCATCCAGGCCGAGGCGTTCCCAGCCACTGAGGCATGTGGGCAATGACACATCGGCATTCTTGCCATGCCATTCGGTGTGTGTTTCGGATGGTGTCTCCAAGTATTTGGCGACCATCTTGGGTACGTCGATGATGGAAAAGCTGGAACCGCGGGAGGCCGACTTCTCCAAGTGAGAAAGAGTCTTGGCGGTATTGAACAGTTGTCCCAACATTTCGACCTGGGCGGGGGCCAAATTTTGGGTATGAGAAAATTTGAGAATAGATTGTTCCGGATCTCCAGTTTTCTGTGCTTCCGGGATGACATCCTCGATCAGCCACTTTATAAGTTGTTGCCGCATTTGAATGTATAATACGGAACGAGCAGCACCTGTGCAAATCAAATTTAGTACAACAAAAGCCCCGGTCCATTCGGGCCGGGGTCGTAAGTCCAATTAACAAGGAGACTACGTCTGCAACGTGTCGAGCAAATGCTCGATCTGGCCATTGATTACGTCCAGGTCTTGTCGCAGTCTACAAACCAGTGCTGGCGCGGGGGCCAAGTCTGGCTCTGTCTCGTCAGACGACTTCTGAGGAGGCGGTGCCGCTGACGTGCGCACTGTCGCCGTTCTGTCGTAGACTACGCCGATTAGCTTGCTTGTGATCTGGATCACATTAGCCAATTGTTCAATCTCCTGTGCTAACGGACTCGCCGTCTTTGCTGGCGCTGCGGCCAGTCCGCCTACATTAGAGGCGGGGGATTTAGAATAGTTCATCTGAACTGTTCCTCTCTTTGTTTGTTGTTAATTCCGGCAATATACCGGAAATCCAAAAATTATTTCTTCTTAGTCGGCAGCAATTTCTGCCTCTCGTCGTAATGCGCCCAGTTCGGATCCTTCGCATGCAGCATCTTTGGCGCCTCCTGATCCTTATCCTGCTTACCAGTCTTTCCAGTCCTCTGCTGCTCCTTAGCCCGGGCCTCAGCCTCCTCCTGATTAGCCTGAATCATTCCCGCGACTGATGGCGCCACCATTCTCTCCAAAGTCCATACGACCGGATTACGCTGTGAAATGGTCTCCAGTCCTATCGTCTCTTCTGACATTTTAGATTCCTGCCCGCCCATCTTATCAGCCTGCACCAATTTCGTAGCCTGCGTGATGCCGGGATAGAAGCCATGCCCGCCGCCCAGATTTAATTCCAATACGGCCGCAAACATTTGCTGGCCTTCGAACAGTTGACGATACCGGTCTAATTGGGCTGGCGTCATTCTGGCCACTTTACCAGCGAGCGCGACCATCTCGACATCGTGATCCAAAGCTAATTGCTTGTGCAGATTCTTACCACCAGCACGATACAGGTAATTAGGCTCCAAAATAGCAAACGCCCGGGATTTGTAAGGATAGGCCAATGTGACCAGATAATCACGTTCACGCAGCCGCTCCTTCACATTCCAGAATATGTGCCCGTAAAATCGTATGACTTGTGCCCGCAAATTAAAATACCAGCCTATTTGCTCATACGTAGCGCCCTCGATCATCAACAATGCATTAATCGTATTACGGGCCACATCGAACTGCGCTCCCATTAAAAGCCTGGCGGCCTTGATGTCCTTGTGTATGGGGTCATCTGGTTTAAAGTCACCTCGTAGGAAGTCGGCCAGACACATGATCATTTCTTTTTTGTGCTGGGGCAGCTTGACCATTTCGGGCAGGTCTTTATTCGCCCCGATGAATGAGAGCGCGTAATTGTATACGAAATCAGGCTGCATGAGCGAATCGCTTTCGCGTTGCAGAACCCTGCGGCCTTCTCCCCGCACATCCCGGAAATCCAGCCAGGTCCGAGGATCCCGATATATCGGCGTTATATGGTTGTCATCCTGGAGGCCCGCTAGATATTCTAATTCTGTTCGTGTCATGATTTTATGACAGCCCGACGCTGCCACTCCCAGCCTGCCTCTGTTGATTCTTCTGCGTCAACTCCAAAATCAAGGCGCCGAACGATTTGAAGTTCGATACCAATTTATTCTCTAGCTGGTCCTGGTCATCGGACCCGAATGCCTTCACGAAATCCTCGGGCTTCCAATAGAACAAGAACAATATTCGCCCAATACGATCCAGTCCATCCTCCAGGACTGGCAAATACTTCTCGATGAGCGCCGATGAATCATACGTATTGACCAACGATCCGACCATGCCGTGCTCGAACAGATTCGGCATGCCCTTCTCTTTGGACATCATATACAACTCCATTGGCTGCATCTGATCAATCGTGTCCTGAGTCTCCTGCGAATAACGGTCGCCAATACGCTGCTTGGGCAACACAGGCGTATCCCGCTGTGCATTGACAACGAACCGGGAAGAAGACGGCTGTTCGTTCACACCGTATTCCTCGTTCATGGATTCCGGAAATACAGGGAAGTCCGTAAACCGGAGATTGTAAGCTTTCTTCTCCTGCCACATGAAATCAAACTCGCGGGCCTTGTCGACCTCCTGCAATACCTTCTCAGCCGCCCCCTCGGTCAACGAACAAGCCCCCATCAGATAGCACTTGCATCCCAGTTTGCTCATCTCGCCGATATAGCGATCGCTCGATGCCGACTTGAACAGGTAATTGTCACCGGACTTGCGGACCGATGCCTTCTTGTAGCCGTTCTCGTAAATGAACTGATCCATGGCATACTTGCTGCCCAGATTGATTTGCTCCTTGAATATGATCTCCTTGCCGTCGGCTGCATACTCGCAGTCTTTCTTCTCGGAGGCCACTTCGATGAAGCGGCAGCATTTACCGATCACCTTGTCCTGCATGTCACACTTGTCGAAATCAGGATTCAAGACCAATGGAGTCTTGCACTCATTCCGCTGATTACGAACATACACCCGGGCCAGGCCGAGATTGTCCTTGGACACTTTGTCCACATAGAATGGACGAGACAACGATTTGTCGTCCGCACAATAGAGCCGATACGCCTTGCCCGATTTCGGCGAAGCATCCCCGATGTCTTCGGGAACAGACTTGACGAAATTGCCGAGCACACCTTTCCGGGAAGTAAGTGATTGCTTATCCGAGAGGTCGACCAGACTCAACTCTGGTCCCGGCTCCGAACGGCTGCTGACTGAATCGCAGCAGGTCGGATAGCACTCATCGCAGAAATCCGTAGCCATGGTCCCGGCACAGAGCATTTCGTGTGTGGCGCCATCAGACAGGAGCACGTTGTATATGCCAGCCTCGCCAACGGATTGGAGGTCTTTCTCGGCGTCGGTGTAGAGGACATCGTTCTTGGCGTCTTCCGGACGTTTGTCTTCGAGACTGTAGCCTTTGGCCAAATCTTCCACGGAGGCCGACTTGACCTGGGGATTATTGAGCAGATCGATGTGCAGTGTGAGCACAGGTTCATCGGCCGGGGCAGATGCGGACTTCGGTATATAATCGATGTCGGGCATGTAATGTGATTCGTCCGATGCGCAGAACAGGGCATTGGCGAATTTGAAATTGGCCTTGGCTGTATTGGCGATTTTCTTCACCGCATTCCAGCCGCCATCCTCCTGAATGAATTGCTTCAGGACTGAAGACGTGGAGGCTTGCTTGATTTGTTCGCCAATAGCCCGGGTCAAGTCTGGGAGCGCCTCGGCCATGATGGCTTGAGACTTCTTGGTGGAAGCCCACTTGCCCGAGGCCATGCCCGTGTAGGAATTCGGTGGATAGGCTAAACGTTCCAGATGTAGTTGATCATGGGCCTGTTGGCGCATGCTCATGGGGACGCCTTGTCCATCGCCTTCGCCAACGCCAGCATTTCCGACAAGGTAGCTGGCCCATTCCTCTGTGGCCGGCACGAATTTCTTCGCAGTGTGACGATACAGCAAGTCTGTGCCTGTAATAGTACCATTCGTGAAGAATACAGGGGCCATGAACATTTCTTTCCGGACTCGGAAAATAAAGACACCAGCCAGTCGGGTATTGTCCGTATTCCGGGAGATGACCTCGAAGCCGACGCGGTACGGGCTCTGCATCATGGGCTCAATATTATTGGCCACACGTTGATACGCCTGGTCGAGGAAACTCTGCTCCAGTGCCGCCTTGTCCGAATCCTCGGAGACTTCAGCCGGGGATGGACCGGAGGCTTGAGCCGCCGCTTTGACCTGCCAGTCTGGCACGAGCACAGAATGGACCGCTGCTTTCTTGGACTTCTTCTTTGTCGCAGTCATAATAGGAATTTGTTAATACAGCCGATTGGCTACCCCTTCCGGGTTTGTCATGTATTGCAATGCCATCATCAAACGTTGACCAAAAGGAGCTTCGGCAACTGCATTACGACGACCATTGTCCCGCACAGCATCATAGCCTTTGCCTGCTGCCAGGCCGCCCACTGCGCCACCTGCCGCACCTGTAATACCTGGATTAGCTTTAGCCCAATCCATACCCTTCTGAAGATGCGGCGCGAACCGGCCAAAGATGTTAGACATTGTGCCTCCCAGACCGCCGCCCGCTGCCCCGCCGGCCGCAGCAGCACCGAGGCCAGGGTCCGCAATATCCGCGGCACCTCCACCGAATGAAGGCTTCACAGGCCGACGACGCACAAAGCTGCCCAGAGACGGGTCAGCAATATCGGCAGGTGCTTCGCCCACTCCCCGGCGCAAAATGCCAGGCAGACTGGAGTCTGCAATATCAGCACCAGCACGCGCAGCACCGCCGCCAACCGCGCGTCTCAAAAATGGAGCGACCATACGTTTGGCCATGCCGCCAGCAAATTCACCACCTGGTAACGCCTGCTTGGTCATGGCTTCCTTGCACAACCCATTCAGCCTACGTGCAATAGCCATCTGATAAGCCGCCGATGCCTGCTTAGGCTGCAAAGCGGATCCAATAATCCCGGGCACCGACTTGAGATTATTCCACATCTGGCCATTACTGGCTGGACTGGCCGGTGTAAGGCCCTGTTGAATATAGCCTGGAACCGACTTGAGATTATTCCACATGGCCGCATTGTCCGGATGCGTCAGCGCAGATCGGAAGATGTCAGGCAATTGTTTCATGTTGTCCCAACCACTGGCGCCTGGACTTGCAGCTGCTGGGCCTGCGGGACCAGCCGCTGGCATAGCAGGTGCAGATGGTGCAGCAGAAGGCCCGGCAGCGGGTGCTGGCACCGTATTAGAGGCTGGTATAGCACGGGCCATAGGTGTGGAGGCCGGAGCCGAGGTGGGCGATGCTGGAGGGGCCACTGGGGCCGCAGGCGCTGGCTTTGGCGGGGCCATCGGTACATGTGTCATGGACTGCCCGCCATGAGCAGGAGTCTTAGGGGCTGCGGCCGGAGCGGCAGGCGTATTGACGGGCTTGGGATTTACGGTCCCTTTTCCAGCGTATTTGGTAAACACGTTCATATAGTTCAATTTGTAATTGCAGATTTAAGTTCCAAGAAACCAGGGTTTGTGCCATTGCGGATTGTCACCACCTTGGAATCCAAGGCCATTCCAAAAATCACCACGGCCTTCTGGAGTAGCAGCCATATTAAATGTCGGCTTCACCACGTTATCATACGGATGACTCCAAAGCGTCTTCAAGTCCTGTCTATACTCAGGGCTCGCAACCGCCCCGGCTCCAACGACCCCGGCGCCGCCTAGTCCCCCGACTATTCCAAGTCCTTTGACTCCATGACGAAAACTCGGCGTGGTTGCTGGCACAAAAGTATTAGGATTCAAAGGCAATGAAGACTCGCCGACGAAATTACGAACCTGGTTGGTCAAAGGCCGCATTCTATTGCCCATGGCCGCTGATCCTGCACGGGCTACATTCTCACCCATCATGCCGACTTGCCGGGTGGCAGCGGTTAATGGGGTGACACCTGTGCGGACTGCGGTCTGTGCTACGTTCTTGACAAATCGGGCTACAGGTGGAACTGATCGAATGCCTCCACGGAATAGGGCACCGCCCATGCGGGCTAATTCGCCCATCATGGCAGACTTGGTGCTGGACTGCTTATTCAGCAAACGCAATTTGTCCATGAACGATAATGGCGGGGGACTGCCACCACCAGCCTGGAATCCGCCATACAATCCAGCTCCCAAGCCGCCAATTGCACCTGGAATTAATCCAGCCAACACTGAAGTCTCCGGGTTCTTACGAAGTAATTGTCCAATTAATTTTCCGCCCATGCCTCCGACACCCGCACCAGCCACGCCGCCACTGAATCCGCCGAAGCCAGTCAACGCATCACGACCCAGACCACGCATATACCGGTTCATAAACCCTCGGCCTTGCAGTCTATCTTGTGCACTAGGCGCTATACCCCGGCCAATACCGCTCAAGCCGAACATACTCAGGGGTAAACTTTCTTCGACTGCGGTCTTCACACTGCTCTGCTTCTGCGCCTCATCCCCCAGAAAATAATTCCGCAGTTCACGTTTCGGAAACATCACATACTTCAATCGTTGCGCCAAAGTCTGATTCTGCAACAACTCCTTCATCTCCCGTTCATTCTGCTCATTGCCCAGCCACAAACCGCCCGCACCTGCCAGACCAGCAGCCCCCAGGGCCGGCGGAACAATCTTCAAAGCGTCCATACGAGGCTGCGCCGTCATCCCAATAGCCGTAAACCCGGTGTCCTTATCCTTCCGGAATTGTGACGTCCGACTCTTCAATTCGTCGATCAATGCATTACGCGCATTACCGGGACCCGCTCCACGAATCTTACGTGCCAGGTCCTGGCCTTCACCCATATAGGTGTCACGAATACCGTGCATCTCCCGGAGTTGTCCGTAGGCTGGGAGGACCATATTCTTGAGGCTGGTCCAGAAGTCTGGAGAACCGCTACCACGAAAGATTTGTTCACCTGTAGAGCGGAAGGCATTCCGGGCTACAGGGTCTGCCACGCCTTTGACCACATTCTTCCCGGCAGAATCCAATACGACCTTGGCCGCGTTGAATACGGGCCGGTAAGTGGCGGACTTTTGAACCAAGGCCAATTCGGCAACTCGGTCGCAGAATTCGCCCTCAAACGCTTGCTGGTTCAGTCGACTCATGTTTCCTAGAATAATCGTAACGTCCGAGAACATCAACACCAAACACATCCTTCTGTTTGAACAGCAATTCATCCCGCATTTCCCACAGTTCCTGCTGCACTGTTCCATACCTGGCCGCCGGATGTGGACCAGAAATAACTACAGGTAATGGCCGCGGTTCACATTTATACATTTCATCCCGGGACCACTGGTTCAATGCGTCTTTTGCTAAACTGCCGAAGGTCAATATAATATCAGGCTGATGTTTCTCGATGACAGAGGAGATGTGTTTCTGATCGGCCGGAAAGGTAGAATTTGATTTGCCTCCGATTTGCGGACTGACCTCTTCCCAGATTATTTGGTCACACAGGTCTGGGCCGAATGCGGTCTGGAGGCGACGACCGGTCATGCAGCCAGCGAAGAGAAAACGCTTGTTTAATTCTTCACGCTGATCTGGATTTTTCGCATAAACTTCACGGGCTTTGTCCGGATTTTGGAACCACTGATTCTGCAAAAATGCGACGATATTCAAAGTAGATAAGTATTAAATGTTTCTGTTGTAAAGTGGATACCCCATCGGTTCATACCCTGGTCCACTAGTGAGTCCGGGATTGTGGGGACCAATAGCCCCCGGGTCACCGGCTCCATAGCGGGCTGAAACACCATTCGTAAAAGTGTTCAATTGGTTCCAGCCCTGTTCTGCGGCCTGTCCGGCCTGTATTCTTTGCTGCTGCACATTACCCATATTACCAAATGGCGCCTTGACTAAACCTTCTGCTCCATCCCGTATATTTCCACGCACTGTCTCCCGCACTCCATTACGTGCCATAGTCCCAATTCGAGAGGCACCGGGCAATGCGGGTTTAGTCCAATTCTTAGTCGGACCAAAGGCTTCGCCAATGGTCTTGAATCCGGGTGTCTTGCCCATCCATTGTGATGCACTTTGTAGGCCCTGACCTGCTGTGCTTAGACCTTTGCTCGCCCAACTCTTTGGAAACCATTTCAATAGTTTCCCTCCAACTCTCTCAGCGGCCATGCCAGCAGTATTCATTCCGACAAGGCCCAGGCCCGCATTCAATGTATCTAATCCTCCCTGCACATAATTACCCGATGCGAAATTCTTAGCCGCTAGTCCGACGTTTGCAGCTGAGCCGACCCATCCTGGCATCCAGGAGGCGCCTTCCAAAGCCGTATTGGCGATACCTCCAGCGGAGATGGCGCTTTTGATTAAATACCCTGACATTCCCAATGCTAAATTCGACCGGTGCATAAATTTCTAACAGGATGCAATTGCGGATTACGTCGCCATTGCCCAAATGCCTGATGCAGCACAATGAAATGCGCTGTTAACCGCTGGGGCACTTGGCCACCCACACGGTGCATGTTATATACAAAATTCCAAACTGGATCTCCCGCTTTCAATTCCCGAAAAATCATGTCCACTGCGCGCATCCCCATTCTCTCAATTTCGAGATAGGCTGGATGCGAATTAATCTCACTAGGGCTTTGCATGAAAGGCATATCGTCTGCCAGTGCTGACATGCAAAACCGAAAGTCTTCCAACTCTCTATTACGTACGGTTCGCTTCGCCATACACGCATATTCAACTCTTTTGTAGAATCGTGCAACTAAAATATTTATGGTAAGTTGTCGCCTTCGACTTTCTGGTATTTTCGCATGTCCTCGTGAATATCCATTTTAACGGACTCCAGGGCTCCCAGAATCTGAAAACTAGTAATATCCGATTCACGATCATAACGCCTAATCACCTTCTTTATTTCCCGATATAATTGATTACCGGCTGTGATAAAACTATCGTGCTGTGCTGTGTTGTTCATTTTCGCATTCCATACATTAAAATTACCAATCTGGCCATTTATAGTTTCGCTCTAAGTGTGCCATGACAGACTTCAACGAGGGATTCGGCATGGCCTGAACGGCGGGGCTTCCAGATTGTTCCACTCACGTACGGCGTTAATGCCTTTTGGGGTGAACTGGTCCTTCGATAGAAACCCGAGCCGGCGCATCCCGCTTTCCGACAACAGTCCGGCCGCGGCTCTCGCTTCACCAGCATTAAGTGCAACCTTCGTGAATTCTAATGCATCGCTATGTGTCATACGTCAGAATTTCCCAGTTTGCTCCACTTTCTTTCCAAACCCCACACCCTTGGCCAGCCGCGGTATATACGAATAGTTCTCATTCGTATCCGTGTCCTTACCCCGCATCGCCGAATTCTCCAGCCCAGCTCCAAGATACGAACTGCCCAATCGAGCCATCCAATCCGGATCCGTATGACTGGCAACCCGCAGTCTAACCATGTCCGGAGTAAATGGTGGCTCGGCCTCTGAGACCGATACCTGCTTAATTCCCGCATCCTTAATACGCTTCACCATATGCGGCGTCAATTTAGTCCCGATCGTAAAATGCAATGCGGGCGTCTGCAAATATTTGTCTGCTGCCTTATCCGTATCCACAAACTTGGTGTCCTCTGGAGGCGTATAATTCGAAGTCAAATGTGAATAGGAGGCCAAGTCGTCCGGGAGATAATGCTGATACCCATCGGCTGGGGTTACACGCATATGGTCCAAGGCACCACGGGCTATCACCTCCAGATGTGTTTTCTGAGGATCGCCCATCCCTGTATCCCGGTATGCTTCGCCCAGGCGGTCCATGTAATAGCGTCTGCCCTCACCAAGTCCACGATGTTGGACTATTTCGTAGGGGTCCACAATGCCTTCAGATAGCTGGTCGCCGGCCTCCACGTCATCACCCGGTTTAACGATTGGATCGTGGCCTGATGGCACATAGGTCTGCTCGCCACCGACCGTAATATATTGTCCACCTTGCGGCGCATTTTCGATGCGTTCTACGCGACCGGGGACCGGGGCGACCGCAGCCTTGTGGGGGAATGTCTCTGGTGACTGCACCAACTGTGCAATAACGTCGAAGCCTGAATAGCCACGTTTCTTACCTAACATACCTGCTGTGTGTTTTTTATTGAGGGCAAGTTGGGCAGCGGGCTCGCCGAGTGCGGAGCCTGCGGTTTGGCCTGCGTGGTAGCCTTTTGGTGCAAACTTTCCATCGGGCAATTGACCGAGGCAATGTGAGCATATGCCTTCTTTGGCTTGGCAGGTGAGTGGGCTGCGGGCGATAACGGTCTTGAAATTCTTATGCAGGTAATTCATGCCATGGCGGTCTATGGTATCGCCGGCCTTCAGGTCTCCGTAATCACGGGCGAGGACGCGGCCTTCAAGGTTTGAGTCATCGGAGGGGTAGTCTAATCCGTTCGATACACCGCAGTCATCTTCTGTAACTACTATACGACTACTAGATTGACTTAGCTGCTTTAACAGATCTCCACCCTTAGCCGTGTTTGACTTTGTGCTTATTACCGAAGTCCTAACACCAAATGCTCCAGACAAATATTCCGCCGGCCGTAATCCCTCACCAAAACTGTGACGCACGAATAATGGAATAATCCGATCCTTGTAATCCGTATACAACCCAGGCGTGGTGACCATCGCGGCTAATTGACTGGGATTGCCACGAGCCCCGGACACTACCGTATTACCCAAATTATTCCCCTGGGCTAATGCCGCCTGCACAGACTGCTTTTCCATCGACTCGGAATACTGGGACCAAATCGCATTACGCTTCTGCTCGAATTCTTTCTCATTAGGCGTCGTCGCCCTGGCCTGCTCAACCTCTTGGTCCATCTGGGCTAATATCCCATCACGATCGATTACTGGTTTGAAGTCGTCCAGAGTTAATGTCTCGCCTTGATGGTAGGCTGCATTACGACCGATGTCAGAGAGTTCTTTGACGGCTCGGGCATAACGAGAGGGATGATGCCGGGCGAGTTGGGAGAGCGTGGCGTCTATGGACTTCTTGTCCAGGACACGATTGTCGTCCTGCATGTCGTTTGGCAGGATGGCGCCGACTGCCAGGTTTACCGCTTTAATTCGCATAGCGGTTTAAGTATTACACATCAGGCAAGAATCCGAAATCCAAATTTGGTGGCGTAGGATCCGTTGTAATCAATCCCCAGTCCATACTCGCCGTATACATCAACGCAATATAACCCCAATCCCAATTATTTGGCTCAGGCACCGGCGGTATAGGCGAAGGCGCTGGAGTCGGCAATATACCCGGCTGCTGAACAGCTACAGTGCCTTCTTCAATCACCAAGGCCCACCGTATACTGAAGGTGGAGAATCGGGCAGCGGGGAACTCGACCGGTGTGCGGGCGTGTTGTCTAAACTTTAATGGACTTGGGCGTCCCATACCGTTCAGTGTAGCATGACCGAGCAGCACCGCAACATACGATTAATCGAAGAACTCAAATCCACCTTGGCCGTATCTGTCCCATCCAGTTTAATGCTCACCGTCTGATTCAGACATGGAAACCTTAATTTGGCTATGGCATCCCCGTTGGCCGGCTTGAACATAATGACCGGCATATTCTTACCGCATGACCCGGCGAGCGTATCGGCATTCGGTAGACGTGTCGAGATCACGTAGGCATCCGGAATTATGCCGGCGGGCGTATTGCTCAAGTCGGTGATACGATGCAGCCGATAGTCCGGATATGCTTTGTTATATTCGAACAGGATTTTCTCCATGCCGGCGTAAGTCGTATCGCTTTCGGCAAAACAGAAAATCTGGACGGTGGCCTCACAGCCTACTTCCCGGGCTAATTGCCGGGTCAGGCGCACGGTATCGGAGGTGTTGTAGGTATCAGTCATATGTGTGGTTATTTGAGGACTTCCCATACGACGAAGGCAAAATTCACAACTGCCATGCCCCCACCCGCCATCCACCGGAATTTTTTACTATTGTCGATCTCAACCCATAGTTTAGGTAACTGTGCGTCAATGACAGAAATTCTTTGGGCCAGGGGGGCCAACGCCATGTCCTTGGCATATTCGCGTTTAATAGTGTCGATCTCCGATTCGACAAGCCGGACTTGTTCTTGCAGGGATTTCAAGTCGTTAACGATTCCGGGTTTGTCGGTCTCGATACCACCGACCAATTTGGTCTGGATTACGTGCAGTAATTTATGGATCTCCTGGAGACTGTTCTCCAGGTTCTGCACCCGTATGTCATTCGCGTTGGATGATTCGTCATTGGTCGCCATGCGAACAAGATTATCAAATCAGCCACAATCCAGGCAAGCCCAAAAGTAGGGATAGACCTGATAGCTAAAAAAATGCATCAACCGGGTGGGTTGATACATTTTGTGATATTACACTTGTGAATTACGGAACTACTTGTACCGAAGCGACTGCATTCGGATCGATCCATATGCCATGTGCCTCGTCGTTGCCCCCGAATATATCCCGAGCACACCACGTATTATCGGGCCAGTCCGCATCATGCAGCGCCCGCAGCCCTTCACTGGCATTACACAAAACCCAAACCGCTTCAGAATGCTTGGACACCGAACTCTGATAAGCACGGTGCGCCCGTCCCCGGGCGAATTGCAATGTCACCATCTCAGCCCTTAATGCGGCCTGGCCATGTCCCGGATTCAGATCGCCCAACTCTATTCTACAGAGATCCAAGGCGCCCGCAGCCTTCTGATACGCATCGAACGATGTCTCAACGGCCGCATTTGCGTCGGCATATCGGACTGCGGCCTCCTTGACGTTCTCCGGCAACTCCACCCGGACCGGGCGGAAATTGCGGAATCTTACAGCCCACTGGTCAGCGGGCTTGCTAGACCCGATGTAATTGAGCCTTACACTGTAATTCTCCGTAAGCCGCTCCACTCTGATGCCATGGTGACAGCACCATACATATTCAGGCCCGTGGCCCATGGCCTCCAGGTATGCGTTGTATGCAGCCAGGCAGGCGTCCAGTTCTTCTTCGTGATCTGTTGGGTATGTTTTAGTGTTCATTGTTTATCCTTGTCGAAAATGCTGGTGCCATTCCAGCTGTTACCGGGCCAGTCGGCATTATGCAATTGTGACAATTGCCCGGACGGACCGCAGAGTTCGTTCACCGCATTGATCACGGCCCACATGGCCTTCACCTCCTCGTTGTGTTTCGAGATGCGATCGTTCAGAGCCTTGCGGGCATTGCTTGAGCAGTTAGATTGGACGCCCTTCCATCCTGAGCCAAACATCGACTGCTGGAGCATGTCATCAAGACTCTCATTGAGGTCCACTGTGACCGTTTCTATCATTATGCCTGCATATTCCGTCGCGATCCGATCCTGACGGTCCTCAATGTTCAGGCACATGGCGGCCACGTTATCTGGCAACTGCACACGCACTGGCCGAAAATTGGCCAGCCGTATAGCCTGTTCGTCCTCAGCCTTATTCTCCAGGATGTAAATGATTCTCCCTCTGGCACCAAATGGTGACAGCTTCTCCACCAACTGGCCGTGGTGTATACACCAAGCTAACTCGGCGAACGGGCACGCAGCGAATGCGGCCCGGCACCATTTCAGTTCTTCTTCGATTGTGGACAATTTATACATTAGTCTTTTTCTCCTGGAATACGTGTTCCCATGTGTTCGAGGTTATCGAACAATCCTGGCAGAAGCTCCCCATCTCCGCAGAGAAGTGTCTGTCCCTTGCATGCCCGCATTCGGCACAGATGTCTGTCGGCCTCAACGGCTTGCGCCAGCCCATTTTCGCAGCCAACTTGTCCGCCACCTCCAACGTATTAGGCAGCATCTGCTGTTGATCCAAGTCCATCCACTTCACCATCTTCCAATCACCACGAGCCTCGGGCTCCGGGTTGGTAGGAATCCAACCCGGCGGGATTATGACGTAATACCAGTAGGTCTGATATGCCTCTCCAGTATGCGGTTTACGGGCCGCAATTGGCCCTGTAATGAATTTCAGATCATGATCCGATATGATCAGAGTAGTCTCCTCTTTCAGCTCCCGTAATGCGGCAGTCCGATGATCTTCACCCGGATCTACTGAGCCTCCGGGTATCTCGGTGTAACCATAGAACGCTCCGCTCTTTTTGCGTTCGGCCATCCACAGACAAATGTCCTTTAGTTCATCATTCGCAGTGATCAGGAATATCCCGACCGCGGATGGTATCTCTGCTGGTTTGTCAGTGCTGGCAGTGCTGGCAGTGCTGGCAGTGCTGGCAGTGCTGGCAGTGCTGGCAGTGCACTGTCTGCTCCAACCCATGGTTTCGTCAACACGCTTCTGGGCCACGACCTTCTCGGCCGAAGACGATCCCGTGGACGCCAATACCAACAAGGCATCCACCAACGCATCCACCAACGCGGCCTCACAATCTTTCAATTCTCTCTTAATTGATTCATTCATATTTGTTTATGATTACGGAATTATGCCTACGGTGCACAGAGTACCTGACGGCGCCTGGCGGCATGGGCGCTAACACGGCATCATTCTCGTCGGCCAGGTCTGCGAAGTATTCCCACAGCAGGACTTCCCAGTCTGAGAATTCCAGTCCTACTGGCCGGGCGCCGGCTTCAGCCAGAGTGGCCGCACGCTCGATGTATTGCAGCATGCGGGCATTTCCGATATTGTCCTTACGCATTCTGCGGATCATTTCGGCCAGTTTCCCGGCCATTCGATTTGATTTGTTTTGCATTTGTTTGCTCGTTCAACTCCTTTCAGGGTTAATAATTCACTGACAATTAAGACCGGAGGAACAATTCCCCCGGTCCATACTCCCGTTCGCCCTCAGCCTTCAAGGTCGCCTGCACATAGGCCACGGCCACCGGATCATTCTCCTGATAAACATAGGCGCCTTCAGTAAAGGCCGGCACAGCGAGATTATTCTCCAATTGGAAAATGTAATACCTCGTAATGTCGGTTTGTGGTTGAGACTTCAGGGCCATTGCACAGATCGCCCCCAACATGGCATCTGTGCGCACCTTGCCAGTAAAGCTGGCGACATGGCCCAGTTTGACAGTGCCATCCTCGAAGAGATTGGCTTCTTTGTTTCGACCGAGGGTCCGCAGACCTTCAATCAATGGTGCCCGGTATGATCCGGGCTGTGGTTGGGGATGTGGATTATTCATACTCTCTTTCTATTTTGGCCAGTTAGGCCGGTAATGCATTTAGGTCAATTGTGTCTTCCAGCACGCGGCCCCTGCAAAACTCCATGTCTTGCTCCAGCTGAAGACGGTGCTCGGCCGACTCTGGCTTGAACACATTCAGCCCTACTACACACATGGGGTGCTCATGATTATTCGTCCTCGAATTATAGAGCACACTCAAGCAAGGCACCGCATACCAGCCTTGTGTGGCCGCGGCGTCCTGTATCTTCTGAATTAAGGCTCCCGCCCTGGCAAACCGATTATACCGCTGGCTCTTCAGATTAATAGCCTCACGGCAAGTAGGCTTCCACTGCATGCCATGGCGCCGGGCCAACTGTGCAAGCAATTTCGTATTATCCCGGTGTCCAGATACCGTAATAAAGAACTGCCCAGGCTTGCCTTCGTTATGCGCCGGATCGAACAGGTGTTCATTCTGGAATGCCATTTCGATCGTTGTGAACGCGTCTGGTGAACCCTTGTAACCATGGCACCCACGCGCTATGCGTAATGGCCCGCAGCAATCAAACCAGATAGAATGGAAACCTTCCATGGTATAACGCAATATGGTCGCGAAGGGCTGATTGAACACCTGAATATCGGCTCTCGGATAATCGTGCTTTAATGCGATTGCTTTGGCTACCACCTCCAGGGCCAGGTCCGTGCGGTATTCCGCCGCACGAATAATAGCCCGGGGATACTGTTCCAGGATGGACTTCTCGAACATGAACTCTGTGCCTGGTAGTGTGGCCATTCGGTACGCTATACGATGGTCTATTTTGCCGAGAGCGTTGGCCATGACGTCCTCCTGGCTCAACAGAATGAGCTGTCGGACGTTCTCTTTAATCCCGCAATTCTGAATATCTTTGAGTCTGAGGTATGGGACGAGCATAACGCTTAAGCCGGACTGACTGCGGTTCGCATATTGAAGATTTTCGGTGCCCGTTCGTAATACACGTGCCATTCCTTCTGATCCCCATTGGCCTCGTACTGCGGCGGAATGGTGGCAAAGGCCACACCGAATTCACCGGACTGGGTGATCTTGACGGTCTGCCCGATGAATCCATTATGGAGGCCCTGTGCCCGAAGGTGACGGTCTATATTCGCGTTCTCGCGAATATGATTAATTCTGACTTGAGTTCCTGGTTGAAGAGTTGTCATTTGCGTTTCTTTCTAAGTTTACGGAGTTCCATCATTCTGTCTGCGGCCAATGCAGCCGCATCCGGGGTAATCGATTCGCCCGCCAAGCATTGACCTGCATACCAATCCCACAGCGTCATTCCCTGATGATGCTTAAGAGTTGTCATTCCCATGCCATCGATGCCTTCTTCGATCCACGGGAATGCATATTCGGTCTTATTTATTTTTGCCATGTGTAAATATGCTCTTGCCGTTCCAAGTATTATCCGGCCAGTCTTGGTCATGAAGCTTCTTTAGTTCTGGCTCACAGGCCGCCCTCGCCTCGTCGTAGGCCGCCCACGCCTTGTTGTAGGCCGCACACGCCTTGTTGTAGGCCGCCCTCGCCTCGTCGTAGGCCGCAGTCGCCTCGTCGAAGGCCGCCCTCGCCTCGTCGTAGGCCGCAGTCGCCTCGTCGTAGGCCGCAGTCGCCTTGTTGTAGGCCGCCCTCGCCTTGTCCTCGGCCGCACCCGCCTTGTTGTAGGCCGCACACGCCTCGTCGTAGGCCGCACCCGCCTTGTTGTAGGCCGCACACGCCTCGGTTAATTCCCGGGGTATTTCGACCCGTACTGGTCTGAAGTTCCTTAGCCTGATAGCCCTCTCGCCTTCAAGCTTATCCTTCATTATGCAGGTGATACGGCCTTCTACCCCGGACACTTTGTCGATCGGTTCGAACAATACTTCATGGTGAATGCACCAACCAAATTTAGCCTTGGGGTGGGCCACAAAGGCGGCCCGGCAATCGATTAATTCTTCTTCAATGGATTTAAGTTTTGCTGTTTGTTTTTTCATATCTAATTACCAAAGAGGTTCTGCGTTCCGGCAAAAATAGCCGCCGCCGGCCTCCACCAAGAAGTATGTCGGGCAACTGTCTCCCCAGCATTTATGGCACATGACCATGCTGTCTTCACCAGAACCACAATAACCAACAAGATCACCGCGGCTGTATTCCACGCCGCACCCGCCACACTCGGAGCAATGTATCTTTTTGCGGCGTTCAATCTCCTGGTCCTCCAGAGTATGCGGTGTCTCTTTCCGGAGGTCTGCTAGTGTCTGTAATTTCAATTTATTGTTCATAGTGTAACCACAATCTTATGCAGTCTGCCCGGGCAATTAGCGCATGGCCCAGGAGCAGCGCATTCATCCACACCCAGTTCACGAGCATGCTCCCCATCCCGCACAACGGTATGCCAGCCGCCGGTGCAGAGTTGAGGATCCTCACGATTGCAGACTTCGAGGATTTCTTCGTCAGTGGCATCGGCGACTACGCAAACTTGTGTGCCACGAATGGTGAATACACCGGTCATGAAGACCCGTTGGTCAGGTGCCGGTAACTTGAGTTGTTCGTCTGGTGAGTTCATATTTCTTTCCACAGATGTTAGACAGGCCGCCGCATTTCTTGCACCTGTAATACAAGTCTCCGGGTGCGCCGACAGTCTCCGTCGGACCACGGCATTCCAGGCACGGTGGCCCCGAAAAATGCACGGTGGCAAACATATCGCCTATTGCCGTGCATATTGTGCATGTGGCCCGCTCCGGATGCGGCAGTACCCGTCGCAGTGTGTTGATACTTAATTGCGATTTATTCGTCGATTTTGTCAAGGTAGTCTCCGAGGTCGATGCACAGCCGGTTCATACTGTCCATCAGGGGTTGTGGTATCTGCTTGGTCCATCCAAACGCACACGCGTCTTCTGTAATGAACGCCAGCAGGTCATACAGGCGGTCCATACAGGCATATAATAAACTATTCATATCCAGATTATCCTTTCAATGTAATACAAGCTATAGTCAATTATATATAACACCATATTGTCCTGTATTGCGGTCTGGTCAGTTACGACTATAGGGTTGCTGGGACATGCGCTGGCAGATCTCCCGGAGCATGGTGTCTGCTTTCTTGCGGGTCAATTTGCCTGAGAGGAACAAGCGCAGAACGGCTGTGGCGCCCAGCTCGTATTCCACTCTGCGCAGTTTGAGGAGGAAGTCCAGATTAGGATCGCCATCCTTGATGTGGTCTTCCCAGATTTCTTCGAGCAGTTCCATTAGCTGCGCTGTCTTTCCCGGAGAACAGTCTTTTCGAACAGCGGCTCAATTACTGTGGTCATGATGTCCTTTGTTAATACAGCAGCGCCCTCCAAGTCGAGCACCGTCTTGTCCAGGAATGCGGTGTCTTCATCGGTCAACAGACTTGGCTCCGCGATGTCTTTCCTTATATCCCTCGCTAGATTGTATGCATCTACAATGCTGGCCCGTGGAGGCCCGCACTCGTGAGTCAACGCATCCGCCAGTAGACTGCACAGGCCGTCTACTCGCACGTCAATATTTAATTTTGGCATAACTATTCTTTCGTTGCGGCCACCACGGTGGGGCCTTGGTAATCGAATTCTTCTCTCTTCGCTCCATACGCGCTGGCCGCCCGGCCTACGCTACTCGCGAATGCTAACAGCTCAACGCGTTCATCATCCGGACTATTCGTATCTTGAACCATGGACAATTCGGCGTCCACCACGGCATACAAGTCCTGACCCGCCTGTAATATATCTGCATACAATTCCTCAATCTTCCCAATCGTTTCGTTTTCTATCGACGCATGGGCCTCAGCCACATTGACTGCGGGCAACTGACTACCGTCCACGTCGAAATAAGCTTCAGCCATACGCAGCTGGGCTATCCGCAATATTTCCTTAATTCGTTCTGTTCGATTCATAATTAATAATTTCCGCCGATTTCGAATATGCTGCTGGTCACACTATTCCAAGTATGATCAGGCCAATCCCGGGTGTGGCGAACTTGTAGCAATCCGGGGCATGAGCGCCGCATGGTATCAAAGCTATCCCGTGCCAGTTCAGCTTCGTTAGTCGCCTCGGCCGAAATGCCCGAGGCCCTGTCGTAAGCAGCCCTCAGTTCGTCCGTAATAGGGTCCAATTCGCCTCTCTTTACCCTGGATGCCTGATATAGTTTCCACGCCTTGCAATCATTCTTGTCGGCCTTCTCGGACACCTTGACCGCAGCCTCCCATACACGCCAGGATCGTATTAAATAACGTGGCAGCCAGACACGCACTGGGCGCATATTCCGCAGCCTGAGAGCCTGCTGCCGCTTAGGCTTGTATTGCAGAATATGTTTAATGCGTTCCTCGATGTCCTCCCAGATGATTTCCACAGGAATAGCATGGTGAATACACCAGGCCCATTTGGCCTTGGGGGATTCCCTGAATGCCTTACGGCACGCCGCTAATTCGGTTTTAATTGATTTGATTTTGTTCATTTGTTTGTCGCTGTCGTCTGCGATGCTGAGGGCACATTATCTATGTTGAGTCCGGCCAAATGGCAGCAGCCGCCTATGCCCAAACATAAGGCCAGTATTATCAGGCTAGAACAAATTCCAAGGCCCAGCGCCGCGCCCATCTCTGTGTCGCCAAAAGAGTTTTTATTTTCGTTGTTCATAATTGTTCATTCACCGGAACGACTCGATAATCGGCCGGGTCTTCTGGTCTGTCCATATAGCCCTGGTTGACTGCAAACACCATATCCGCAAAGAACGTAGCCAAAGCCTCCTCAGCCTTCACCACACTATCAAAACGCGCAGGTTGCTCCAGCCCGTTCTGATCTGTATCCATCCACCCGGCGTCAGACCAGCCGCCAAGGTATTTCATTTCGATTTTGTATTTCACAGGCCCAATACACGTCGTTCTTCCAATGTCAATTTGTCCAACGCCCGCAGTCTGGTCTTATCTCGTAGACCAGACGCATTCTCCTGCTTGATTCGTTTAGCATCCGCATCGTCGTGCTGCTTGATCCAAGCACGAGTCTCTTTGGTCAATTCCTCCTCCAGCCCAAATCGCCGCAGAATTGTTCGCATATCGCAGGCCGCCCGAGTGGCAGCGTCGGCTTTTTTCAACAACTCATTATCATCGTCCTCGTATCCACCACAATCGCATGGCATAATTATCCTTTGGTCAATGGTCTAAAAAATTGTGGCGTCGTGCCGAACACGTTTACAGCACGACGCCACTGACAACCCGGTGATGATATAACACCGGGAAATTATTCTCTGAATTTCTCTACAAACTGATCCACCGTTAAATACTCCGAATTGGGCACTGCACACGTATCATTCCATACATGCACCGTAACACCCGTCTTGGGCACATGCATGTGCCAGTTCGTTGAATCCAATTCCCTCGACAATACTTCGCTGGCATCCTCAGTCTCCCGCTCCTGCGGCTTATACCCCATCGCGGCCATCCTCAAATCCCTGGTCTGCTTGCTGCACGCCACATGCACATGCGTATACCCATTATTGAACACCCACTGCAATTCGTCAGGCCAACGAATCGACGATACAGCGCATTCCTTCAGACCAAGCTTTTGTTCCCGGGCTAATCGCTGTTGGAGAATAGACAACCAGAATCCAGGCTGTCCATAATCGCTCCAGTTAACCCAATCCCATTGAGGGTGCATGATCGATTTGCCATGATGCTGCATATACCGAACTGTATCGTCATGTTCTTCCACCGTATCGTTTGTGGTCATGCAGCCATTGCCCCAACGGTATAGACGTTGCAGTTCGCCCCGGATGCCTGGAGCTGATTTGTCTGAGGTGCCATAGAGCGTTTGCACCAGAGTATATACAGGATCGGCCAGGGCGAATTTCTCCAGATGGAGTTTATCGATTACGGTGTCCTTTCCGGCGAACATTCTCCCGGTGAATGCATACACTTTTATCATAAGACGATTAGTTTCCGTGTTCCAGGCAATCACTGCATGTGACCGTAGCCCACTCCGAGGTGATCCCGTCCTGCACCGGCGTTTTTCCAATCTGCCAGCCACACTCGGTCACTTCGGTATTAGGCCGTTGTCTATGAATAAGACTGTTGGCGCGTATAGGAGGAGGCGACCAAGAGGTCGGCGGTTTGCATTCTGGGGCCTTGGGCTGATGCGCCTCGCAATTGAGACATGTGACCTGAAGCCAATTATCCACACAGGTATCGCCTTCAAAGTCGGTCATACCGCAGGCCGCGGCGATCGCACCGCGTTCCCAGAAATGTGTTTTGCCGTTGGGGTCTTTTGGTGCAGGTGCCGGGTGTGCAGCGATAATCTCCTCGGCCTTCTGTTCGGCCCGTTCCACGATAGCCTGCAATTTCTCCTCGTCGTTATACAGCTTCTCCAGGTCGACTGCCAGCTGTTCTGCATGGGCCGCAGCACCCGCTAACCGGTAATGCTGTGTCAATGCCACATTGGCGGCTTTCCGCAATTCCATCATTTCTTCCCTTTGTCCGTTGACTAATGTCCGTAGAACCTTGAGTGTATTATTCTTGTTCATAGTTGTGAAATAGTTGCCCGTCCCGGATTAGACCGGTCCGAACACTTCAAACCCGATTAGCAACGCCGTCCCCGGCAATGCTTTGTTGAATGTGACCTGAAATTCACTTGTACTGATCAGCACAGGTGTGGCCGTATAGCCTGCCACTGTAGCCGCCGATGTCGCACTTCCGGGCGACGTGAGTTGCACGGTAGGCATGTAATTCGCCAATGCGAATGGTTTACTGAATCCGACTGCCAAGGTGTAGGCAGGCAGACCGTTGGTTGTGCCGCTGATCGGATCATCTACAGCGCTGCCCGTATTATTCACACTGATCTGCTCGATATTGCTGCCGAACACCTGTGTAGCGGCTGACCCGCTCCAGCTCACCAGGCCCATTACTTTTGGCACCAGCAACCGTGTTGTGGTTCCTGATCCTGTAGCCACAAATGCCGTAATAACCACACGCCCATCCCCACCAGATCCACCGCCCGCCATATCACGACCGCTGCCACTGCCATTACCGGGTGTTGCGCCTACACCGCCATGCCAGCCGGCTGCCACGTTCGTAGCCGCATTGCGCTGATACCGTGGATTCGTAGGACTATTCGGTAATGCCGGATTGGCCGTCAAATACGTCGAGCCGTTCGTGCCACCATCTCCAAAACGTCCACCAGTCGTAGCATCGCTGGCTCCTGCGACTGCACCGCCTCTATTGCCCGGTCCACCAATTCCATACAAAGACACAACCACATTGGCATCGCCCGCAAAGCTCGTAATATTCGCACCGTTGTATGTCGCCAGGCCCCCGGCGCCTCCAGCCGGATTAGCTGATGCACTACCAGACTGACCATCACTCCCACAAAGTGACGTAAAATTGTAGCCTACAGATCCTCCGGATACTGCGAACTGGACAGAACTGTAACGAGTTCCAGCCGATATACCTTGTCCGACCAGCACTTTAATCTGTCCCTTGCTGTCCAGAACATTTAATCTCGTGGCCAATGACAGCTGCAATTTGACATAGCTGCCACCTCCACCGCCCCCGCCGTCAACAGTCCCATACGGAGCATTCGATCCACCATAGCCACCAGGCCCGAAGATTTCGATCTGTAGAGAATTAGCCCAGGATGGCACCGTATAATACTGATAGTTACCAGCGCCCACACTGTTGTATACGGTCACCGGGGAAATTGAGCCGTCCAGGAAACTAAAGTCCGGCTGCGGGAACCATTCCAGCGTATAATTCCCATTGCTGGAGGGTGCAGCGCCTAATAGCACTGTGCCTTGCGAGGATGGCAATTGCAGCACAGTAGCCGTCAGATTGGCACCCGAGCCACCAGCGCCTGGGTCTGTGATCGTGAAAGTGAAATAGTTGCCATTACCATACCCAGAGCCCGGATTGACGACCGTAATGCCTGTAATTGCCCCGCCACCGCTGATAATCAGAGTAGCCGTGGCCTGAACTCCACCGGGCGGCGGCGGACTCACTGTAACAGTCGAATTAGCCGAGTAGCCGCTGCCGCCTGCATGAAACGTGTAATAGCTGCCGGCCGTGGACAATTGGCCAGAAGGATTGGACTTGGCCGTCCACCATGCACCAGTGCCTGTTCCAGTGTCCTGAATGCTGAGCACAGGACGGCCTGTAGTCGCATTATAGTTCGTGCCCTGGTCGGAGATCGAAAAACTCGTAATCGTGCCGCCTGACACGTTTGGTGAAAGAGCTGCGCTACTCCCAGCGCCTGCCACAGTCGCCGTTACACCACCAGCCGAATAACCCGCTCCCACCCCGACTACATACGCAGCAGCAATGGTATTAACCGCAAAGGCTCCAGTAGACGCATTAAATTCAGGACTGCTACCATTGTATTTGCTGATCTGGACGCCTTTTCCACCAGCTCCGGGGTCATGGACCGTTACCGTAGGCGAAGACGTGTAACCACCGCCTCCCACCAGATTAGACGTGCCAACTATACCGCCGCCACTCACGGTGATCTGAACTGTGGCCTGTGTGCCATTAGGCACAGATGGCGGATCGATCGTAGCCGTAGCCCTGGACGTATAACCTGTGCCGGCCGCATTAATCACCACACTCAATACGACCTGGGAATTCAAGACATCCGTCACCCGGTTGGCTGTCCCCATGTAATCATAAATGACGGCATTGTCCCGAATAGTAGGATCCGGATAATACCCATCCAAATCACCGCCTGCCGCAATATTCGACAAATCCGTGCGTGCCAGATCACCATTCACAATCTTGTCTATCACCGCATTATACCGCAACAGCTTGCCATCCTTGAACGTGTTTTTACTGATTACGCCTGTGCCTCCCAAGGCCGCGGCCAATGGTGTAGTGGCCATGGATGCATTAAGTCCGGCCAAAAGTCTGTTGGCATTATCGGTGGTGAGGAATTCTGGTTCCAACAGATCGTCGACGTCCAGGATATAGCGCTGTTTGTTTCTGGGCATATTATGACACAGTTAAGGTCACCACATTGCTGATGATCGAGACCGTCAGGCCGTTGGTGATAACGCACCGGTATTGGTAGCCATTGAGCCCGGCGGAATTCGAGAGCGTAAGTGTGACCGTATTGCCACCGGAGTATACACCGCCCGAGGCCACAGCCCATGAACCACCAGAGTCTGTAGACACCTGCCATTGATACGTGACTGGTGCGGTGCCATTTGCGGCCACAGTGAACGTTGTGCCTGTAGGTGAAGCGACTGCTACACTAGCAGGCTGAATAATCACGACCGGGTCAGTCGATTGGACAGCAACGTAATCAAGGTTGGCATAAACGACATAGGCCCATTTGTTTGAGGAAATCAGGGACAATGCCGGCGTAGCCGAATTATTGAAAATATAGAACGAAGTGGGCACCACGGCCTGCACAATGTAAACATTCGAGGCGTCCGCTGAGCTGCTGACTGCTGGCATATATACCCCACCGACCAGCTGCCAAATCTGGTCCTGATCAATAATAGTGCCGGCCGACCAGGAGAGGTCTGATAATCCAGCCTGTAATTGAATGCCGACACGTTTGGTGACTGGCACAGCGCCAAGGGTATGTGGCACGACTTGGACTCCTGTTCCCGGGAGGAATGAGATCTGGGTCTGCAAGACACTGAGCGGCGGCTTATTGATGGCGGCCAAGGTGTCGATCAGATCATTGAAATTACGGTCGTTGCCAAAACGACTCTTCAGCACTGTCAGATTATTCAGATTCATTCGAGTGGTATATTAAGGCCAAGGAGTGGCGCCAGGCAAGCCATTCGCAAAATTCATGTAATACGTCAGCACCGCATCCTGGGGCAAAAACTCTTCCAGCCCACTGACAATATCAATATGAAACTGCACAATTCCGCCTGCTGGAATTAATGCCGGCGGTGTGACGATCTTTATTGCATTCGCCACGCTGCCATACATTTTCGACGTGGTCCCCGGAATAGTCTCACCATTTCCGTCCACCAATGTAATCTGGACCAGCAAGCCCGGATCCTGAGAGGGCACAGTGAATGACACCTGATATGCAGCGCAATAGACTGGACGTCCAGTTACTCGGTATAGGCCACAGAGTCCGGGGGATAGGAGACCGTCCATTTGGTAGACTGTAGGCATTGGTTCCTGGGCAGTCCAGATCACGCGATTGGCTATTGCCTTCGCTTTCGAGTATGTGCGCTGTAATGTAGGGATCATAAATCGTATTATCCGCCATTAGCTTTAATGGCCTGCTCCTGACGTACCGCTTTACCTTTGCTTGGGTGTTTCCCGAGCACCTTGCCTTTATGAGAGTAGAGCACGAACTGATTGCCTTCGCGTTTAATAATGGCGTATTTGAGAAGGCCAATTGAGGTCTCCAGAGCCGTGGAAAACTTGACGGTATTACTCTTCATAGATCAGTCTCTTGATTTAACAGCCAGTTCGAATGCTTCGCTCAGGGCTGCCAGCACCTTGTCCGCCCGGTCTGGAGAACGATCGTCCAGATAAGAGGCGTATGCCCGGCCGACCAGATCCTGAATTTTACCGAGATTTTCCATAATCTGTTTTCGCGTCAGTTTACGCTTCATACTGATTTTCTGTGAATTATCATACTCGCAAACTTTGCACCTCTCGGCCCCATAATTGCCTCATACCTTTGTGCGTCCGAACTATTCGGATACACTTCGATCAAGGCCCCCGGTTCCGAGAGTATCATTAATTTTCCAATTGTTCCATCCAGCTCGTTGACTACTTCGGCAAATGGCCACTTGGCCGGATCAATGTCGAAGACTTCTCCTGTCGTTGATCGTAATCGTAACATGCGACTATTGCATCATTTGCCCGCTCTGTTGGCCTGCACTTTGTCCAGGATCACCTCCAGCCATCATGGCCGGGGGCTGAGGAGGCATTTGGCCTTGTTGCATGCCACCCATGCCGGCTTGAGCCATTGGGTCCATACCGGGTTGGGCGCCAGGCATTCCTTGCTGGACAGAATTGTCCATGGGCGAAGGCTGCATCATCACGGCTTGAATTTGCGCTAACTCTTGTCCGACAGCCACAATTTGGTCCATACCTTGTTTCAATTTTTCGTCTTGCTCTTTGGAATGCTGGACCACCTCTTTTACCGTCTCAGCAATCTGCTCCAAAGCCTGCATCACCTGTTCGATCACTTGGGTCATATCCTCACCGGTCTGTGGGCCTTGTTGTTGAGGAGGCTGCATGCCAGCGGACGGATCGGGTGGAGGACCATTGGGGCCCATTTGAGCGCCGCCCGGTTGCGGCGGTGGGCCGCCGCCTTGTGGGCCTGCGGGTGCGGGGCCGGCAGCTCCTGGGGGTGGTCCGATTGCACCACCAGGGCCGCCGGCCTGTCCGCCTTGTTGCTGCATGTCTTGCGGGAATGGGAGGAAGGCTGATTTCTTCAACTCGGCCAATGCGGTCCTGGTTTGGCGCACGGATTCGAGAGCTTGTTCTAGGTCACTCATGTTGCAGAAATCTTATGCCTCCCAAGTCCACAAGTCAAGCTGGCACGGTTTCCTTTTCCGTCATGCCTGCTCCGTCTGCCTCCTCCGGAGACAGAATCGTCTTTGCCCGGCCTCGCACGTATGTATCCGGGATGAGGATGGCTTGCCACCGTTTATTGACAAACCTCTCTGACCGGAGCACACGCCAATGATGCGTCCGAGGATGTGCGCAGGGTGACGCATGTGTGCCGCCCAGATTGATCTTAGGCGCCACATTCATGGTAAACACCGCCTGGGCCGTATGAAACGCAGGATGTTTCAAGTCTCCCGGAACGCCAGGGATGATACATTCTGGGAAACAGTCGGCATACATTGCGGCACTGACAACCAACTTGGCTGCCGATACTAGAATCTCGTGGTGTGAATCCGAAGTTTTTATCTCGCCTAAATTCTTTCGTATTAATTCTTTCTCGGTCACCCCCGTTAAAGGTATAGAACCTTGCAATTTCCGGCATGAGTCCGAAGCCGAATTACTGAATTGTAATAACATAGTCGGGCATTTGTTCGGTGTGTGGTCCAGTTTTTCGATAAATGGCACTGCCATAAACGAACTCCACGACGAACCACATGGAAAATGATATATAAATATGTCAGGATCATTCCCGAATACAGAGGCCCCTGTTTTTCGTCCTTGCTCGACCATAAGTGCGATATGATCTTTTTCAAAACTGCGCACACAGCCTACCAGCCAATTGGCAAACTCTTCAGTCCTGATGTAGAGATGCTGACCTCGGCCTTGTCTCGTCCTATTATCAGCAAACCCCAATTGCAAACAGTTCATTAGAAATGCACGCTCCTCATACTCTGCATCTCCTGCATCTCCGTTAATAGAAGCTTTGACTAGTGTCTCAGCCGCGTTCGCTAAGTATTCCGCCTCTTCGTCGTCTGTCATACCTGGACACATTCTGCCAGGTACATAAGTCGTATAGGATTTTTTCATATTATGATTTCTGAATTGCGGATCCAGAAACCGGGCAGCACACACCGCCCGGTCTCCAGTCCAAATTAATTAAGGCCCATGCTCCGTGATACAGATCACGGCCAATAATTCCACGTTCCCTCGAAAGCTCAATGCCTCTTACCCGGGGAATGGGTCGGCCTTCACTGGTGACATGGTGAATTGCGCCATTAATGCCGTAAGCATAAAGCTTGGCGCCCATATTGAATATTCGACCTGGCACTTTCCGGGGTGCATGGCTGCCGGTTGCTTCAGGTTTATGTGCTTTTTCTGTTTTCATTTATTCGTGGTTCAATGGGCATGCCTGGCCCGCAGACTCCCCGGTTAATGTCGTTACGGACACCAAGGCCGAACCGCATTTCTTGCAATGCGGCTTCTCGGAATTAAAGAATTCCCGGCGCTGTTTTTTCTTTTTGTTGCTGATTTTCATATGTTTGTGTTTTGCTCAACCGAAAAATACGTCGAAGGATGGCTGTAACGGCCAGTTCGTAATCACACCCTCCGCATCAATCTTCAGGGACACATAATCGCCATAGTCCCCGGGAATCACGCTGTGCGGTACGTAGCCATCGTACCGCGCAATTTGCTGGCCGAGACGGTCATACAACGTATACAAGCCATTGTCGACGACCTTCAAATACAGGTCGCCCGATTTGCCCCGTGGCCAATTCTCAATCTTGCCGGTGTCCACGTCCACTGTCGCTTCCCATATGTCGCCGTGGCGTAACGGGAAATCATACGGGATTTGTTGCTCCTCGTAGTGCACCGGCAGCATGAGGTGAATTTCCGCAATGTCGACTTCCGTCGCGATCAATACTGTTGTTTTCATGGCTTCGCCTCCTCGACCGGATCATACATTGCCCGGAATGTGGCGTCGTCCAAAAATCCAATACGCTCCCGGCCAGCCAACGGAACACACAACATCCAATCGGTCGGGACGGCATGATAGGCGCCCTGTTTCGGCATTAGGCCAATAATTCCATCACGGACCAAAGCCAACTGGCCATCAGTATAAGCGTCCATAACGAATTTCGGCAGCAGCTTCCAATTGCCATACACCAAGGACAATACTTCCACGACCTGGATCGCCTCTATGGTGACCAATTCTTTTCTTTTGAATTTCATAGTTTATTTTCTTCTGTTTGTGCCAAGCACCGCCCTCGGCTTCATCCTCCACATATGCATAAACCTTCCCACACGGGCAGGTCCATTTGTCTCCGGTCTGTCGGTATCCAGACATGGCATAATCACCCTTCCCGATCTCCCGGTCACACGAATGTTTTTTCAGCTTACTCATACTTCATCCAGTATTTCTCCGAACTGCCGGACCGCCAGCCCTCTGGATGCCGGGCACTGTGCCCCCCGTCGAATGCAGTCATACACCAGATGTTATTGTGGCAGGCCGGGTGTCCGCATGTAATACCTGCCAATGTTCTGGATACCGCATAATATCCATGATCGCGTCCATCGCATTAATTACCCCAGCATTCCAACCATACGTCGTATATGCCTTGGTTCCATCCTCATAAATCCAATGATACAATTTCACCACCGTATGCGGACCGGTTGGATCCTGTTGCCAGCCCAATATGTGCCCGGCCTCCAGGTGTGTAATTAATTCGACGGATGTCATCGCTGGCCTATTTCCTCCAGATATTCCCTGGTCTCATCCCGACTCATGCCGCGGCCTGAAAAGCCACTGGGCAATTCGAACACGGTCTTGCCCATACTCATGGCCCATTGCACTTCCATATAGACACCAGCCGGAATACGGCCGTCGGGCAATGCACGGAAGGCTACGATGTCACAGGCCGCGATGTATTGTTTGAAATAATCCATACCGGTCTGCTTGTAGCCTTCCTGGAATGTCGGGCAGTTTGGGTCAATGACATCAAAGCCCATAGACGTCAATGTGTTCAAATCCCGAATTTCTTGCGGTGTGTCATAGAGGGCAATGCAATGGGCGTAATAGACTATTTTGGTTTTGGCCTCTACCCGCTCCCGGGCAACACTTAGATCGCCTTTAAGTTTATCAATCTCGGTGATTGGATGGTCCATGCCGACGCAGGCGTTCCAGCATTCCAGAATGCGACGAGCATTATTGTCGCCCAGGTAGCCGTAGATATTGGCGACGGATACGATGCCGAGTGTGCCGGACTGCGCGTTTAAGGACCTGAAGTCTGGTTGCCCGGTCTCGATTAATTCGCCCTTCGTATACTGATATTTTTTATCGTTTGTTTTCATGTTATTCATTTTCCAATATTGGGGTGCAGTCTTCCGGGTGTGACGCCTATAATGCGTATCGGCCATTTCCGATCCGTATACTTCCGGAATGCGGCCGCGGCACCAAGGCCGTGACGACCTGATTCATTTGATCCAAACACAAAGACTGACTTGCCGTCATTATCTTTCGGGCTGAAGGTCCTCATGTGATCTCGATACAATCTTCGAATTCCCTGTCCTCTTCCAGAATTCCACCATACACACAAAAGCCATCAATCGAAATGTCCACATACTCCTGATCTACATTGATATAGGCTTCGTGCCCGGTATCTCGATTCCGATAATAATAGTCCAGGCCACAATGGGTATCGGGGCCTGGCTCCTCGTCCCAGACGATAGCAAATGTATCAGTCAACCGGGCGAGGAGCTTTGGGAAGTTGAATTTTACGATTTCCATGGTGCTCATTCTTGGGGAAATACGACACATAACATGCCCAACACTACGACAGCCAGGGCACCCATTCCGAATGCGCCGAAGCTGTCGTTTTTCACGATTAAGACGCACGTGCAGCTTAACAAGACCAGCACCAGCATAAACGCAATGACCCGTAACATTCTCGCTCTTGAATCATTCATAATTAAGCCAGTTCTATTGGCAGCACAGTGCTGCGGTCTTGCATGCCTTCAGCTCCGCACTGATTGATTTAATCTTCTGAGGTTTCTTCATATTTCTTCTTCGTGGAATAATTCTTTCGGGTCGATCATAAAGACCGGCAATCCCAAGTCGTCCGCAATCTTCGTTTCCCCAGTCACACCCAAACTCACATCCCATCCCTCCAACTGCAACACAAACAATTGCTTGCAGGCCCCCACCATCTGCAAGCAATAGCCCCGCCAATACGCGAAGTCCGTTGGCAACTTGCCTACCATCGCAATCGGGCCTGCCATCGAAATCGGGCTGAAAATATAATAGCCCGCATTCATCAATAATGCCGATGCCTTGTTCACCTGTTCGAACCGATACTGCCGGACCTCTTCCCGTGGATGAGTGTAGGGCACAGCCAGATATGTCAATACACCAGTAATGGCGCAGCCATTGGAGGCGCCGCAGACTAGTGGACGACCGTCGATAATTTTGACGCTCATTGTTTGATAACCTTTTTTGTCATATCGAGGATGAAGTTGAACGGCGCAAAGTGTTTATGCCGATGGAAGTTTGGCCCCGGATGTGTTCCACACAGTCGGTCGAATTTTTTAATAAACTCCTGCACTTCCGGGGGCAGGGCTATTCTTTCGTATTTTATTCTGACCCACTTCTTTGCCACCTCGAACTCATTTGCCGGAATCAACAGCTGCCGGCGCATAGCCAGTCCAATCGGACAGGCTATGTCACAATCCGGCTGGCCCGCTTCGATGTCCTTCTTACAAACCCGAATTAGTAGACGATGTTTCATGTACTGGTATGTTGGTTAATGCGCCGCTATCTGCTACTGCCTTTAAGTTTGCCAAGTATGACTGCAAATCCGTCTTGGCGAAATACGGGCGGCACCACAGGTTCTTGGAGAACTGGCCGGTCTTCGGGTCGTATTGCTGCCCATAGGAATAACGCAGCCAATAGGCGTGGTAGCCGCCTCGAAGGAAGAATACACCGGCCTGTTCTTTATTTACTATGATATGTCCATCAGCCCGTTTGAATTCGGCAAAAATGCCGAGAAACAACAATAGACTGATTATCCAGAATAATTTATTTCTTAACACTCTCATTGGTCACCATTCCTAAAGGATCCACTATTTTTGACTCGTAAGCGTGCGTTGTGCATATCACGGCACAATCGATTACGCAGCCGTCCAGCACACTGTGCAGAGCCTTGGCGATTTGCTCTGCTTTCTTCAGGGCCATGGCCTCATACTCGCAATCGTATTCGACTGAGAATTTACTAACGTCCTGCCCGTGGTTCCGGGGTATAAGCAGGAATTTCATCTGGTCAGATCAATTCCGAGTAATTCCGCCATACCCCTGGTCTGTAACGGATCCTTGCTGGCGAACCAATAATTCGTCAAATCCAACCACCCGGTGACTCGCCCCGGCACCCACTCGAAGTCATCCTTCGTCCACGTCTTCGCATCAAGCTTGCGATGCACATACCCGAAACAACCGCCCTGCACCTCTGATGGCTCACACAGATCATACCGTGTGCTACCATGTTCGGCCTGATCGTGTAGGAACTCCAATACGTCGTCCTCCTGGTCTGGCAGGCACCAGCCCGAGATGGCCACTGTATTACGATGGGCCTTGGCTATGCTGGTCATTGTGGCCGGAACTTGCACGTAGACGTATGGCTGCCCGGTGACCGCGGTAGTGAATGCGGTCATGGAAGCACGCTGCATGCACATCTCCATCAGGCAATTGGGCACTTCGCCCCATTCGTATTCGGCCCGACCCATTAGGTCCAGAGGTAGCACCTCCAACAGCGCTTTGATGGCCACTGGGTATTTCTTCTGCAATTCCACGATTTCCTTGGACCGCCGGGGCAGTTCGTATTTTGCCTTATAGAACTCGACCAAGTTCCCGGCGTCCGCAGCCGGGTAGTCAAGTGCCTTCTCGACTCGTTGAATTAAATACGGTCTGAATTCAGTCTTTTCGATTGTGTTCATTTGTTTCCTTCCCATTCATGTCCGCACCGCATCTCGGACAAGTGAGTATGGCGGTGCGGACTTTGTCGAATTTAACGTTGGGCGCCACCTGCCATTTGCATTTAATGCAGACCGGCAGCTCCATTTTGAAGTATTTCATAACTTGTTCAATAAGCCCGGAGCCAAGGCGCAAGCAATACCTGCCGCAAGTGTGCAGGCCGCGACCACAAGACCCCAAGCCACAATGATTTGCGCCGAATCGTCCTCGGGCCAAAGTTTAACGATTATCGGTCTGTTGTTGTTCTCGCTCATCTTTCCTTTCTTTCTCAGCCTGGGCATGTGCCCGCTGTATAAACTGACGTGCCGTGGTTCGGTCATCGTCAGTCTCCTGCATCGCTATAAACAATGCCTCCAATCCTGTATCCCAGATTTCCCAAGTTCCCGTCATTATTCTGGTTCTCCTCTCATGGAAAGCCCAATGCGCTGCGTCAGCACCCTATTGGCGAAGCGAGCACAGTCATGCTCGAACGTCGACAGGTCTGACACATTGGACAGCTTATAATCGAACGTGGCGTCATCCAGGTCCACTTCCGAAGGATGCGGATCCTTCACGTCCTGGCCAATTCGTTCGATTCGGATGGTCACTCCGGCCGGCCACTTCTCGACCGCGGCCATTTCGTTCTTGAACCGCATGTCTGTGATTAATACCACGTCGGCCACAGAGACCGCGATGCGTTCAAAGGTGCGGTCGATCCAGTAGTTTTCTCCGAACAGTTTACGCCGGAATTCAGTCCCCCACCATTGGAGGATAGGGCGGAACAGGGATTTGTTTGCTTCCAAGAATTCCCGGGTGACGCCGCATGCCTTGCAGACTTCGTCTTTCAACGGGTCTGCGAAGGCCATGCGGATGACTTTGATGTCGGACAGCGTTGTAATAAACGCCTGTGCCATGGTGTCTTTTCCGGAATGTTTCTTCCCGGAAATTCCAACTAGTTTAATCATAGAGGCCCAACCTATCAGATTCCTGGCCCATTCCGCAAGGGGCCTGTGAATTTAATTGTGCATCCCGCACACCCTTCCGATATGCTCGTTCCAGACGACGCATAATCCGGTCGGTCATCTTGTTTATGTCGTACTGCATGGGTGCCATGGCACACAACTCAATAACCAAACTCAAACGCATGTCTTTCTTTTTCATACGGCAATAGGTGCTTTGATCGGAGGATGCGGATAATAGTCCAGGATCTCGAAATCCTCATAAACATAATCCTCCAGCCGTTGCTTGATCGGCAACATCAGCGCGGGCAATGGCCGCGGTTCCCGGGTCAACTGCTCCCTGGCCTGATCAAAATGATTCTTATACAAATGCAAGTCCCCAAAACTAATACCCAGTGTTCCAGGCACCATGCCAGTCACCCGGCCCAACATTGTCAGCAACATGGCATAGCTGGCAATGTTGAATGGCAACCCCAAGAACGAATCAATGCTCCGTGCATACAAATGCAGGGATAATCGCTTGGGTTTATTCTCCGCAGTATAGCCCATGGAGTCGGCATCCTCATTGCTTAATTCGCTGACATAGCATTGCCACAAGGTGTGGCACGGTGGGAGCCCGGATTTGACCATTTCCGGGATGAGTGGAGGGTTCCAGGCACAGACGATCATGCGCCGTGAATAGGCATTGGTCTTCAGGTCGTTGATCAGGTTGGCGATTTGGTCAACAGGGCGTATAAAGCCCTCGGCCGAGGCATCAGGCCATTTACGCCACTGGTAACCATAGATCGGGCCGCAGTCACCCCAGTCACGAGCAAAGGCGTCATTCTCCACGATGTCCTTATTGAATGCGTCCATCAGACTCTTCCACTCCGGTGTATTAGGCACCGGGATGGTTGTGCCCCGCACACTCTGCAAGTAACGCTTCAATGGCCAATCCGACCAGATGGTCACTCCGTTCTGGACCAAATACCGAATATTCGTGTCTCCCCGAAGGAACCACAGCAGTTCGTGTATGATCGCCTTCGTATAGACTTTCTTCGTGGTGAGGAGCGGGAAGCCCTTCATCAGGTCGAATTTCATCTGGTAAATAAATACCCCGCGTGTCCCGGTGCCGGTACGATCCGGTCTGTCTTCTCCGTGCTCCAACAAATGCTGTAGCATCTCCAAGTATTGTTTCATAATTATTCCTTTGAGAATATGCTCTTGCCGTTCCAAGTATTATCCGGCCAGTCTTGGTCATGAAGCTTCTTTAGTTCTGGCTCACAGGCCGCAACTGCCTTGTCGAAGGCCGCACTCATCTTGTCGTAGGCTGCCCACGCCTTGTTGTAGGCCGTCCACGCCTCGTCGCAGGCCGCAGTCGCCTCGTCGTAGGCCGCCATCGCCTCGTCGAAGGCCGCCCTCGCCTTGTCCTCGGCCGCACACGCCTTGTAGTAGGCCGTAGCCGCCTTGATTAATGCCCGGGGTATTTCGACCCGCGCTGGCCTGAAGTTCCTTAGCCTGATAGCCCTCTCACCTTCAGCCTTACCATTCATTATGCAGGCGATA
>Ga0265338_10001583_pt1 | contig 36621 bp, 26 predicted proteins | sample 42126metaG_FD_193579 | JGI IMG/M metagenome (GOLD analysis project Ga0265338, IMG submission 193579) | Rhizosphere microbial communities from Carex aquatilis grown in University of Washington, Seatle, WA, United States - 4-21-26 metaG | ecosystem: Host-associated > Plants > Roots > Rhizosphere... | reverse complement strand
GAAAATTCGTTGAAGGTGGAATACACGAACTCGCGGTTGGGCTTGGGATGTTCGAGCTTCTCCAGTTCCTCCATGCGCGCGTCGTACTCGATGCCTTCCATCTTCATCTCGGCCATCTTCCGGTCTTTGACGCGGTCAAGCTGCTTGCGCAAAATGATGGCGGGGTCTTCGAGGATGGATTCCACGAGCGTGAGCAGCACGAGCGCGTAATCGGGCGATTGCGGGTCGATGAGCGGAATGGTCTCCAGCAGGTACAACGACAAGACCTGGTCCATGGAGAAATCGTCCTGCAACTCCACGTTCACGCGCAGGTAGACGCCGTCCTCAGTCGGCGGGATGAACTCGATGATCTTGCGGTCGAGCAGCGAGCGGAACAATTGCCACGCGCGTTTGATGTGCGCCTGTTTCTGGCGGGGAGTCTCGTGCGAATCGCGGATGAGCTTTTGCATGGCGGCACAGCCATCGCCCTTGCGGCTGAGGACGTTCAACAACATGGCGTGCGTGACGGCGAAGCGCGAGACGAGCCGTTCCGGCGGCGCGGCGATGAGACGCACGTAGGTGTTCTTGTCCCAATTGACGAAGTTCTTCTCGGGCGCCTGGCGCTTGACGGTTTTCTTGCCATCGCGCGCGGTTTTTTCCGCTAGCTTGAGATTCTCGATGACATGCTCCGGCGCTTGCGCGACGACCCAGCCCTTATCGTCGAAACCTTTGCGTCCGGCGCGTCCGGCGATCTGGTGAAAATCGCGCGCGCTGAGGATGACGGTTTTTTGGCCGTCGAATTTGCAGAGGCGCGTGAAGAGCACGGTGCGGATGGGGACATTGATGCCCACGCCGAGGGTGTCCGTGCCGCAAATGACCTTGAGGAGGCCTCGTTGCGCGAGTTGCTCGACGAGGACGCGATACTTCGGCAGCAGGCCCGCGTGATGAAGGCCGATGCCGTGCTTGAGCCACTTGCGGATATCGGGTCCGTAGGGGCTGGTGAACTTGAAACCTTCCAGCGCGTTGCCGATGAGGTTCTTCTCCTCGCGGCTGGCGACGTTGATGCTCGTGAAGTCCTGCGCGCTCTGCGCGGCATCGAGTTGCGTGAAGTGCACCACGTACACCGGCGCACGGCCATCGGCGATAAGCGACTCGAGCGTCTTGGCCAGCGGCAGCTCGGAGTATTCGTGCGACAAAGGCACGGGGCGGTCCACGGAAGCCACCGTGACGGTGGGTCGGCCATTGAGCCGCGTGAGCTCGGCCTCGAAGAACGTGGTGTCACCCAGCGTGGCGGACATCAACAGGAAGCGCGCCTGCGGCATGGTGAGCAGCGGCACTTGCCAGGCGACCCCGCGATCGCGATCGGCGTAGTAGTGGAACTCGTCCATGACCACTTCCGTGAATGGCGCGAGTGCACCTTCGCGCAAGGCGATGTTCGCCAGGATCTCGGCGGTGCAGCAAAGGATGGGCGCATCGCGATTGACCGAGGCATCGCCGGTGGCGAGACCGACGTTGTCCGGGCCGAACTCGCGGCAGAGCGCCATGAACTTCTCGTTCACCAGCGCCTTGATGGGGCAGGTGTAGACCGAGCGCTGGCCCTGCGCGATGGCTTTGAAGTGCAGGGCAGTGGCGACGAGCGATTTGCCGGAGCCGGTGGGCGTGTTGAGGATGACGTTCTTCTCCTCGAACAATTCGAGGATGGCCGTCTCCTGCGCGGCATAGAGCGAGAGCTTGCGGGCCTCGGCGTACTCGAGGAAGCGCCCCAGCAACAGGTCGTTGGTGGGACGCCCGTCGCGCGGGATGAGGTCGTAAAGCGTGGTGGCCACTGCTGGAAAGCTACTCATTGATATGGAACCGGAGAAGAAAAGCTTTTCCCTTATCCGTGTTTATCTGTGTCCATCCGTGGTTAAACCCTTAAATCATCCGATTAACTCGTTGAATTCGAACGCCGGATTGGCAATCCTGTCCCTTAACTAAGTGCGACAATTTTTCACCATTGCGTTCAACGCCTTCATGGAGTTGATTCGCCAGCCGATCTTTCTTCTGCTGACGACCATCTCTGCCGTGTTCGAGATTGCCCTCGCCGTTCCTTATTACTTCGCGTTCGGCGATGAACCCAAACTGGTGAAGAACAGCGTTTTAGCCGTCATGCTCCTCTCGGGCCTGTTCGGTGCCGTGCTGAGCGCCTCGTCGTCGCTGGCGCGCGAGATACGGTCCGGCACCGCCCTGGCCGTCCTTTCCAAACCCGTCGGGCGTTCCCAGTTCCTGCTGGCCAAATTTTTCGGGGTGGCCGCCGCGCTCACTCTCATGACCTATATCAACACCATCGCTGCCCTCATCGCCAGCCGCATGTCCTTTGATGCCTATGGCGATACCGATAAGGCCGCGCTGACCATTTTCGGCGCCGCCGTCGTGTTGGCCTATCTGTTTGGCGGCTTCTCGAACTATTTCCTCCGCCGGCCCTTCGTGTCTGACGCCGTCCTGGCGCTGGTCATCTTTGTTACCGTCGCTGCCTTCCTCATCTTTCAATTCACGCATCAGCAGGAAGGTTTGTTCAAGGCGGCCGTAGTGGATTGGCGCATGGTGCCCGCTGCCGTCCTCATCCTGTTTGCCCTGTTCATCCTCACCGCGCTGGCCATCGCCTGTTCCACGCGCCTGGATACCATCCCTACGCTCGCCATCTGCTCGGCCTTTTTCCTGTTGGGATTGATGTCCGATTACCTGTTCGGGCGCCACACCCAAACCTCATGGCCTGCGTCTGTGCTTTACAGTATCGTCCCGAATTGGCAGCTTTTCTGGCTCGCCGATGCGCTGGAAACGGACAAACAGGTTTTCATGTGGGGCTACGTGGCCAAAGGGCTCGCGTACATGATCGGCTACGCCGGGGCGGCGTTGGCCATCGCCACGGCATTGTTTGAAGAACGGGAATTGAGCTAAAAATGGATCGAAGTGTTCAAAAAAACGGATTGGTGAATCTATTCGCCGCGCTGGTCATCTTTGTCGCGGCGTTCGTTGTGGCGGGCTACTCCGGTTCGCTCGCCGCTCGCACCGCCGCCATCTTTCTCGGACTAAGCATCCTGGTCACCTTCGTCAGTTGGTTCCAGATGCGCCTCGAAGAAAGTGAACGCCTCGAGAAACTCGAGGTGGACGAACTCTCCCGCTCCCGCGGCGAATCCGGCCTCTTCGAATCCAAGGACGCCGAACTCTTTCCCGCCCGCCGCGGTCGCGAACAATTCGAACGCTTTTTCGTCCCGGCCTTTGTCATCCTCCTGGTACTGCTCGAGGCCGCCGGCGCCTGGTGGTTGTGGAAATCTTTTGCCAGCCACAACTACGGCATCCCCGCCGACCGCGCCATGCCCGCGCTGGCGCTGTTCGCCATTTTCTCCCTCGTGCTCTTTTTGCTCGGGCGGTTCTCCGCCACCGTGGCGCGTCTCAACAAACATCCATTGCTCCGCCCCAGTGCGAGCTTTCTGCTCCTGGGCGCCTACATCTGTTTCGTCACCGCCCTCGGCCTCGCCGGAATCAAAGCCGAATTTTTTAAGGCCGACCTTTATATCGCCCGCGGGCTTACCGTGTTGCTCGGGTTGATGTCCCTGGAAATGCTGATCGCGTTGCTCCTCGAGATGTATCGTCCGCGCGTTAAAGGCAAAATCGTCCGTCCCCTTTACGACAGCCGCCTCGTCGGTGTCCTCGGCCAGCCGGAAACCCTCTTCACCACCGCCGCCCAGACCCTCGATTACCAATTCGGTTTCAAAGTTTCCGAAACCTGGTTCTTTCAGGTGTTGAAAAACAACCTGCTGGTCTTGCTGGTCATCCAATTTACCGTCCTGTTGTTGTCCACCTGTGTCGTTTTCGTTGACGTCGGCGAACAGGGCGTCCTTGAACGTTTCGGTGTCCGCCACACGCTCTTGAGCCCCGGCGCCCATTTCAAATTCCCCTGGCCCATGGACAAGGTTTATCGCTTCCCGACCGAACAGATCCAGAGCTTTAACGTCGGTTTTACCAATGACCCTGCCTTCGCGAACGTCAATACCATCGTTTGGACCGTTCCACACGACCGCCCGCAGAATTTCCTTGTCGCCAACAGTCAAAAGACCGAAACCGTCACCAATGATGATTCCAGGCAAAAAGCCCCGCCCATCAGCCTCCTGGCCGTCGGCATCCCGGTGCAATTCCAGATCAGGGATGTCCTCAAGTGGGTCTATAATAATGAAGGCGCCAGTGATTTGCTCCAGGATATCGCCGACCGCGCTGTCACTCGGTACCTCGCCGGTGTGGACATGGAATACGTCCTCTCGCATGGCCGTCTGGAGGCCGCTGATATTTTGCGCGACCAGATCCAGTCCGCCGCCGATGCCCAGGACCTCGGCGTGAGGATCATCTTCGTCGGTTTGCAGGACATCCATCCGCCCACCGCCGTCGCTCCGGATTACGAAAAAGTCGTTTCCACCGCCCAGACCAAACAATCGCGGATTCTCGCGGCGCAAGCCACTGCCATCCGCACCAACGCGCTGGCCGTGGCCGGCTCGGTCTCACTCCTGCGCGAGGCACAATCCGATCGCCAGCGGCTGGAAGTGAACTCCGCCGCCCAGGCCGCCTTGTTCACCAACCAGATTCCCGCATTCGAGGCGTCGCCTGATTTCTACATCAACCGCTCCTATTTCGAGATGTTCTCCCGGGCCACCGCCCACACCCGCAAATACGTTGTGCTCACCACCAACACCCAGGATGTCATCATCTTTGATTTGCAGGATAAATTGGGCGAGACCTTCGAGAACCTGATTGTGAGCCCGAAAAAATGATTTTATGAAACGCAATCTCACCACTATCATCATCGGCGCGCTGCTGATCATTATCTTTGCGCTGCTGTTGTTTGTTTTCCAGGTGCGCCAGTCGGAAGTCGCCGTGGTCACCACCTTCAGCAAGCCCACCCGCATGGCCGACCCCGGGCCGCACTTTAAATGGCCGTGGCCCATCGAGAAGGTCTATAAGTTCGACCAGCGCATCCAAAATTTTGAGGGTAAACTGTCCGAAGGCCTCACCCGTGACAACATCACGCTGGATACCATGATCTATATCGGCTGGCGCATCACCGAGCCCACCAATTTCTTCCAGCGCTTTCGCGGTGGCGAGATCAGCGAGGCCGAAAACCGCATCGGTGAACTGGCCCGCAGCGCCCAGAACAATGTCGTTGGAAAACATACGCTGGCCGATTTTGTTTCGGCCGGCCCGGGTGGCACCAGGCTCGACGTTATCGAGCAGGAAATGCTGGAGGGTCTTCGCGATCTCGTGAAGGACAATAATTACGGTATTGAGATCAAATTCCTCGGCCTCAAAAAGATTGGCTTCCCGGAGGCCGTCACCCAGGCGGTTTTTGACCGCATGAAAGCCGAGCGCGCTGTCAAAATCAGCGAACTGGATTTTGAAGCCACCACCGAATCCGCCCGCATCAAGGCCGATGCCGACCTGGCCGCGTCCAAGATCATCAATGATGCCGATGCCGAGGCGCAACATATCCGCGGCCAGGGTGTTGCCGCCGCGACCGAGGCCTCCCGGGTGTTCGAAAAGAATCCGCAGCTCGCCAATTATCTGCTGCGCTTGAACGCCCTCGAAGCCACCCTCACCAACCGGACCACCCTTATTTTCGACCAAAGCAAGCCGCCGTTTGACCTGTTCAACGGTATCTCCACCAATCTTGTCAAATAGCGCGATGAGCGAGCACAACCATCCTCACGACCACGATCACGAGCCGCATGACCACGCGCCCGAAACGCCCATGGACGCCGGGTCGCAGGCGCTCGGCGAGGCATTGCGGGCCAGTTTCACCATCGTCAAATTCGCGATGGGCGCCCTCATCATTGTGTTCCTCGCCTCCGGCTTTTTCACCGTCGGACCGCAGGAACGCGCCGTCATTCTTCGCTTCGGCAAACCTGTGGGCGAAGGCCAAAAAGCCTTCCTCGGCGCCGGTTTGCACTGGTCGCTGCCGTATCCCATCGATGATGTCCAAAAGATTCCCGTGACCGAGAGCCAGAAAGTCATCTCCACCGTCGGCTGGTTTTTCCAGACTCCGGAAATGGAGCTGGCCGGACAGGAGCCCGGTGGCACACCCTCCCTGAACCCTGCCACCGAAGGCTATGTTGTCACCGCCGACACCAACATCATCCACGTCCAGGCCAAGTTGTCTTACCACATCGACAATCCCAAAAATTACATCTTCAGTTTCACCTCTGCGTCGAATGTGGTGCTGAATGCTCTCAACAATGCGATTGTGGCCACCGCTGCCCGTTTTAACGTGGATGATATCCTCATCCACAATCAGATCGGCTTTCGCGATGCCGTCCGCAGTCGCGCCACCGCTTTGCTGGAGGCCGAGGAAGTGGGTGTGACCGTGGAAAACTGTGACGTGGTTGCCCGGCCGCCGATCTATCTCCGGTCTGATTTTGAAAACGTCACCGCGGCAGAATTAGCCCGCACCAAGAGGCTTGATGATGCCCGCAAGGACGCCAATGACACCCTCGCCAATGCGACCGGTGATGCCTCCGTGCGCATCGGTGCCGCCCAGGCCGAACGCAGCCGGCTGGTCACCTCCATCAACGGGTTTGCCTCCCAGTTCAACCAGTTGCGCACCAATTTTGAGCAGAACCCCGACCTGTTCATGGAGATTGTTTTTTACCCTCGCATCGGCAACGCCCTGTCGCGCGTACAGGACAAGATTTACATGCCGGAGCGCGCCGATGGAAAAAGTCGCGAACTTCGCTTATTGTTGAATCGCGAACCGCCTAAACCGAATGCGGTCCAATAAACGATAAATTTTATGCAGGTCACCTCACTTTTAAGCCGCGAAGAACACGTCCATGACGATGAGTGCGGGTGCGGCCACGATCACTCACATTCCGCCGTCAGCCTGCCCTGGATGGTCCTTGGCGTAGTCCTTGTCCTGAACGCCTACATTGTGGATTGGATCCTGAACGAAAATACCACCGTCGCCAGCTTCAGCGGTTTCTTCGGCGCCATCATCCTTGGCGTGCCCATCGTCGTCACCGCTATCAAGGACTTGCGCCTCGGCCGCCTGAGCATTAACGAACTCGTCGCGATCGCCGTTCTGGCGGCGTTCGCGTCCGGCAATTACAAACTCGCCGGCGTCGTCGCGTTTTTCATGCTTATCGGTGAACTCATCGAGACCCGCACCGCCGAAGGCGCGCGCGCCTCTATCGAATCACTCATCAAACTGACTCCCACGAAAGCCCGCCGTATCGTCAATGGTAACGAGGAAGAAGTTCCTGCCAGCCAGCTTCAGGTCGGCGATGTCATCCGCATCCGGCCCGGCGACAATGTCGCGGCCGACGGCGAGATCGTGAACGGCCAGGGTTCGTTCAACCAGGCCACCATCACCGGCGAATCACTGCCCGTGGATAAAAAAGCGGGCGACGAAGTTTTTGCCGGCACCCAGAACCTCACCGGGGTCCTCGAGATCAAAGTCAGCCGCGCTGGAACCGATACCACGCTGGGCCGCGTGCGCGAACTCATCATTGCCGCCGAAAAGACCAGGCTGCCTATCCAAAAGATCGTGGACCAATACATGGGCTTTTACACCCCGCTCGTGCTGGTCATCGGGGCGCTCGTTTGGGCCTTCACCCACGACCTTTCCCGCGTCATCACCTTGTTCGTGGTCTCCTGTCCCTGTGCTTTCATCCTGGCCACGCCTACCGCGATGGTCGCCGCGCTCTCCGCCGCCGCGCGCCTCGGCATCCTCATCAAGAACGTCGCTGATATCGAACAGGCCGCCAAGATCAATGCGTTCGTTTTCGACAAGACCGGTACGCTCACCACCGGCCAGCTTGCCGTAAGCCGCCTGGCGCCCATCGGTGAAACCAAGCCCGCCGAACTGTTGTTGCTCGCGGCCACCGCCGAGAAATACAGCAATCACCCCACCGCCAAAGCCCTCGCGCAATTGGCCGATGAAGCCGGTGTGCCGCTGCCCGAGCCAAAAGATTTTTCTGAAACCGCCGGTCGTGGCGTCAAGGCGCAGGTTAATGGCGCTCACGTCCTCGTGGGACGCGCCCAATGGCTCAAGGATAACGGCATCCCCGCCGGTTTTGAATCCTCCGTGGACCTTAATGAAGCCGAAGGCTGGAGCTTGATCTTCGTCGCCCACGATGGCAAATGCGTCGGCTGGGTCGGCCTGCAGGACCAGACCCGTGCCGAAGCCAAACAGGCGCTCGTTGAATTGCGGGAAGCCGGCGTGCGCCGCATCGCCATGGTCAGTGGTGACCGCCAGGCCGTCGCCACCCGCGTGGCCGCCGAGATTGGTTGCGAAGAAGCCAGGGGCGAATGCCTGCCGCAAAACAAAGTCGAATTTGTCCGTGCCGTAAAAGCTAAAGGTTACAAGGTGGCCGTCATCGGCGATGGCGTGAACGACGCGCCGGCCCTCGCGGCTGGCGACATCGGCATCGCCATGGGCGCGGCGGGCAGCGAAGTCGCCATTCACACCGCCACTATCGCCCTGATGAACAATGACCTGCGCCGGTTGCCGTTCCTCGTGAACCTCTCGCGCAGCACCCGTGCCGTCATCAACCAGAATTTCATTTTTGGCATCGTGTTCATCCTCGTGGGCTGGACCACCGCCACGACCGGCGTCATCGGCCCTATCACCGGTTCTATTTTGCACGTGGTCGGTTCGCTCATCGTCATTTTTAACAGCGCGCGCCTCGTCCGCAAAGGCGAGGAACTGGAACATTTTCAACCCGAGCACGAGGAAGAACCGCAACGCCCGGCCACCGGCCAATTGACGCCCAAAATGGCGTGAGGCAGCACCTCTGGCGGGTGGTTTTCGGCGTCGCGCCGAAAACTTCTCAGTGATAACAATGAAGATTTAATTTTAGACCAACTTGTTTATGCCCGTCGCCGAATTAAATCCCCAATCCGCCACCCGCAATCCGCAATCTGAAGTTGTGGTCTCGGTCCGCGGCCTCACCAAAGTCTTCAAGGATTTCTGGACCCGCCCCAAGGCGCGCGCGGTGGACAATGTTGATTTTGAAGTGCGCCGTGGCGAAGTCTTCGGCCTGCTCGGGCCCAACGGCTCCGGCAAATCAACCACCGTCAAACTCCTGCTCGGTCTGCTCTATCCCACCAAGGGACACATCGAAGTTTTCGGCCATTCGCCCCGGCACGTGAAGACCAAGGCGCGCATCGGTTATCTACCGGAGGAATCGTATCTTTACCGCTACCTCAATTCCCGCGAGACGCTCAGCTTTTTTGGAAACCTGTTTCATCTCAACAAGGATGAACGCGCCAATCGCACTGACCAGTTGCTCGAGATGGTCGGCCTCAACCAGACCCGTACCCGCACGGTCGGCGAATTTTCCAAAGGCATGCAGCGCCGCATCGGCCTCGCGCAGGCCCTCATCAACGACCCCGATCTCGTTATCCTGGACGAGCCTACTGCCGGCCTCGACCCGATCGGCTGCCGCGAGATCAAAGATCTCATCCTCGCGCTCGCGCGCCGTGGCAAAACGGTCATCCTGAGCAGCCATTTGCTCTCGGACGTGGAAGACGTTTGCGACCGCGTGGTCATCTATTACGGCGGCAAGATTCAGGCGATGGGCACCTTGAAAGATTTGCTCGCCACGCCGGACACACTCCGCATCACGACCCCGGTGTTGCCCCGCGAAACACTCGAACGCGTCCTGGAAGTCATCCGTCACGATGTCGCCTCAGACAAAGTGCGGGTGGACAACCCCACGCAGAACCTCGAGAGCTATTTTCTCGAAGTGGTGAACAAAGCAAAGGCGGCGTCCGCCGAAACCAGCGGTGCGCAATCCGGCGCCAAAGTCGCTGCCTACCTGCGCGGCCCAGGTGAAGAGAAACCGGCGACCGACAAGTTCCTGGAAAAGCTTTCGCTCCCGCAGGCTGCGCCAGTAGCATCCGCGCCAGTCACTCCATCGCAGCCGTCCGTGAACGAAAAAAAACTGGACGCGCTCAGCCAGCCGATGGCTCCCGCTACTGCGCCAACCAAACCGGCCCAGGCAGAAAAGCCCGTGGACCTGGCCAAGGCGGACGAAAAACTGTCATCGTTGCTGGGAAAACCAAAGTGATATGCGGCGGGGCAATTTTTCATTATTTTTCACTGAATCCCTGTCCAATTCCTGATGCAACGTATCATCACCATCGCCGCGCTGACCTGGAAAGCCGCGTTCCGTTTCCGGCTTTTCATCGTCGTCGCCGTGCTGCTGCTGGCGGCGGTGATCGGTTTGCCGCTTGTTCTCAAGGATGACGGCACCGCGCGCGGGTTCACCCAGATACTGCTCACGTACACCCTGAGCTCCATCACTGTGCTGCTCGGTTTTTCCACGCTTTGGCTCTCCTGCGGAACGCTCGCCCGCGATATCGAGGAATGCCAGATGCAGATGGTCGTGACCAAACCCATCGCCCGCTGGCAGGTCTGGCTCGGCAAATGGCTGGGCATCATGTCGCTCAACGCCGCTCTTCTCCTCCTCTCTGGCACCAGTGTCTATGTCTTGATGCAGGTGCGTGCCGCCAAATTGTCACCGGATCAACAGCATGTCCTGAAGAACGAAATTTTTGTCGCCCGCGGTTCAGCGAAGGAACGCAGCTATGAAGCGGAGATCGATGCGGCCACTGATGCCGCCTTGAAGGACCAGATAAAAAAGAATCCCGAAGTTAAGGCGAACCTCGACGAAGTCACCACGTCCATCCGCGAGCAGGTGAAGGCCATGATCCAGATCGTTCCGGTCGGTTATGTCCGCGAGTGGCATATCGATCTGGGCTCATTCGCTAAAACCCTGCTGCACGACCAGCCGCTCTATCTGCGCGTCAAATTTAATGCGGCCCAGCCCAGCGCATCCGGAACCTATTATGGCATGTGGCAGGTCGGCGAGCAGGACGGCAAAAATCCCGTCTGGGCCAGCGACGCGATGAGCCTGTCGCCGGATGATTACCATGAATTTGAGATTCCCCCAAACCTCTTCAACGATAAGGGCATACTCACCATCTCATTTCGCAATATCAACGGCGTGGCGCTGTTGTTTCCCCTCGAAGACGGCATGGAAGTGCTCTATCGCGAGGGTGGTTTCGGGCTGAATTTTGCCCGCGCCCTGGGGATCATCTTTTGTTGGATGTCGTTGCTCGCGGCGGTGGGGTTGGCCGCCGCCAGCCTGCTTTCATTTCCTGTCGCAGCGTTCGTATCGCTGGGACTGCTCGTCGTGGTCCTCGCCAGCGGCACACTGGCATCGGTCGTTTCCGAAGGCCGTTATTTCGCGTACAATGCCGAGAAAGGTCCGACCTCCGGACCTACCCTCCTTGATCGCACCATTGTGCAATCGTTCCGCGGCATCCTGGTGCTCGTCGATATGGTGAAGGATTTCTCACCGGTCGATTCATTGAGCCGCGGGCGCAGCATCACCTGGACCGAGCTCGGCCGGGCGTTTGCGCAGATCGTTCTGCTGATGGGCGGGATCGTCAGCACGATCGGGATCTTTATTTTCAGCCGCCGCGAACTGGCTACCGCCCAGGGAACGCAATGAGCAGCCGCGTCAAAAAAATTCTCGCCGTGCTGCTGGCCGCCCTGCTGCTGGTGGGCACCTCGCGCGTGCAACAGGCGATGAATCGCGAGCGGGCGACCCTGGGGCTGACGACTGCGGATGTCCTGGACAATGCGCCGCCGGTGCTGGCCTTCACCACCGTGGCGCTCGGCGGTTTTCGCGGGCTGATCTCCAATTTCCTGTGGATCCGCGCCGGCGACCTGCAGGAAAACGATAAATTCTTCGAGGCCGCGCAACTCGCGGATTGGATCACCAAGCTTGAGCCGCATTTCTCGCAGGTCTGGGTCAACCAGGCCTGGAACATGTCCTACAATATCTCCGTCAAGTTCAAGGATTTCTCCGACCGCTGGAACTGGGTGCAGCGTGGCATCGAGCTGCTTCGCGACCAGGGCTTGAAATATAATCCCAACGACGTCCTCATCTACCAGCAGCTCGCCTGGCATTTCCAGCACAAGATTGGCGCGAACCTCGATGATGCCAGTATGTATTACAAAAGGGCCTGGGCGCGCGATATGGAAGCGGTCCTCAGCAAAGGCCAGATCAACTTTGACGATTTGATCGATCCCAAAACGGATGACCAGAAGGCGCGCGCCAAAGAAGTGCGTGAGCACTACAAAATCGACCCGGTCTTCGCCAAGCAAGTGGATGATAAATGGGGTCCGCTGGATTGGCGGCTGCCGGAGGCTCATGCCATCTATTGGGCTTCGTTGGGCCTGGAGAAGGCGAAGGAAAATCCCGGCAAAGTGAAACCGGAAGACCTGCTGCAGTTGCGCCGCGTCATCTATCAGGACATGCAGGTGGCCGTCTTTCGCGGCCGGCTGGTGGAAGGCCCGCTCTCGGACTTCGAGTTGAGCCCAAACCTGGAGATCATCCGCAAGACCAGTGACGCTTACGAGGAAGCCATGAAGCTGGAACCGCGCGATGCCGACAATATCCATCGCGCCCATCGCAACCTCGTCCGGCAGGCCGTCTATTTTCTTTACGAATACAACCGTCTTAACGAGGCCGCCGAATGGTATAAATACCTCGGCGAACGGTATCCGAACGATCCTTTGATCACCGGCAATCCCAATACCAGGCCATCGCAGATCACCCTCGGGCAATACGTCACCGCCCGCATTCAGGAGGACATCAACGACACCAACCGCGATAAGACCAAGGCGGTCATCAATTCCATGCTCATGAATTCCTACTACTACCTCGTCAATGGCGAAGACGATCATGCGGTCGGCACCAAAAATATGGCGCACGCCGTGTGGACCGTTTATCAAAGCCAGATTCCCGCGGCCCGCCAGGATGCGATCGGCCAGAAGCCCTTTCCAGAAATGGACCGTGAGGTCCAGGTCCAATTGCTCGACCCGGAAAAAGGTTTGCGGCCGGAATTTCGCGCCATCCTGCGCAGCCGCCTCGGCATGCCTCCGGAAGAGGTTACTGCGCCCAATCCCGCCTCTACCAACGCCGCGCCCGCCGTCATCCTCACGAACACCCCCCCGGAAGTGACCAACGCCTGGCACCCATAACCTCCAGGCAAAGGGTCATTTTCGACCGTTTTTTCGCCAAATAACAGTCGGTTTTTGCCAAAAAACCCCACAAACCGCCCTTGACTCCCACGCCCTTTTGCCGATAACCTATCTGCAATGTTATTGAACATTCGACAAGTAGCCGTAACGCTGGTAGTCGTCGTAGCTGACGATGCCGGGGCTCCTTGTTGTTAACGATATTTTCAACAAGAACCCACGGCTGGAAACGGCTGTGGGTTTTTTGTTACCTGCGCCGCCGCCAGCCAAAACACAAATAACAGTATGAGTAAACCAATCGATAACGCCGGTGCGAAGCGCAAAACCGCTCGCCCCGATGCCACCCCGGCCAAGTCCGCCAAACGCGCCGAGGTCGGCGCCGCCATGTTTGGCCGCGATATCTTCGTGGAAGCGCTTGAACGCGAAGCCGTTGAGGTCATTTTCGCCTATCCCGGCGGCGCGAGCATGGAGATCCACCAGTCGCTCACGCATTCCAGGATCCGCACCATTCTCCCGCGCCACGAGCAGGGCGGCAGTTTCGCGGCCGAAGGTTACGCCCGCGTCACCGGCAAAGCCGGCGTCTGCATGGGCACCAGCGGCCCCGGCGCCACCAACCTCGTCACCGCCATCGCCGATTCCTACATGGACTCGACGCCCCTCATCGCCATCACCGGCCAGGTCACCCAGGCTATGATCGGCCGCGGCGCCTTCCAGGAAACCGATATCATCGGTGTCACGTTGCCCATCGTGAAGCACAGCTACCTCATCACGGACATCAACGACATCCCGCGCATCGTCAAGGAAGCGTTCTACATCGCCCAGTCCGGCCGACCCGGCCCGGTCGTCATCGATTTCCCCAAGAATATCCAGCAACAGAAGACGCAGCCGGTCTGGCCCACTTTGGAGCAGGTCAAAAAAGGTCTGCGCGGTTACAACCAGCCTGACCTGAAGGCGGACGAATTGGCCTTGAACGAGATCATCGGTCTCATCGAAAAGGCCGATCGCCCCGTGCTCTACGTCGGCGGCGGCATCATCTCTTCGGGTGCCGCGGCGGAACTCAAGAAGTTCGCCGAAGCCACCAACATTCCCGTCACCACCACGCTCATGGGCATCGGTGGTTTTCCCGAGACCCATCCGCTCTCCCTGCGCTGGCTCGGCATGCACGGTTCCGCTTCCGCCAACTGGGCCGTCAACGGCGAATACGAATATCGCAAGTCCTTTAACGACCCCATGGTGAAGATGAAAGACGGCGCCGACCTGTTGCTCGCCTTCGGCGTCCGCTTCGACGACCGCGTCACTGGCAAGTTCGAGGAATTCTGCAAGACCGGCACCATCGTCCATATCGACATCGATGCCTCCGAGCTCAACAAGAACCGCAAGGCGAACCTGCCCGTCGTCGGCGACATCAAAGACGCCCTCACCCGCTTGAACAAACTCGTCGCCCAGCGCCCGCTCCAGAAGAAGCATACCGCCTGGCTCGCCCAGATCGCCGAGTGGCAGAAGAAAGCTCCCTTCGCTTATCGCATCACCCCCGAGATCGCCAACAGCGATCACATGATCGACCACATGGGCGGCAAGGAAAGCGAAGTCATCCTGCAACAGATGGTCGTCGAGACCCTTTACGACCTGACCAAAGGCGAGGCTTACATCACCACCGGCGTCGGCCAGCACCAGATGTGGGCCGCGCAATGGTACAAATACAAATACCCCCGCCAGCTCACCACCAGCGGCGGCCTCGGCTCCATGGGCTACGGCTATCCCGCCGCGCTTGGCGTCAAAGTCGCCTTGCCCGACAAACAGGTCATCGATATCGATGGCGACGGCTCCTTCCTCATGAACATCCAGGAACTCGCCACCGCCCACATCGAGAAGATCGCCGCCAAGGCCATCATCCTGAACAACCAGCACCTCGGCATGGTCGTGCAATGGGAGGACAACTTTTACGAAGGCAACCGCGGCCACACCTACCTGGGCGACCCCAAAGAACGCGCCGCCATCTATCCCGATTACGTTGCCGTCTGCAATTCCTTCGGTGTGAAATGCGAACGCGTCATGTTCAAGAAAGACTTGAAAGCCGCCATGCAACGCATGTTGGACGCCGACGAACCCTATGTGCTGGATGTCATCACGCCCTACAGCACCCACGTCATCCCCTTCATCCCCGCCGGCAAAACCGTCGCCGACATGATCTGGAAGCCGTAAACTCATAAAATTAAACCAGCCGGGCGGCATTCAGTTGTCGCCCGGCTTTTTTGTTTGTGTGGTTGGTGGGGCGAGACTGCGTCGAGCCCTGATTGAAAGCCCCATCGGGGCGACATCTTTGTAGCCCAGGGTTGTTCGAACAACGTGAGAGCTACCCTGGGTTAACATCCCCCAAACCCAAGTGCCTGACTGCGCAGCTTCGCACAGTGAACATCACTTATGGGCAACTGACTAGTGGGGCTTGGGATTTGAGCCATTTGGGAAATGGCGAAAAGGATTTGTCCCGCGCAGCGGGGCAAAGGCCGTTAGGCCGACTGAGCGGGAGCGAGGAAGCCCACCCCCCCCAAAGTGGTCGAAATTGGTCGGAATCACTCCCAACCCGAAACTAGAAGCTCGAAACTTCCCCAAGGTCTTCAATCGCAAATCGCCCTTCCCACTTCTTCATTCAGCCTTCAGCCTTCAGCCTTCAGCCTTGCGGCCCACCCCCCTAAGTTTTTCCTTAAAATATCTTAAAACAGTCGGAACCAGTCGGAATTCCGGTGGGGCGAGAGTCCTCGCGAGCCTCCCCCGTATGGAGTTCCGCCTTTAGGCGGTGCCCCTCAGTTTTCTCTGTTTCCTCCTGTTCATTCCCAGCCCCCGGGGGATTTTTTTTGGCACGAATAACCACGAATAACCACGAATAACCACGACCACGATTCGCGCAGCGAACAACTCTTGTGGGCACCTGATACGTGGCGGGCTTGAGAAGCCAATCTTGAAACCCGCGTCCCGCATCGTGCAGAAAAAAACGCACCTTAAACAACCTTAAATCGGGATTGGCATCCGTAGCGCGGGCTTTCCAGCCTGCGAGTTCCCGGAACATTCCTGTTCCGTGTTCATGTCCACTGGCGACTGGAAAGTCGCCAGAACCCGCAGACAAGAATGTCTGCGCTACAGCCAATCCCCAGCCCTCAGCCCATCTAATCCCGCAACCCGCAACCCGCATCATTTATTAAATAATGTCAAAAGAACTAACGCCAATATACCCTAAAAGTCAAAGTTTGTCAACACCTTCTTAAAATCCTATCCGCCCCATCAGTCCTATTTGTCCCATACCGCCTCTCAATGTTGCCCCCTCACGGGACTAACTGAAAGCGCCGCACGTGTGAAATATGATCGCTCGGCGGTTTCGCCAAATGGCCATCTGGCTGGGAGGGTTGAGTTGAACCCAGTATTAACACGGGCACAATCAGTCGGCTTTTTCCCAACTGCGGCTGCCAGCCGCACCTGACTGACCACCCCGCAGGGGTGGGAGAGAATAGCCCTGGGTCGAGCCCCGATTCAGAATCGGGACGACCACCCGGGGTAAAAGGCAAAAAATCCAACCGCTGACTGCGCCAGTTTCGCGTTAGCGAACATCAAATCTGCGGCGTGAGTTCCTGCAAACAAAACCGGGCAGCTATCACTGGTCGCCCGGCTTTTCACTTGCACCCGCATGCGCCTCCATCAATCCGAATATTTTTCCATTCACCCTCGGTACCGATTGCCCCCATCCCCTCGGCCAATGGCCTAAAGAACCAATCCAGAAAAAGGCTGGATTGAATTTGCCGTCTAAATCGCCTGTGAATTAGTCGATTGGCACTCTGTAGGCCAATCCCAAGAGGTAAGCGGACCTTGGTCCGATAAATTTTGTCGGACATGGCCCGCCCTTCTCCCCAAGCCGAAAATTGCAATGTTCTCTAGGTTTGCGGTTGAAACGCACTGCAAAATACATGGCCCGTTTCGCAAGATGCAGGACGCCTGCATTCCACAGTGTTTATTACTTTATACAAAATTTTATTGTGAAAAAGTGAGTAACGGGTGAATAAAACCGGGCAATAATCTCTTGCCGCCGGGCTTTTTGTTCTCGCGCATCAAAGGCCGATCGTGAATTGTTGGTTATCGTTCCTTCCGGTTCCCTCGCCCCGCCCAGGCGGGGAGAGGGATAGGGTGAGGGGATTTTAATTCTCGTTTCCGGCCAATCCGCTTTCGTTTTCAACAAGTCAACCACTATGCTTACAGCATCAAGACCCTATCGATCATGTGGATGGTCCGAACCTGTCACCCCTCACATCACAAAAAACCGCCCAGTTTTTATTGCCGTCGACTACGGCGTCGTGAGCCGATAGAAGCCGGCGTCATTCGACGGCTGCAACGAAACCTGTTCCTGCAAATTGGTCAGATTGAGAACAGGCTCGTTCGTCAAATCCGTCCACGCGAACAAATCGGCGCTGCTTTGCAAAACAAAATTCGTGGAGGGCACCGTCCAGGACACTAAAAGCTGGCTGCCGGCGGATTGCAGATTGAGCTGCGGCGACGGAACATCCCTGCCGATCCAGATTCCTCCGCCATTGATCGCCGCCGCCAGCGTGTTGCCATCCGCCGATGAGGCGACCACGTTCCAGTCATTGCTCGGCACATTGGCCACGGTCCAGTTGAAACCGGAATTGGTGGAAACATAAAGCGGCTGCACGAGCTGACGCCGCGCCAGTACCAAATGTGTTCCATCGGCGGAGGATGCGATACCGCCAAACGAACTGGGGGGCGCATTGGTCTCCTTGAACCACGATGCGCCGTGATTCAGGGAAGCCCAAACTCCCGAGTCGCCCATTGCATACAATTTCACCCCGTCGACGGATGCCGCCGCCGCGCGCATTTCCGTCTGCGAATTCGTCGCGATAAACCAGCTCGCGCCGGAATTGGTCGAAAGATACGGGTCGCCGTTCAACAGCATCGTCGTCGCGTCGGCGGACATGGCTGTTCCTTCGCCGTCGGCGCCCGTGGGTGGTGAAAAGGGAAGCGTCCGCCAGCTATTTCCCCGGTTGGTGGAAAGATAAGTCGGGAAACCTCCGGCCAGCAACGTATTGCCGTCGGCCGATGACGCGATGGACGATGGGGAAAAAGAAGTTGCGGGACACGGTGTGCGTTTCCATGTCGTGCCGGAGTTCGTCCACGCGCCTCCATTGCTCACATTCGCCGCCAGCCTGGTTCCGTCGGCGGAACTGCAAACGGCAACCCAAGTCAGTTGCGGCGCATCGTTGGAGATCCAGGTCGCGCCGGAATTGGTGGAAGTGTAAATGGTGCCGGCCGCCCCGCTGCCGGCGACCGCAACAATTTTCATACCGTCGGCGGACATGGCGATGCCGCCCCAATTGATGAGCGGTGCGCTCGTTTGCGTCCAGGTTTGGGCAAAGGAGTTGAGCGCAAAGCAACCGCTCAAAGCGATCATGAAGAAAGCTCTCATGGTTATTGGACTCCGTTTCGCCATTCTTTCGCACAACTGACCGCCCTTTGCCAAGTCGATTTTCCCCGGCGAAGCCCTCCGCGTCTTTGCATTAAACCTTGCACTCTCTGCGTTAAATTAGGCCATTCGCCATTCGTTCATTCGTCATTTCCCGTGGGACTACCCACCTCTCGCAATAAATCCCGGAACCCCGGTCTCGATCACCGAGTTGAGCCGGCTTCTGGTTTGAATCCGGCTGATCTCCTCAACCGCAGCTTCGGGAATCTCAGCGATACTGTAGTTCTCGCGAGCGCGCTCCGGCGTTTTCGCGGTGGTAAGGACGGCTGTTCCGCGCTGGATTCCCCAGGCAAGCAGGACTTGGGCTGGCGTCAGGGAAGTTTGCTTGGCGATGGCCAGGACTACCGGATCTTCCAGCGGGCCCGGTCGCATCCCATGACCCAATGGAGCAAAGGCCAAAAGAACAATTCCCCTCTGCTTACAAAACTCCAACAGCTCCGTCTGCGGCAGATACGGATGCGATTCCACCTGCACCACGGCCGGTTTGATGCGCGCGGCTTCATAGAGCGGCACCAGGTTTTCCAGCACCATGTCCGATAATCCAATCGCCCGGCAATTGCCCGCATCCACCAGACTCTCCATCGCTCGCCAGGTTTCCAGCAGAGTGACGCCACGGTCATAAATGATATTACCGGCTGGGTCTCGCGGATCCATGTTATCACCCGGTTGAAACGCGAAGGGTGTGTGGCTCAGATAAAGATCCACATAACTGATTCCCAATCGCTCGCAACTCCCCTTGAACGCCGGTTTCACCCGTTCCGGCCGATGATTGGTATTCCACAACTTCGTGGTGATGAACACCTCCTCGCGCTTGATGGCTCTCGTGGCGAGCTCCGCCTGCAATGCCTCACCCACTTCCCGCTCATTCTTATAGCGTTCCGCACAATCAAAGTGACGAAATCCCACCCTCAATGCGTTCGTGACAGCCGTCCTGGTTTCCGCTGGGTCAGGGATCAAAGTCCCGAAACCCAGCGCCGGCATGGCACCCGCACCAGAGTTAAGTGGTATCTTCGCCCGGCGCAGGTTATGATTGGATGTCATAAGTCGGAATCTCCTCTTCGTGATATTCGCCCTCTTCACAAAGTTTTCAAGTCCATCTTATTCCGCGCCTTTTCCGCGCCGCCACCCCCGCGCAAAATAAGTGTCCCATTCTGCCGCTGACCGGCAACAATTGGTAAATCGTAGACACGAACGACATGGACCTGGTGCGGGAATTTGCCGGTCGCAATTCCGAGGCCGCCTTTAAGATGCCAAAGGCGCCGTAGCATTCTCTCGTTCCCTTTTATCGGCTTACGGAAGCGACAGACGGTAAAACACATCGCCCTGGCCGGGCTGAATGGTGATTTGCACGCGGTTGGTGTTGCCCGATCCGGGCACAGGAAACCAGTTTGTGCCCGGCAGGCCTGTGGAGTTCGATTGCAGTAGGAAGCCGAGATAATTTGTCGGCCAGCTCAAAGTCAACAGACGGCCGCTCGCCGCATAGGAGAGGTTCGCGCCTCCCGTCCCGATCGGGTTCAACAAAACGGCGCTGATGGGGGGCACAGAGACGGTCAACAGCCCATTCGTGGTCGACAGCAGCGCCTGGACGCCGCCGGCCCACGTACCGTCCGGATTGATCGGCGCGCCGCCGAGCTTGTAGGCGCTGGCGCTGTAGAGTGACGGCCCGGTCAACTCAATCAGTTTTGCGGCCGGGACACCCGCCCCCAGATTGAGGCTCACCACTACCGTATTACTCTCATCTTTGTTATTCAGCAGGGCGCTGATCCCGCCGCCAGTGCACCGCACACCATACGCCGTGAAGTTGATGTTCGAAGTCAGCGTGACGATGGCCGGAACGACATTGCCGGGTGGCAGTAACGAAAACATTTTCAGCCCATATAATTCAGGGCCCACCCGCTGGACAGCCGTTCCGCTGTCCACAATGGGCGAATAGGGGCTGATCCAGCCGCCGTGAAAATTGACACCCTGGCCACCGTTGACCGCCATTGTGAACATGAAATCTAACGACCAGAGAGCCGCGCCATAGACGTCGCTGACGCCTTGAACGCCCCCGGCAGAGTAGGAACCGGTTTCAGTGATGCGGGCACCCAGCGCGCTGTGCCCTTTGGCTGCCCCCACGATGTTGGTCACTAATGTGTACAGGAATGGGTCCGGTTGTAATAGCAGTGGCATGGTGTCGCCGGGTCCCGGCCCGGCCCGGTAGTAATGTTGGGTCAACAGGGAAACCACCCCCGCTTCATCCTTGGCAAACGGATCCGTGAATGCCGCTAATTGGCCTTGTCCCGCGTCCGTGTCGGCAAAAATCCAGCCGGTGCCGTTATTGGTGGCGGCCCAGCCCGGCACTGCGTTTGTAACGGCGGCTGCCAGCGGGCGCCAGCGCGCCAGATAAGCACTATACTGCGAAAAACCATATTCGGGTTCGTTCCCGATTTCAAAGCCGAGCAGCCTGGATCCCAATGCATTCGCCGCATAACTTGCCTCCGCGGCGCAATTCGCGGGAGTATTGGAATAAAGATTGATACCGTAGATCACGGACCAGTTCGTGGGCAGCGCTTTGATAAATCCCGCAAACGTATCCACCTCGGACGCTGTGATCGGGATTGTGTTCGATATCCCATTCCAGCCCGTCGTGTCCACCGTGCCGCCCGCGACGCGCAAGACAGCCGGGCCAATCTGGCTGAATAGCTTCACCAGCGGGACGTCATTAGAATTGAAATAAATCGTATTCGTTATCGCCAATTTTTCGTAGCTCAACCCCCCGAAGGCCGGGTTTAACGGCAGTCCTGGGTTCGCCGGCGAGAAGCTCACCGTGGCATTGACCGTACTGATCACGGGCCCCGTTCCCACAGCCTGAAGCGTCAAATAATTCCAGCGATAATTGGCGGGAGCAGTTAAGCCGGTTTGAGTAATGCCGACGGCGCCGATTGACGGGTTATTGGCATAGGTAAAGGTGCTTCCCATTTGCACACCATTAACATAAGCAGTGGTCGACCATAGGCTGCCGGTCGTATTCAATATCACCTGCACAGAAATTGTTTGAGGCGTATTAGCGGTAAAAGTGCCATTCGCATTGTAGATGGCAGGGCTGTTTCCTCTCGGTCCCGAAAAATACTGCACGTTTCCAGTCGATTCGGTCAAAATCATAAAGTCATAACCGTTTACAAAACTGTCGGCGAAGCGGCTGCTACTGGATAGATTAACCGGGGCGTATTCCGCAAACCCAAGCCCGACCCAGCTGCCCGGACTACCGGTGAAAGTCAGCGAAGCCGTCAAGGTGTAAACATAACCGGGCTGCGGTGCAAATGGCAGCAGCCAGCTGTCCCCCAACGTGGTGCTATTGGGTCCGCTTGCCAACAAGGCGCCAGTGTTGTTCCCCCCTAAAACATCATCCCACCTCGCGAAACTGGCACCACCCGCAAAATCTTGAGCCACGGTAGGGCTCGTTCCGTTAATGTTCACGGCCGCCCCGTTGAAGGCGTTGGAATAGATGATTTGCGCGTTTCCCATCGAACAGCAGAACAAAGATACCATTCCCGCCCAAACCAGAGTTCCAATCACTTTCATCATGTCCAACTATCATATCATCTTGCGTCCAGTTGCACATTCCCCTCAAACGGGTGAGATAGATGGCAGCCGGACGCAATTCTCTGGCCATAAACGTAAACGGATCGGTTCCTGGTTTTGTAGTATTTCCAGTCGCTCCTCTTTTTCATCTCAAAAGGCAGGTGCGGCGCGCACCCGGACGGCTATCACTGGCCGCCTGGTTTTTTCATACGCGCCCGTAGGTCCAACGACAATTACGGCATCAAAACCGTATTGATCAAGTAAACGGGTCCCGACTGACCTCCTTTTAAAACCGCCGCCTTTACTTTCCTGGTGTAGGTTACCTTTATGAGCAGCACGCCCAAAAAAACTCTTTCGCGTTAAATCCTGATCCGTTATGCAGGCATTCGACGAAGCCCATCGAGCCATCCACTATCCACCGGATCGCCGTTTCCGTGTCTGGATCAATCCCTGGTTTGCTTTTGCCTTTGCGGTCGTCGTTCTCGTTCCTGTGGCGATCGCGTGGGGACAATATCTGATCGCCGGGCTTCCCACGGAATCTTTTCTGCCTCCCATCAATCCCGGAAATCCCCCCAACCCGCATGGCTTCCCCGCGTGGCTGCGACTGGCTCATTTTGTGAACTTCTTTTTTCTGCTGCTCCTCGTCCGGAGCGGACTCTCCATTTTGATGGATCACCCGCGGCTTTATTGGAACCGTCATTGTACCCCGAACTCGGAATGGATTCGATTTACGCCGCTTAAAGTACCTACCGACCGTTTGTGGACGGCGAAGGACGACGCCCGCTACATTTCGCCGTTGGTGGCCTTGCCCGGATACCGTCACACCGTGGGCATGGCGCGAGCGTGGCACTTTCTTTCGGTTCATTTTTTCCTTCTCAATGGATTCATCTTCGTCGCATTGCTTTTCTTCACCGACCAATGGAAACGTTTGGTTCCGGTTTCGTGGGAGATTGTCCCGGCTGCCTGGAATACTTTTGTCCATTACGCCACCCTCCATTTGCCGGCGGAACCAAACGGCTTCTTTCAATTCAATCCGCTGCAACAGCTTTCCTACTTCGTGGTCGTTCTGGTCATGCCCCCGCTGTCCATGTTGACCGGGATCGCCATGTCCCCGGCAGTCGATAACCGGTTTCCGCTTTTTCCAAAACTCTTCGGGAGCCGGCAGGGCGCGCGCTCCGTCCATTTTATTTTGCTGCTCGGTTACCTGGGCTTTCTGGTGGTGCATGTGGGATTGGTCGTGACCACGGGCTTTGCCAGGAACATGAATCACATCGTGATGGGTCGGGATGACGCCCGCCCCGGCGGAATGGTCGTCGGTCTCATCTTTATTGGCCTCACCGCGCTCTCTTGGATCCTCTTTCATTTTATCGCCTGGAAACATGCTCGCACGATGCAGCATATCTATCGGGCACTCACCGGGTTGCTTGACTGGAATGTGTTGAGCCGTCTCCGGCCCAATGAACATTATACCCAAAAGGACATTTCCCCTTTCTTCTGGCCGAATGGAAAGTTGCCCGTGTCTGACCAGTGGAAGAAACTTGCGGCCAACGGATTTCGTGATTTCAGATTGAAGGTGGGGGGTTTAGTGGAAAATCCCATCGAGCTTTCCCTGGAGGAACTTCGTGCCCTCGGCAAGGTGGAATACATCTCCATGCATCATTGCATTCAGGGCTGGTCGGGAATCGCCCAATGGGGCGGGCTTCCCTTCAAACGTTTGATCGAGCTCGTTAAACCCAGGCCCGGGGCAAAGGTCGTCGCTTTCTATTCCTACGGCAGTGGATTGTATGGCGGGCCATACTATGACACGCAAACCATCGAAACGCTGCTCAAGGCTAGGTGTTTGCTCGCCTATGAGATGAACCAGTCGCCGCTTCCGGAAGTGTATGGCGCTCCACTGCGGCTGCGGGTGGAAAACCAGCTCGGCTATAAAATGGTGAAATGGATTGAACGCATTGAATTCGTTGAAACCGAAAAGACTCTCGGCAAGGGCGAAGGAGGCAAAAACGAGGATGATGAATACTTCGACATCCTTCCCAACATTTGAATTTCATCCGGTCACGCAAAAACCATAGCTTCCGCCTTTCCATCCAAAAAACCAAAATCGGGCGGCCATCGCTGGCCGCCCGGTTTTTTCGTTTGCGCCCGCAGGGCTGATCGAAAGATTACGGCATCAAGACCGTATCGATCACGTGGATGACGCCATTGGACTGGATCACATCATACGTGGAGATGTTCGCCAGGTTGCCCTTGGCATCCTTGAGCATGATGTTGTGTTCGCCATTCATCATCGCCCAGAGTTTGCCGCCGTTGACGGTGGTGATCTCAGCGGTGCCGTGACCGGCCTTAATAAGCTTGGCGATGTCATTGAACGTCCATTTGCCCGCCACGACGTGGTAGGTCAGGATTTTCGTGAGCGTATCTTTGTTCTCCGGCTTCACGAGCGTGTCCACCGTGCCGGCCGGCAGTTTGCCAAACGCCGCATCCGTAGGCGCGAACACCGTGAACGGCCCGGCGCCTTCCAGCGTGTCCACGAGGCCGGCGGCCTTTACGGCGGCGACGAGCGTCTTGTGGTCGCCCGAGTTCACGGCATTTTCGATGATGTTCTTCTTGGGGAACATATCCATGCCGCCCACCATTGTGGTATCGGCTGCCAGCCCGGCAGAAGCGGTCAGGACCAGGGCCAGCGCAGAAGCTTGAATGTAACGGATCATATTGTTTTCTCTTTCTATTATTGGTTTTGGTTTTTACCACATTTCACGTGGTCGATGACGCGCCGTGAATTTCTGTTTCACGAAATGTAGCGTCATTACACCAAGCTTTACGCAGGGGCAGGCGAGGTAGATGCGTGGATGCATCGATTATAAAAGAATTTAAAATGCATCCAGCCGAACGCGCGAAACGTATAAGCCCGTTTGCAAATCATAGCGGCGACTCGGTAGAGCGCCGCTGTCCCTAGCCGCAGCACATCCCTATGCAGACTTACGATCTTGAACCATCACACGAATCTCGCGAAGCGTTTGGAGTGCGGCGCTTCAGCGCCGCTTTTCCATTGGATGTTGGAAGTTCGATGTTGGTTGTTGGATGTTTCCAAAAGGTAGATGCGACTCGCCCGCTCCTTACATAACGTTCCCGGCTAAAACCATCGGCCCTTCCGCCTTCGGCACGCCGCCTTTTTTCTCCAGCGTCACCGCAAACGTGCCTACCCCGCTCACGTCCGCCTTCGGTTTAAACCGGAAATGCACCGTCCCCTTGGCATCCACGTTGAATACACCCGCATCCACGGGATTGGCGATCTTCGGGTCCACCACCCATAGCTGGTAATCCTTGTCCGCCGGCAGCGGCGCGAGGTTCTGCACCACCAGCACACCATCCTGCTTGTCCGCGTCCCACACCGAGACTGCCACGGCCTTCGGCGAATTTTCCAGTAGCGAATTCATCATCGCAATCTGCACCTGCGACACATGGTCCTTCGCCTTCAATTCATCCAACGCAGATTGCAACATCGCTATCTTCGCATGCGCTTCATTGGTGGCATTGTTCGCCGCCTCATTTTTGAAATAGAGAACTCCCGCCACGACCGCGAAGCACGCCGCCAATGCCCACGGCAGGAACATCGCAAAGAAATTCCGATCCCCGCGCTCACGCGGCAGCGAAATGATTTTCTGCGGCGCCGGTTCGGCAATGGCCGCCATGATCCGGCTCTTCAGTTGCGCCGACGGCGCCGCGTCCTTGGCGTTCAACGCCAGCGAGTCCGTCACGTTCTGCATGCGCGTATAGAACGCGCGCAATTCCGCATCGCGGCTCAATTGCGCCTCAAAGTCACGCGCCTCTTCCGGCGTCAATGCGCCCAAGGCATGCAGCGCCGCCAGTTCCTGGAGTTGTTCGCTGATCATAACGCGCCCTCCAGCGTATCGCGCAACTTCAGCATGCCGCGACGGATGCGCGCTTTGATGGTGCCGAGCGGTTCACTGATTTTTTCCGCAATCTGATGATGGGTAAGTCCGCCGAAGAACGCCATTTCGATGGCCTGCCGCTGGTCGGCGGGCAACGTGTTCACCGCTGACCGTATCCGCGAGGCTTCATCCGTGCCGATGGCTTTTCCCGTATCGACCGATTCCGCGGCCGGGTTGGCGAGCGTGGCCTCCTCGACCAGGCGGCTGCGCCGTTGCGAGTGGCGCAGGCGATCTATGGCTTTATTGCGTGTCATGGCGACAGACCACGTGAAAGGCTTCCCTTGCGACGGGTCGAATTGGCCGGCTTTTTCCCAGATCTGCACGAAGACCTCTTGCAGGACGTCTTCGGCATCCGCTGGATTGCCGACAATGCGCAGGGCGAACGAAAAAAGCGGTTTCGAAAAACGGTCATACAACGCCGCAAACGAATCACGGTCGCCGGCAGCGACGCGCGCCAGCAGCTCCGCATCCGCCTGCGCCGAGACGTCTGATAAAATGGTTTCGCTGTGTGACATTCGCACGCCGGAGCGGCCTGCTCCAACGAATTTCCGGCCCCCACTCAATCCTTAATGCTCGCTTCTCGGTCATACGTCTTGAAGCCGGATGCTTCATTATTGGAACGTATGCCGCGCCCATTTGGATGCGTCCTTTCGCACCAAATGTTCGTGCCGATGAATAACCTACCGGCCTCGTGGTGTAAATAGCTTCCCACCCGTCAAAAAAACAAGGCCGGGCGACTAATGAGTTGTCACCCGGCCTTACTTTTGAACCAGCGCACCGGCTCAGGGGATCCGTCTGGACCAGGCAAAGCTGCCCGGGCCTACAGCGCACAAAAGAGCGCCGCCAACATAATAATAAACCGCCTTATCCACCGGCGACCCAATGATACGTTGGATAGTTGTACTTCTATGGCTGCCGTCCCTATGTTGACTATACTCCACTAACCCCGTTTGTCATCTGGAGAATGGGTAGCGTCCTAATTTGCCGCCATGCCCTCTCTCCGCTTGCGGGAGAGGGTGCGGGGTAGCCGCGGGTGAGGGTACTCTTCTGCGTCAGCAGGACTCCAAAGGCAAATTAGGACACTACCGAAAAATGATCCGATTGAGTACTCCTCCTCCCGAAAAATCAAAGCCGGACGGCATTCAATTGTCGCCCGGCTTTTATTCTTTTAAACCGACAGTGCCGGCTTATGGAATTCTCTTTGGCCAGGCAAAACTGCCCAGGCCCACGGCGCATAAGAGCGCGCCGCCCGCATAAAAATAAACCGCCTTATTCACCGGCGAACCGGTGACCGTTTCTTTTATTTGGGATCCGACTGATTGTTGTGAATTGTGTCCCCAGATCAGCAGCATTATCCCTATCGCCAAACAGGCGAGTCCAATGAACCGTTGCATAATACCTTTTCTCCTTTTTTGTGGCAGTCGCTCTCCCTGATCACACCATAACCCATAATCTCCATTTGTCATCCTGGATTGATGAGCCTGCCTGAAACCAATGGTAGGGCGCGCAGTCCCCTGCGCTCCGTCGACCGAAATCGCTTATATCGACCGCCTCGCTCCTTGCGTTTTGGAGTGTTCACCACGTTTCACGTGGCGGCAGCCCGCCGTTTTTCTCATTGGTTGTTCGATGTTGGATGTTCTCTGGTGCTTGGAGCTTGGTGCTTGGATGTTTTTGTTTTCCCCTCTTGTAGTATCAGCATTATCTTCCCCGCCTTATGCAATATCGCGAACTCGGACGCACCGGATGGAAAGTCTCCAGCATCAGCTTTGGCGCCTGGGCCGTCGGCGGCTCCTGGGGCGATGTGGACGATAAAGAATCCATCGCCGCCCTCCACCGCGCTCTCGATAAGGGCGTGAATTTCTTCGACACCGCCGATGTGTACGGCGACGGCCGCAGCGAACGTCTCCTCGCTCAATTGCGCAAGGAACGCAAAGAATCATTCCACATCGCTACCAAGGCCGGTCGCCGCCTCGACCCCCACGTGACCGAAGGCTACAACCGCCAGAACCTCACCGCCTTCGTCGAACGCAGCCTGAAAAATCTGCAAACCGACGCGCTCGACCTCTTGCAACTGCATTGCCCGCCCACGCCCGTTTATTATCTGCCCGAAGTTTTTGGCGTACTCGATGACCTCACCAAAGCCGGCAAGCTCCGGCACTACGGCGTGAGCGTGGAAAAAGTCGAGGAAGCCCTCAAGGCCATTGAATATCCCAACGTCAAAACGGTGCAGATCATCTTCAACATCTTCCGTCAGCGCCCCGCCGACCTGTTTTTTGCAGAGGCGCAACGGCGCAAGATCGGCATCCTTGCCCGCGTGCCGCTCTCCTCCGGCATGCTCACCGGCAAGATCACCAAAGCCAGCAAATTTGCGGCAGACGACCATCGCAAATTCAACCGGCACGGCGAAGCCTTTGATCGCGGCGAAACCTTCTCCGGCGTGGATTACGAGACTGGCCTGCGCGCCGTCGAGACCTTGCGCGCACTTGTTCCTCACGGCGCCACTCTCGCGCAACTGGCCTTGCGCTGGATACTCATGCATCCCGCTGTTACCTGCGCCATTCCCGGTGCAAAACGTCCGTCGCAAGTGGATGAAAACGTTTCGGCCGCCGACCTGCCTCCGCTTTCCGATGACACGATGAAAAAGATCCACGCCCTCTACGAGCAGCAGATCAAGCCCCTCGTGCATCATTACTGGTGAACAGCACCGCTCGCCTCGAAGCCACCGGCTTGCTTTGCTGGGCGTATGAGGTATGCTGGCGCTGTTGTGAAACAACCGTTCGTCAATGTCGAAGAAAAGATTGACCGTTTTGTCGGCAAGCGGACCAAAACGCCGGACGCATTATCTACGGCGACGAGCAATATAGCAGAGGCGATCGCTTGGCAAAAGGCGTTCGGTGGCTTGCGTGTCCCAAGAGGCATTTATCGTTTCAAAACCCATGAAGAAGCGGATGCGTGGTTATGGCGGATGATCGCCCGTCCAACGAAATAGAATCCCGTGAACCCACGGTGGAAGATTTGCGGAACCTCTGCCGCGAACTGAACCAGCGCGGCGCAAAATATGTAGTGATAGGTGGTTTTGCTGTTCGAGCAGCCAATTACAATCGCCGCACGATGGACGTGGATTTGTTGGTCGCCGTCGATGCTGAAAATGAAGCGAAAGTTTTTTCCGCCCTGGCCACCTTGCCCGACAACGCCGTCCGCGAACTTAAACCCGGTGAATTGCAGCTATACAACGTCATTCGCGTTGGGGATGAGATTCTGGTGGACCTGATGCGGTCAGCGGGCGGAATTGATTATGCCGAAGCTGCAAAAGATGTGGTTATCCGGGAGGTAGACGGCGTGCCCATTCCTTTTGCTTCGCCGCGCCTGCTCTGGCGAATGAAGGTCGTTACGCATCGGGAAAAGGACGCCGCCGATTTACTTTTTCTCCGCCAATGGTTCGCGGAACGCGGAGAGAAACCACCGTCAACGTAGCGCCGCTTTCCGATGACACGATGAAAAAGATCCACGCCCTCTACGAGCAGCAGATCAAACCACTCGTGCATCATTACTGGTGAGTGCCCGGCGGCGCATTCGTGTTAAGCACCGGCTCTCCTAACAAAACAAATTGGTCGCCGCGTGTCAGTGTTCCTATGCGGCTATTCGCAATATCCAACAAATAGAGATGACCGTTGGCTTGGAACACGCATTCATTGCAATCGCCCACGAATGCCACATTGCCAAAATTGAATAAGGAAAGTTGCATTAAACCGGCCCCCATATAAACTACAGCTAACCGCTTTTGGTTCTGATAGATGATCAACCCGCTTCCCAACCCTCGTTCAGCCCGCGCCGTCAAATTTCCACAGATATCATATTCATGATTCTTGCCCCACTCGACAATTCTGTCGAGCGGCGGTAGCGCTGCTGGCGAACCATCTAATCGGATCGCTTGAAATCCCGCACTGGCGCTATTCGTGTAGACAACGATCACTCCCGGGTTCTTCGTCCATCGCGTGTCGCGCGTCAGTTCATGGACCGGCATCGGCGGTTTCGTCGCGAAGTAATACAATGGTGATACAACCGCATATATGACGATGTTGGCGACCAGAATTCCTTTCCAGAGAGCGGTGCGAGTGATGTGAATATCCTCCCTTCGGCACCAGTGCATCGCACAATTGCCTTCTACGAGCACCGTGACTACAAAATACACGAATGAACCCACCGCCATTGCCAAGGCAAACCGCTCAAAGAAGCCTGGGAGGTCATTTGGTAATATCGCCGCGTAGATGGCGGCATTTAGGATTTTGGTCGGGATTCCCGCTACTAACGACCAGCAATTAGCGCGGAACGTAAAACGGCATAATTCCCGGAATGGCTGCTTCCAAAACCACCGAAGAATCAGTGCTTCCACCAAGACTTCAAACGCCATCAAGGGGATCAAGATGGCCATCCCATATCCCAACACCAAAGGAAGATCGATGGAATCAGCAAATATGGGCTGCATATCCCTAAGCTGCCAGATTCTCCTTTTTGCTCAATGCACAATAAACTTTAAATGGAACATGAGATTTTTCGTTTGCAGCACAGAGATTTTGTTTCATGCTGCTCGTGACGTACTTTCAGGCGCGCCACAACCGTGAATTTTAAGGAACTTCCCAAAATCGACCTGCACCTGCATCTCGATGGCGCCATCCGCGTGCCGACCATCGCGGAACTCGGCGACGAGCTCGGCATCAAACTTCCCAGCTACGACCCCAAGGAACTCGCGAAGTATGTGCAAGTGAACCGCGATTGCCGCAATCTCACCGATTTCCTCAAACGCTTCGAAGTGTTTTATCCCATCCTGCCCTTCGCCAAAACGCAGGAACGCATCGCCTACGAACTCTGCGAGGATTGTGTGCGCGATAACGTCATCTATTTCGAGGCGCGCTTCGCTCCTGTCCTCGCCACGAGCAAAACCTTCACGATGGAAGACGCCGTCGTCGCCGCGCTGGAAGGGTTCCGTCGGGGCCAGCGTGATTTTGGCGTGCGTTGCGGCACCATTCTCTGCTGCTACCGCTCCGTGTCCGTGCAGGAAAATATCGAGACCGTGAAGCTCGCGCACAAATATCGTGACAAAGGCGTTGTGGGCATCGACCTGGCCGGTGATGAAAATCATTTCCCCGCCATGCCGCACGCCGAGGCGTTCGCGCTCGCCCGCAAGCTGGAGATCCCCATCACCATCCACGCCGGCGAAGGCGGCCATCCCGAACACATCCGCGAAGCCGTGTTCACCCACGGCGCATCCCGCATCGGCCACGGCGTGAGCCTCCAACAAGACGCAGAATTGCTGAAAGCCGTCCGCGATGCAGGCACCACCTTTGAGATCTGCCTCACGAGCAACCTGCAGACCTGCACCGTGCCATCGGCCCGGGCGCATCCTTTTCGCAAATTTCTGGATGAAAAAATCCGCGTCACGCTCAACACCGACGACCCCGCCATCAGCAACATCACATTGACCCATGAATTCGAGTTCGCCGCCCGCGAATACCACCTCAAGCCCGCCGAAGTGCGCGGGCTGTTGCTGAATGCAGCCGGGGCGGTGTTCGGTGAGGATTCGTTGAGGGATGAGCTGGTGATTAAATTTGAAAATACAAAATTTGCGTAACGGGTTTCGCACCGTTATTCCCGTTTGACCCTTCATGCACCGGACCGTAAGTTCGGGATACTCATGCGCAGCGGCCGGCATCTCTTTTTGCGATGGGCATTGTTTCTTGCCATGGGCAATGCCTCGGCACAGCCGGTGTACGTGACTTATCACAGCCTCGAATTGCGCGTCGTCCTGGCGCAGTCCATCGTTCACGGCACCATTACCAATCTCACGCGCACTGTCCTCGTTCCACCTAACGGTTACCGCACTAATTTCTCATTGGTCGACGGCGCGTTAAAACCCTCCACGCTCCAATTGTCAGACGGTGCGGTTCGCTACACCTTCACGGTATGCGTGGATGAGATCTTGAAAGGCCATCCACCGAAGACTATCGAAATCGTCCAGGAGACGAGGGACTTTGACAAGCGGTTCGACCAATGGGCGGAGCAGCATACCGCATTTCTGTGGTTCGTCGGCGACCCAACCTGGAGTAATCTCGGCGGACGCGGGTTGCAATCAAACGCGCCGTTTTGCAGTACCATCCGGCTCGGCGAACCTGTGGCAGGCGAACGCATTTACGGAGGTGACCCGCCCGTGATTGCGGACTTCCTGCCGGTGATCGACCCGAAGGAAATCCTTGCGCGCACCCGTAAGCTGGCGAAGCAGCGGACCAGCTCAACAAACGTCTTCACCTTTCAATATATTCCGCAAAAGCCGCTGGAGAATCCCTGGGCGTCACTCGCGGTGCCGGCGACGCCGGCATTGGAAAAACTTGGCCGGGAAATGATCGCCGACCCCGAACCATTCATCAGGAGCACAGACTCCCCGGCCACGCGCGAATGGATGCGTAGCCAATGGCGTGGCACGGGCGTAGATGCCTTGCGCTATTTTAAGTCGACCCGGAACATCCGGCTGCTGCAATTGTTGCTCAACGATCCCCAATTCTATCTGAGCGGTCCCGACTATGCAGCGACCAGGCAATATATCGTGCGCTCCCACGCCTATGAAATCCTGAAATCGTGGGGCATCGACGTGCCCAAACCGGTCGTCGAAGAACCGGCTCCGACAACCGGAGGCACAGACAACCAGTAATAGCCGCTGGCAAACACGGCGAAAAGTCTGGCAGATAGCCCCCTCTTTCGCGTTTGACTTGCTGTCCAATGGGCGGGAGCCTTGCACTAATGAAGAATGCCCTTGTTATCACAACCGTCATTTTTCTTTTTGCGCTGTGTTCTCCGGCCCAAAATCCTGATACCAGCGCCGATGCAGCGCACATCAATGCCTTCATAACGCCTTTCTATAATTCCCGGGGACCCGAAATCCGCGTCGGCAGGTTCAGCGATGGATTGGCGACGACCAATGAGAACGAATTCGTTGCCACCATCAATGAGATGAAACGGCAATGGGCCGACCTGAGCTTCATGGAGATGTATGTCGCCTGCATCCGCCTTTATGATTGGGGTTATCGCAAGGAATCTATCTATTGGTTTTATTCAGCCCAATATCGCGGGCGATTATTTGGTTCGCTCGTCGATGAGAAGGAATTCGGCGGCATGGGCAGTTCGGGTTTTGAACTGGTGACCGCCGGCGGCACCTTTCAGGAGTTGGTTGGGCCCTATATCAATTCCTATGCCTTTTGTGATATGGATGGAACAGGCCGCATCATCGAACGCGTGAAAAAAGAAGGCGCGCAGTTGCCCGACCTGGAAAAGGCGTACAATGGTGTGAGTTTCAAACCCAAAACGGCATGGTCGCAGCAGAACCGGGAGGTGGCCGATGGACTGGAAAAGTTGCGAAAGATGATGAATCAGCAGAAGGATGAAATAAAACGCCAGCGGCTGGAATCCGGCGTTGAAGCCCAGTTTTCGAAATTGACGGACAAACCCCTGCCGGCGCCTTCGGCCAAAGATTCCGCTGAAATCATCCGTCTTTTGGATCACCTCAATAAAATGGAAGCAGCGCAGGACAAGGAGAGCGTGGAGCACGACAAGCAGGCGCTCCTCAAATTAGGTTGCTTCGGCTCGCGCGAATTTCTGTTAAGATCCAGATTATTGACCGATAACAACCGTCAGACACTGTCCAAGGTCGTCGCTCAGACTGAGTTCATCAATAACAACTGGTCGTTGTACATGGCCGCGACCAACCAGACCCATTTCACCATTATCGCCCATTACGCGGACTTCCCTGCCTGGGAAAAATTGGTCGCCCGGTTTGACGTTGCCAGACCGAAGTAAAACGACGAACAGCATTGCATGAGTCGGCGGACAATTCTCCTTCTCCCCGGGGGAGAAGGCCGGGATGAGGGCGAGCGTTTAAATCAAATTCCATCCATTAACTTCTGCAACAGTATTCCCGTTTGACTTGCGGATGAGTGAGGTGCAGGCTCGCAACTATTGCTAAAGATCGCATGCTGAAGCCCAAAAAACACGTAATCATTCTTGGTGCCGGAGCTTCCATCACGTCCGGTTATCCTGACGCGAACCGGCTCACCGAATTAATGTGTGACCGGAGAACGTTCTTTCAGACGTTTGTTAAGCGTGCCATTGCAGATGGTGAAGAAAACATGGAAGGATGGGTACGCAATAGCACTATCTCGAAATATTACGATTCATTTAGTGAGACAGTTCGTCTTTTGAGAAGCGGCGATTTTGCAACAATGGATGAGTTGAGCAATTTGGCAGCAGGAGGAACGCATTCCAGTGAGATTTCGAACCTTAAGAGATTAATGCGATTCGTATTTGGTTTAACAAATCCCGAGATAACAAATTGGCCAACGTCGGACTATCGAACATTCATCCACGCTTTATTCGAGCGCAAGAGTCAACTTCGGGACGATATTTCAATAATATCTTTTAACTATGATCCATATTTTGAATTTAGATTGGTCCGTGCGTTGCGTGCTCGGTCCCATATTCGTCCTGTTTCTGAAGAATATTTGGCTAGAATGAATCAGGCAGCCACTAGTGGGTTTTTATTTCCTGCTGACATTGAATGGACGAAGACGCCCGGATTTTGTCATTTAAAATTACATGGCACGGCCGCTTTTCCCGCACGAAAAATGGAACAACTCCATTGCCCGCCTCAAGCCGGCGAATCTGTTGAGCTAACAACGGCTAGAATGTTTGGTTTTGAAACTTTGCCAAGGCTCTTATTGCTTTCAAGTTCTCAGTTCGCGCTCCAAGACCCTCCGACATTACTGCCTTGGGAAATTGTTTCTACGGAGGGAAAACTGCTCGATAGAGAGGCGTTTGAGGCGCAGGTTGGGTCAGATTGGCAGCACACCTCTTTGTATCCTCTATTCGCCAGTCTATGGCAGCGCGCCAGGCATGAAATTCAAGAAGCTGATAAAATATCATTCGTAGGTTTATCCCTCGGAGCGTTTATTGAGCCTGAATTGCGATTTCTATTCAGCGGAAAAACCAATATTGTTCAGGGTGTCGTCGCAAACCCGGAAAATTCGAAGTATAAAAATTTTGCAGATCCCTTTTACCCAACAACGCTATGCGGAAGGTTGTTGGATATGCTTTATAAAATTTGTCCAACTCTCGCATTTAATAGGTCTAATAGTGAGGGCGGACTTCCCATAACAGATAAAAGGGAACGGTTCGGTAATACAACCAGAGACGCTAGTGAAATTACTGCTCGAAGCGACTTTGCCGACTTTATTCAAAATGAGTTATAATAGTCATCCTTAGCCAACTCTGACGCACAATATTCCATGGGTGGGGGGCAATGCTCCTCCTTCCCCGGGAGAGATCCGAGATAAGAGCGAGCGTCAGACTGACTAGAGAATCCGCAGCTTCTCTTGCTTGCCCTTGCTGTCCACTAAAACAATTTCACCACCCTCAGCGGCATGCTCAGTGGCCAAGTCGTATAAAGCAAGCGCACGCCGCAACACTTCGGTCAGTGATGCGGCATGGCTGCGTTGTTGGACAGACTCCAACTGTTTGTAAATAGGGGATGGAAATTCCAGGTTAAGGCGGACTTTCTCGGGCGGACTTGATTTGTTTTGATTTGCCATTTTTCTCTCGCCAGACCGCAAACAAACAATATTTCGTGGATAGAACGAACAGGATTAAGTACGCATACCAGGGCGCTTTAGCCTCGGCTAGCGCGAATAACCCAATCGTGCAGATTGCTGCAATCCAGATAACCGCGCTGTTCGCTTTTGAAACATTGTTAGGAAGGGCGCGAAGCGGCTCATACATTTTGAGCTTTTCCGCGAAACGGTCTTTTCCGTGATGTTTTGTATCCTCAGTATTGTTTGCCACGAATCTTCTCTCCTTGTAACGGAGAGAAGACCGGCAGAAGCAAACTGATGTCGGAAGAATTCATTCTTCGTCTCCAATTTTGCTCTGACAGCCTAGGACCCCTGTTCCCGCGTCGAACTTGTTGTCCTAAAACCACAGATGCAACTGTTATGCCCACTACAATCTCCTCATGCGCCAATGCGCTTCAGAGTTTAACACTTAAGCGTAAGCGTAAGCGTTTACTCAGGTTCGCGGTCTGATGGGATCAGGATCTCTCCATTTCCCCGCCTCTCGGCCTTATCAGAACCCAAGCGCCCGAATTCCCGTTCGGACTTATTTGATTTTCTCGTTTTTACCATTGGTTTAAGAAGGTGAATTAGACACCCCCAACGGTTGTACACATACTACACACATAACATGTGTGTGTCAATGGTTTGTTAATTTTTTTTATTTTAGGGGTGGCTACGGGTGAAAATTTTCAGATTTGCTTCCGCGCTGATTCGTTTATTTTCACATGACAATGGCTGAAAAACCGAAGCAAGTTTACGACGAGAGCAAGATCAAGACGCTGAGTTCGCTGGAGCACATCCGCCTGCGCACCGGCATGTACATCGGGCGCATCGGCAATGGCAATAACCCCGACGACGGCTGCTATGTCCTGCTCA
>Ga0265338_10001582_pt1 | contig 36660 bp, 28 predicted proteins | sample 42126metaG_FD_193579 | JGI IMG/M metagenome (GOLD analysis project Ga0265338, IMG submission 193579) | Rhizosphere microbial communities from Carex aquatilis grown in University of Washington, Seatle, WA, United States - 4-21-26 metaG | ecosystem: Host-associated > Plants > Roots > Rhizosphere... | reverse complement strand
GAGACGCAAATCGCCCCCTTCATGAGTTCCTTGAAGGGGGCGATTTGCGTCTCTTTGCTTTGCCCCCAAGCCATGTTTGCCTCCACAGGTGTGACTCTCGTCAACGTTTCGCTGGACCAGCCGTTCGAAGCCCCGCGGTGGATGTTCGATCCAAAGGCCAAGGTCAGAGGCGGGGCGCTGATCGAAAACATGGTGGCCGCGAAAAAAGCGCTGCTCGCGAAAGACCGTACGAAATGTATTTCGGCTTTACAAAAGACGTATGGTCCCGGCAAGAGCCTCGGGCCGTGGTTGGCGTGGAATCACTTGCAATGCGCTCTGCTAAAAGACAAGAAGGGCAATCTCTCCGCCGCCACTCTGAGCTCAATTGTCGAAAAAGTCGATGCGCAACCGCGCTGGCTGCTCTCTGGCCCGAGCTCGCATTCCTTACGCGTGTCGTATGTGAATGCGCTTCTCGCTCTGGCCGAGTTGCAAAGCAAGTCCGATAGGACGGCGGCTTGGAAAACCGTAAATCGCTTGCAGCAAGTGCGTCCGTGGCTCACGCCGGAGGAACGCGCCAACACGTACCGCTGGGCCGGTGAACTGGCGTTCGTCGAACAAAATCTCTTGGCGGCGCAGGAGTTCCTCATGCGGAGTTTGAGCGAAAAGGAAAACTCTGAAATCCGCGTGCGCGTTGAATCCATTCGGTCAAAAATTCTCGGCAACAAAGCGCCGCCGACGGCGGAGAAACAAGGACCTACGGGCAATGAAGACCTCGGCGTCAGCGACGAAGAAAAAGAACTCTTCGCGCGCATGGGCCGCTCGATCGATTCGCAAGACTACGTTTCGGGCGTTGAAGATGCCGTCGATTTGATTCAGAAGTTCCCAGGCAGCAAACGGGCTGCGGAGGCCACCGACCGCGTCCTTGACATCTATTTGAGCGTTTCCAACCGCACCGACAAAAAGTTCGAGCATGTGCATGACAGCATCATGCGCGAAATGCTCAAAGCGGATGCCACCCGCATGAACCGCTGGGCTCAAAATGCCTATGCGCGTGGGAACTATGATGATGCCAAGAATTTGGCGGAGAAGGCGTACACCAAGTACGCGGGCCAACCCGAGAGCACGCGCGCGCTCCTTCTGGCAGGCAAATCGGCATCGGCGGCTGGCGACTACACCGATGCGCAGACCAATTTCGAGCGCTTGCTCAAGCAGCATGCCGGCACTCCGGAGGCGCTCGAGGCGACATTTCGTCTCGGCATTCTGCATTTCCGCGCTAAGAAATATCCGCAAGCTTCGGCCTATTTCGAGCGCTTGCTCGCTATGAGCAGCGCGCGGGACTATGAATATCGCGCGCTCTATTGGCAGTGGCGCTCGCAACAAAAAATAGATCCTAGTAAGGCCAAAGTTTACGCCGAGCCTCTGGTCACTAAATATCCGCTGTCGTATTACGGATTGCGCGCTAAGGGCGAACTTAATGGCGGCATCCTGGAGTTGCCAAATTCGGCTGTCGTCGTGAAGACGGAATTCCGCTTCCTCGAGACCGAGCGTTTGGCGTGGGAGCGCTTGACGATGTTGCTTAAGGCCGGTTGGTTCAAGGAGGCGGAGAAAGAACTTGAATCGCTGCCCGAAGCGCAGTCGACGGAAGAGCGCTTAGTCCGCGCAAAACTCTGGGCCTCGACATTGCGTTATGACTTCGCTATCCAAAACGTGAATAAGGCACTCGACGAGAATCCCGACTTGGAGCAGACGTCGATTTTAAAAATCGTTTTCCCGCACGAATATGGCCCGTGGATCGCGCGCGAAAGCAAATCGGTGGGCTTAGGCGAGGATTGGATCCGCTCGTTGATTCGCCAAGAGAGCAGTTTCCGCCCTGACGCGAAGAGCAGCAGTGGAGCCCTCGGCGTCATGCAGCTTTTGCCGTCGACTGGGCAGGAACTCGCCAAGGATTTCAAAATTAAAGATTTTGTGATTCCCGATTCGCTCTACGATCCGGACATCAATCTCAAGCTGGGCACCAACTATTTGGCCCGTATGATTCATAATTTTAACGGAAATGTGCCACTGGCCTTGGCGGCTTATAACGCAGGACCTACGCGATTGCGCAGGTGGCTCTCGGCACGTAAGGACCTTGCGGGCCTCGATCAGGACAAAACGAGCGCGCCCGAAGTCGAGCTATGGATCGACGAATTGCCGTGGGATGAAACCAGCTTTTACGTCAAAGCGATTCTACGCAATTGGCTCGTTTATAGATTGCTCGATGGGTCCAAAGTGACTTTGGCCGATCCAATATGGGTAGACCCCAAAGCTCCTGTGCGTTAGAATTTTAAGAAGACCTAGACCACAAATTTCAGGAGCGACAAGACCATGCGGAAGATCTTCCAAGGGATGTTTATTGTAAGTTTGCTCACGTTGACGGCATGTTCAACGACAGCGAAGAAAGACACTCCCGAAAAACCCTTAGAAGCCGGTACCGCTGCTACAGACCCCAATCAGAAGCCGATCACGATTCAGGAAAACGAAGTTTCCTCGGAAGACGTCGAGAAGAACATCGAAAAGCCGTACAAGAGTTCATATGGCGAGATCGCGCTCGACGACAACGAGCACGTCCAGCTGTGGATCAAGTATTTCCAGGGCCGCGGCCGTCATTATATGGAGCAGTACCTCGCGCGTTCGACCCGTTATTTGCCCATGATGAAGAACGTGCTGCGTGAAAACGGTTTGCCGGAAGATCTCGTTTATATTTCACTGATTGAGTCGGGCTTCAGCCCGCAGGCGCATTCTCACTCGAATGCCGTCGGTTACTGGCAATTTATCCGTTCGACCGGCCGCCGCTTTGGCTTGAAGGTCGATCCGTTTATCGATGAGCGCCGCGACCCGGTTCTCTCGACCCGTGCGGCGGCGGAGTATTTTAAAGAGCTCTATAGTTTGTTCGGTTCGTGGCACTTGGCTCTGAGCGCCTACAATGTGGGTGAAGGGCGTATCAAACACTCGGTGACCAAATTCTACACGCGCGACTTCTGGGAACTGATCAAGAAGCGCCGCTCGATGCCGGCGGAAACCAAGCAATATGTGCCGAAGTTTATCGCGGCGACGATGATCGCCAAAGATCCGGCGAAGTACGGCTTTACGGGAATTCAGTTTGAGGATCCGCTCTCTTACGACACCGTGGCTTTGCAGAATACGATCAGTATCGCGAAGCTCGCCAGCAATTTGGGCGTCGATACGGAAGAGCTTCAGCTCTTAAATCCGAAATTCCGCAGCGACTTCGTGCCGATCGAAAAGGGCCAGGAGACAGTTGTACGTATTCCCGTCGGCAAGGGCGCCGACGCTTTGGCCGCACTCTCGCTCAGCGTGACCTCGCAGCCGAAAGTAGTGAACGCCGAGTACTACTATTATAGAATCCATTCGGGCGATAATCTTTCGACCATCGCTCACAAGCACCACACGACGGTTTCGACTCTGCGCCGTTTGAATGAACTCACCAATCGCACGATGTTGCGCGTCGGCCAAAAGATCCGCGTGCCTGACGTCGGGGGCGAAGGCGTTCACTATGTGACGGAAGAAGATGCAGAATCGGGCTCTGTCCGCCAAGTATCGGCGTTGGCCGGAGGCGGCGAGGATTTTCACGTCGTGCGCCGCGGAGAAAATCTTTCGAGTATCGCTCACCGCTACAATGTCACGATCGACGATTTGAAAAAGATGAACAACCTTTCGAGCCGCGCGGTCATCCGCAAGGGCCAGAAGTTGCGCATTCGTCCCGAAGCCGGCCCCCGTTCGGCGGATAAGAAGACCGGCCCCTCGGCTCTCGCGCAGTTCCGTTCGCGTTCGACTGCCAGTCATGTCAAATCGCTGCAAGTGGAAGCCGGCGGCCGCAAAATCGCCGGTCAGGCGCGAGGCTTAGCCGCCCGCAAGCACACGGTTCGCCGCGGCGAAACTCTTTATGATGTCTCCAAGCGCTATGGCGTGGCACTGAATCGTTTGGCGAAAGCAAATAATCTCCGCGTTAACTATCGCGTGATGGCAGGCGAAAAGCTTATTATTCCGGAATGATTCCATTCAGCAACCGAAAGTACTGGCCGCTCTTTTGGACCCAGTTTCTCGGCGCTCTTAACGACAATGTTTTAAAAAATGCGATGGTGCTGATGATCACCTACCAGGGCCTCAGCATAGGAGGCCTCGATGCACCGTCGATCGTGGCGCTTTCCGGTGGAATTTTTATTTTGCCGTTCTTCTTGTTCTCGATGGCCGCCGGCCAAATTGCCGACAAACACGAAAAATCGCGCCTCGTTCGGCTCGTGAAAATCTGGGAAGTGTTGATCACGCTCGTCGCTGCGGCGGGTTTTTTCCTGCATCTGGTGCCGCTGTTATTGATCGCACTTTTTATGATGGGCACGCACTCGGCATTTTTCGGCCCCATCAAGTACAGCGCCTTGCCTGAGTTGGTGGATCCCGATCAGTTGGTGACTGCGAATGCGTACGTCGAGAGCGGGACCTTCGTTGCGATCTTACTTGGAACGATCGGTGGGGCAGTGACGATTGCAATGCCTCACGGAGAACTCGTCTCGAGTGCGGTCGTGATTATTCTTGCAGTCTTGGGATTGTGGACGAGCCTTAAAATCGTGAAGCTTCCGTCAGCCGCCGTGGACCTCAAGATCCGTTACAATCCCTTCACGCCTGTGCGGGACACCATGCACCTGCTCGGCGGAATTCCGTCGATGGTGAGCTCAATCTTGGTCAATTCCTGGTTCTGGTTTTTCGGTGCGGCCGTGCTCTCAATTCTTCCGCCTTACTGCAAGGACTATTTGCATGTCGATCAGCATGTTTTCTCCACCATTTTCGTGATGTACACGCTGGGCATCGGTTTGGGCTCATTGATTTGCGGACGTCTCTCGAACCATAGGGCTGAACTCGGGCTCGTGCCGGTGGGCGCTGTCGGACTCGCAATTTTTCTATTCGATATTTCGCTCGTGGAGCCGCAGGCCATGAGCGCTGGACTGATGCCGCTCAGCGAATTTCTGCACTGCGGATATGCATGGCGATTGCTGATCGATTTTTTGATGATGTCAGTTGCCGGCGGCATATTTATTCTTCCGCTCTACACGGTTTTGCAAGAGCGCAGTGGCCGCGAGGTGCGGTCGCGCGTGATTGCGGGGAATAATGTGATCAACGCGATCTTTATGGTCGTGTCGGCAGTAGCGGTCATGGGCTTACACGTGGCGGGATATTCCACACCGCAAACCTTTCGCGCGCTGGTCATCACGCACGTGGTATTTTGCACTTACACTTTCTGGCGCGTGCCCGAGTTTGTCGCTCGGCTCGGCGCAATCTTTGCAGCATCTTAAGGCGGACGGTATTTCGCAACTGGAGGTCCAAAATGTCCGCGACATGGTTCGTCGTGCTGAACCAATCCTCAATGAAATTGTTCCGAGCTGATAAAGAAAAATCCCTCAACCACTTTAAGACCCTTAACAATCCAAATGCCCACTTGAAGGGAAAGGATCTCACCCGACACAATCCCGGTACGATTCCCAAGGGAGGCAAGGGGAGCCGCCACAGTGTTTTGAATGGGGGCGAGCGTCCGCAAGATATTGCAAACGCCAGTTTTGCGGCCAAAATGGCTAAATTTCTCGACGAAGCCCGTAAGCATGCGCGTTTCGACAATCTTCGCATTGCTGCCGAGCCAGGATTTCTCGGCATACTTCGCGGCGCTTTGCCCGAAGCGACTCGGCGCTTGGTGAATGATTGGATTCCCAAAGATCTAGGGCGGGCAGACACCCGCCAGTTAGTGCGGGTGTTTGTGCCTCGCGAGCATTACGGACGGAATCTTTAAAAACCTGGCCCCGCCTTTGCTCTTATCCTCCTGGGGTTGTCTATCCGGAGTCACTTTGACTCCGGTGTGTTCCGGGGGAGACATATATGTTGGGGGCATTCCGTTGGGCGCTTGCAGCAATCTTGCTCGTTGGTTCCGTTAACTCTTTCGCCACAGTATTTGAGGACTGGGAGGTTGTCGATTCCGCCTGTGTCGCGCGCACGGCCACCTATATTGATTCCAAAAACATTTACTCGCTGAATGTCACGGTCGATAAGACCGGCCAGCGCCCTGTCGAAGTTTCAATCACTCCTGAAAACTCGAAGCTCTCTCCGGTGAACGGCTTCCAATTCGCCGAGTACCGCAATGAGGTCTTTAGCTTCGGCAAGTTGACCAACACCGGTGGTGCCGATGTGTTCTGGAATTTGCCGCTGAACACGGCCGCGTTGCTCCAGGAAATGCGCGACGGCAACCAAATGAATATTGAAGGGCTGCAGGGCAGTGAACTGCCGTTTTCGCTTTCGGGCGCGACGGCGGCTCTGAATTACCTTGCGAGCAAGTGCGGCGCGAATGCGTTTAGCTTCTCGGCGGCTTTTGAGAGGATGTTTGTTCCGGCGGATAAAGTTTCGGGCGTGCATTTGGCGAAACTGACCCCGGCGGCGGCCTCGCAGTTGCGCGATATACTTTTGCAGGCTGTGGTGGATTTCAAAGGCGTGCAGGCAGTGCAGGCCGATCTCGATGCGCTTGAGGCCAGTTTCCGTGCCTTGACGACCGAACTGGGGCAATTGCAGGCGGCCCTCTCGAGCCTCAATTCGCAGTTGTCCACGCTAACTGCCCAGCGGGATGCGGCGATTGCCGACATCGCTCGCGCGCAAAATGACATTACGGCGCTGAATGCGTCGATCGCGACGGCCAACTCGCAACTCACGCAAGCGCAGGCCGTTTACAACAAGGCCTATGCGACGTTGCAGCCTTACATCGCCGATCACGACCGGCTATTGGGAGTGATGAATAACGCGCAGACGCGTTTGAACAATGCGCAAGCCGCGGTGGACACGATCAATCAAAATATCGCGAGCGACCAGCAGACGATCGCCGCACTTCAGGCTCAGTCGGTTCGACTCGTGAACCAATTGTCATTCGTGCAGCGGCAAGAAGATCAGGCAGCGCAGGTTTCCTCGGCCGCTGACGGCGCTGTCCGCAACTACAACGTAAGTGCCGAGATTGCGACAATGCGCGCGCAGAATCCGACATTGAATCAGCTCGATCAAGCGATGCAAAGCTTGCGCGGTCAAATCGCCGCGGCGACAGCCGGCGCGCAACAGGCGCAGGCGTACCGCGATGCAACTGCCGCCGCGTTAAACCAGTGTCTGGCTCATGGCGGACACGCGAGCTTCAATTTTAAGCGCACCTTGCAGTCGATGTTTATTGAAGAAGCCTACGCTGAAGGACCCGGTGGGTTCAGCGGCGGAATAAGCGGCGGCCCCGGAATGGGTGGCGTCCGCGGTGGCATTGGTGGCGCCGGCTTTCCGGGCGGCGGACAACCGGGTGGCGGACGTCCGGGACCTGGAACGGGTGGACCAGGCGGACCAGGCGGCGGACCGCAACCGCCGCATCCCCCGGGGCCTCCGCAACCTCCGCGTCCTCCGGGACCGCCTCTGCCTCCGCAACCGCCGCGTCCTCCGACGCCCCCGCCGCAGCCGCCGCCACCGCCTCCTCCTCCGGCGCCGAGTTGCGCGCCTCAACAAGCGGCGTTCAACGATGCGGTCAACCGATTGAATCAAGCGCAGGCAGCGTTGAACAACCTCCAAGCCCAATTCAACAACGACAATGCCCAGTACAACCAGATCGTGGCGCAAATCACGAATCAGGTGCAGGCGCAATACCAGCAGCTGCAGTCTCAAGCGCAGCAGGCGCGCCAGCGTTGGGCGGCATTGCAAGCGCAGGATCGTCAGATTTCAGCGGATCTGCAGAACATCAACACGGTTCAGATTCCGCAGTACCAAAGTAACTTGGCCGCGATGCAGGCCGCGCTTCCCAATGCACAGAATGAATTGGCAAATGCCACTGCCGCGTTGAATAGCGCGACCGCGGACTTCAACGCCTTCCGCCAGCGCACGAACTGGGACAATCTCGCGAACGCCGTGGCCGCCGCGCAAGCCAATGTCACGTCAATCCAGGATTACATCGCCGGTTTACAAGCCCAGGTTGGCGCCAATCAGAACGAGATTGCGCAGCAGTCGGCTCTTCGCGACAGCTTGATCAATCAGATCGCGTCGACTAACCAAGTGATTGCAGCCAAACAAGCGCGCCTCGCGCAAGTGCAGGCCCTGCTCCAGCCGTATGATCAGCAAAAGCAGGCGATCATGGCGCGGATGGATGCCGCGATGAAAGTGTTAATGGATTTGCAGGCGCAGTTTATCGCGCTCCTGCCGTAAGGGGCGTCCGGCGTCCGGTCTGACGCACCGACCAGCCGGAAAAGAAGATGGAACCTTTAAATCACGCGGTCGTTGCCGCCGTCGATTGGAATTTGCGCGCCCGTCGTTTTGGCGAACGCCGGGCCGACCAGGGCCGATACCATTTGCGCCACATTTTTTGACGTGATTTCAGTTTTCAACAAATTTTTGCGCTTATACTGATCGACCGTGAGGCCGTAGTGCTTCGCGCGGGTTTCCAGTACATCGTCGGACCAGATGCCCGTGTCGAAAACCGCGTCGGGGTGAATCGTGTTCACGCGCACGCCAAACGGAGCCAATTCAAGTGCCGCCACTCGCGCCAATTGAGTCAAGCCTGCCTTCGAAGTCGAATAGGCCGCCGCGCCCGGACCCGGCGCCGGAACATTTTTCGAGCCGACGACGACCACCGCCGCATCGAAACCCTGCTTCAGCAATGGAATCGCCGCTTTGATCACGCGCCAGTGACCCGACAAATTCACGTCAATAATTTTGTTCCAGTCGTCTTCGCTCAAATCGTCGATCAACTGGCTCTTCGGGAAAGTTCCCGCATTCGTCACCAAAATGTCCAAGCCGCCGAAGCGTAGAGCGACTTCCTTCATCGCAGTTTCGATCGACGCGCTCGAAGTGACATCGCAAACTACACCCAGTTGGCCGTCGCCTTTAAACGACGCCACAACTTCGGGATTGATATCGAGAGCTGCCACGCACGCGCCCTGAGCTTTTAAATCCAAGGCGATGGCTTTGCCGATGCCGCTGTTGGCACCGGTGACGACTGCGATCTTTCCCTGCAGAACGGGTTTTGCGCCGCCGCCGAGTTTCAGTTTCGCCTGCTCGAGTTCCCAGTATTCGACTTCAAATAAATCCTTTTCGCTCACAGGCTTAAAACCGCCTAAGGCGTCGGCCCACTGCATGCCCCGGCGCGCCTGCGCCGTGATATCGTCAACTACACGTAAAGACTTCGCGTTCAGCGCGATGTTCAAGCAGCCGGCTCCGGGCCACACGGCCCAGCGCGGGCATGTATCGAGCTCCTTCAAGCCCGGCAGTTGGTTACGCTGAAAATACGCATTGTATTTTTCGACAAAGGCAGAAATCGAAGCTTGCGAATCGCCGCGCAAAATCGCGGGCCACGGCTTCACGTGGATCACGTGATCGGGAGTGATCGTGCCTTGGCTCGAAACCTTTTCGACATTGTCCCAATTCGAAAATCCGACAGCTTCGGGGGAAGAATTCAAACTCATAAGAAGAGGTCCGCCAAGCAAAGTGCCCAGCTGCTTCCGCACCGTTGCCATTTGCTCGGCCGACGGCACAACCGACGGAACCGCTTTGCGCACTTCGACGGCCTTGCGCTTTGCCAAAAACTCTTCGGCCTTCGTCACCAAACGGATCATTTGCTCATACGCGGCGCGGGCGTCATTGGCGAAGGTGAAAATGCCGTGGTTGAGCAAAACGATGCCTTCGCATTTTTCCCAGTTTATATCGCGGGTGGCTTCAAAAATCTTGCGGGCCAAATCGAAGCCCGGCATGCAGTAGGGGATTAGCAAAACGTCCGCGCCGAAGACTTCGCGGGCATTCTTGGCGCCATCGGCGGTGTTGGTCACAGTGACCACGGAATCCGAGTGCGTGTGGTCGACAAATTTAAACGGAATGATCGCATGCATGATCGCTTCGACCGAGGGATTGGGCGCGGATGGATTGATCATCGCGGCTTTCTGCTCGCGCACCATATCGCCATCCGACAGTTTTTCGAGCTGCGCCATCCGCAACAAGACATCCATCTTGACCGGGGCAAAGCCCTGCGGCTCGATAGTCGCTAAATCCCAACCGCTGCCTTTGACGTAAAGAATCTCTTCCTTCTCACCAAAAAGATTTGCGCGCGAAGCTTTAACGGACGTGTTGCCACCGCCATGCTGAACCAGCGAGGGTTCTTGCCCGAGCAAACGCGAACTGTAGGCGCGCATCGCGACGGGGTCGTTCTTAAAAGCGGCTGCCTCTTGCTCATTCCATAGATTTTTCATGGCTTTGAATCTGTCTCAAATTGAGACAGTTTGCAAATGGCGTTTTGGGTCCGCAATGGGCCCGTGTATCATTCTGAGAATATGACAAAATTAAAACAAGTTCTGTTCGCGGCGGGGCTCGTGGCCGTTGGTTATCGACTGGGCGCGAAAAGCCCGGCCGCAGCGGCTCCCGCAGGATCACGCGAGTTCCGCGATGAGGTCGCGCCCGAGCGAAGACCGTCATCGAAGGCGAAAGCGAGCCGCTGCCAAGTTGTTCCAGCGGCGGAATCCTCGCCTCGGCTGTCGGTACCTGCACCCGAACCGGAATCAACGAATCTCAAAACGTCCGCTAAGAAACAGGGAAGCCTGATTAAAGACTGCAGCGACTATTCTAATAATTGGTGGCAAACAAAAATTAGAAGTCACATGCCTGAAGTGACGGACGACCAGCGCAAGTCCTATTTCCAACAGTTGCAGGATCACTGGGCACAAGCGTACCAGACCTCGATGAACTGGCGCGGGACGAGCCGCATATCTATCGATGGCACTCTCGTGACCTTCGACGTGATCTATCGTCTCCGGAAAGACGACGCGGGCGCGGTTTGCTGGGACATGACCGCCTATTCCACTCAACCGCAAGGCACAAATTGGGTGTCGGGCTCGGGAGGTTGTGGAGGGCAGTTTATGGATTGGATCAACGGCGCCGCGGTTCGCCCTGCCGAGACCTACCAAGTTTCGGGAGTCGGCGAATTGGTGAGCGCAATTGTTTTGCCTATGGATCCGATGGCCGCCGTCGACTTTGAATATCTAGGCGCGGCTGACGAAAAATGGGAGTCGGCGGGCCCGATGATATTTCAGCCTCTGTCTGATACGGCACTTGCGGAATTTCAGGATGAATTGAGAGGAAATGCGTTTGGTACGAGTCGCGCTCCGGCGAGTGATGCACAATGACCCCGAAAATGATCCAGGTACCTTTTAGGCAAAAAAAAACCCGCGTCGTCCCTTACGCGGGCCTATCAGTCATTTCTTCCCCGAAAACTGCTAGGCCCAGTCCCTCTGGCAACCCGGCCGGCATGATCTCCTAAATCGAAGCCCCGTCGGTTTTGCGTCCCGCCCTTTCGGACGGTTTGCCCTTAGCAAAGGAAAGTCATAACCGAAAAATGCGTCTCTCTAGTCCTCCTTGAGAGTTATATAGATTTGCTACCTCTAATCCGCCACTTCACTTCGGGGGCGGATCAAGGCGCCAATCCTTAGGCATAGTGGACATCGCTGTCCCCCTTCCGGTTTCCTTAAACTCAGTATAGCCCGGAGCGTCAAAAACACCATCAGATTTTGCCTAAATCTCATTAAATTTCAGGTACTTGTATCGATTTGAGAAGCGGGAGGAGCGCCCGCAGGGCGAAGCCCGAGGAGCGAGGATCACCCGCTCCTTCAGGGGGTAGGATTGTCTGGATTACTTAACGATCGACTGGCAAATCATCTTCACATTCATATAACCCTCGTCAACAAACGAAGGCTGGTAAGTCACAAGGGCGCTGAAATTCGAGAGGTCTTGGCCGACGGCCGATTCAGGATAGTAAAACATCATGTCCATTTGGTCTTTAGAGCTGCCGTGAATGGAGCGGTAGGCCTCGCCTCCGAAATCACTATTGGAGTATCCCGAGCCAGCTTTTTCCTTGGTGTTCACATTGTAGTAGCTCACGAATTTGTAATCGCCCTCGAGCGAGTTGCCTTTTGGGATCGTCAGGGTTGCGCGGGCGGTGGATTTGCCATCTTTATCATCCTTACCGAGTTCATAGCTGATGATGCGATCGGGATTTTTCTTCCACACTTCTTCGAGAGAAACGGCCGGGTCAAAGCTGGCTTCGAACGCGTGCGCCTTTTTTGACTTCGTCATCTCCGTGCATGTGATAGTTTGGCGAGCCGCAAAAGCGTTCACCGTAAACAACATTGCTATAAGCAAAACTGCAGACTTCATTCGGGGATCTCCTTGTTTTAAAAGGAGATTTATAGCAGAGACCGGACGCCTCCTCAGAACGGTTTCAGTTTAGTTGTAAAGATTCCTTATCCAGCGCCCGTCAAGTCGATTAGCTGGCGAATCTCGGCCGCGAGGCCGGTAAAAGCGTTCGCCACGTCGTCATTCGTGTGACTCTCGAGGACCGGCAACCCGGCTTCACCGCTAAGGCCAACTTCGGGGAAAAACGGAATTTGCCCGAGCTTTTTGATCTTTTTCACATCGAGATATGCATCGAGATCGCCCTTCGGGAACAACTGCACTTTTTCGCCGTTGTTAACTAAATAAGCCATGTTTTCCACGACCCCGAGTACGCGGACGTTGGTCCGTTCGAACATATCCATCGCCTTTTTCGCATCGGCCAGTGCGATATTTTGCGGCGTACAGACGACAATCGCACCAGTGACCGGGACCTTCTGTGCCATAGTGAGACCGACATCGCCGGTTCCCGGCGGGAGATCGATGACCAATACGTCAAGTTCTCCCCAATTTACATCGCGAAAGAACTGATCCATCGCCTTGAACAACATCGGACCGCGCCACACGGCCGCTTGAGATTCTTCCACTAAGTAGCCCAGGCTCATGGTTTTCAACCCGTAGCGCAGGACGGGCTGGATCTTCTGATCTTGCGTGACTTCGGGTTTCGCGTTCACCGCGCCCAGGAGGCGTGGGACGCTAGGGCCGTAAATGTCAGCATCTAGAATGCCGACCTTCAGGCCGCTCTTCTGCAGGGCCATGGCCAAGTTGACGGCGACTGTACTTTTGCCGACACCGCCTTTACCTGAACCGACCGCGATAACGTGTTTCACTCCAGGAATAGGCGCTTGCGCGAGAAATGGATTCATAGGCCTATGGTCTTAGTCCCAAGTGGCGAGAGGTTCAAGACGATAGAGACCGCGGACCCAGTTTTCAGGGCCGCGGTCTGGTCTGGCCGCGTTTCTTTTTAATTGGAGCGCTGATACCCTAAAAGGGTGATCCCACCGGAAGCACGGGACATTTTTGTGTATTATGGCGGTGCCATTTTCTTTGGTTTGCTCATCTTTTTGTTGAGCGGCCGCAGGCACAAGGGCATGCGTTTGCGCTTGAAGGGCAGGGCCACGGCGCGCGTCGGCGAGGACAACGAGAACGTCGTGCATATCAATGGGGCGCAGTCGCGCGCGCCAGAAACCTCCGGCGGTCAGTATTCACATATCCAGCCACGCGGCGAGCGCCCGTTGAATGTGGTATTCAATTACAACGGCCACTCGTGGGATGCCTACGAAGTGCTCGGACTTCCTGCGGGATCTTCTCCCGAAAACGTTGAAAAGGCCTATCGTGAAAGCCTCAAGACCGTCGATGCCGGCTCGAAGTCATTTCTCGAAGCGGCGTATCGCGCGATCGTCACTGAATGGAAAAGTTTTAAGGCCAGCGGCGGTTAGCGGCCGATGGCGTCTTGCAGTTCGGGCCGAGGGGGCTTGCGTCCAAGCGACTTGTAATAGTCGGTGACGCTGTCTTCCGGATGTACGCAGACGGCATGAAGATCGCCAGCCAACTCTTTGAGGCAGGATTGCAAGGCGGGGTAGGTGTTGCACCGTAAAGCCGAAATGACGGGAACGTTGCGAGTCATCGGATTGTCGAAAACTAAAGATTTGCGGAGGCCCATTCCATGTACGCCCATGGCCGGAGTCGACCCGTTGAACGCGGTCATTCCGGCATCAACGGCGTCGGAGGCCCACGGCGGCGTGCATTTGCCGGCCATAATATCATGCCAGCGCATCTTGCAGTCGCCATCATTGTCGTCGCAAGGCGCTTTCTTCAGGGCCTTGCCGTAGCCCGCGAGACCGAGGCCGTCGACTTTCAATTGAGACTGGCGTTCCGAGTCTTTGCCTTTCCACGGCCATTTCAGGTGCAGCGTTTTTAGCTCTTTGAATTTGCGGATGGCGTCCGTGCAATTATTGAGAGGCTCTTTCAAACCGTCACACGGGTCGCCGGAAACTATGTACCAGACCGTGAGTATTCCAGCGATGGCGACGGACACGACGCCCGCTGCGGCCACCGGCTGCGCTTGGGCCTCGGGAAGAACGAAGTTCCAGAGAGCATCTGAGGCGGGAGGAATGGCGGCAAGCACTTTGTTCCATTGCTCTTCCAAATCGGATCCTGTTCCTAAATCAACCGTGCGTCCGTTGATGGCAAGGAGACCTTCTTTCACGGAAAGAAAACGAATTTGAGCGCGCAGGTCTCCTTGAGTGACCGTCGCACCGTCTTCTCCGGTCAAAGATACGTGCGGCGCCGGTGCTGTTTCGTTTGCTATTTTCTGTGAGAGAAATTTGTACTGGGCGCCGCTCAGGTTTTCCTTTAAGGCCGCCAAGACTTCCGGCATCGAATGACTGTGATTGATTGATGCCGCCACTTCCTGGAGGATTCTGCGATCATCATTCGAGAATTGCAGTTGGTCCGCGCGGGCGAAATTCAGAACCGAAGCTAAAATGAGCGAGCCGCTGAGTCCCGCGGCGCGAAGGCGTTTCCACATCTTTTCATTTTAAAGGAGTGGAGGTCTAGTTTCCAAGAGGGCAATTGTTGAGATCCGGAGTCTGGCCCTTCCGCAATTCGAATACGGCGGGTTCTCGACCTTCAACGGTGACGGTCAGGCGCAGAATCTGAGGTGTGACCAATGCCGCGGAGAAAGAAGTGGCCTGGCGGAGGGGCTCGGTGAATTTATCGGAACGGACAAATCCCTCGGCCGCAGCGGGCGGCGTCCAGTTCGCGGCTTCTCCTTCAGAGCAATCGAACAGAAAATAGGCCCGATGATCGGAATAAACCTGCATCCCGGCCCCTTTCCCGCCCCAATATTCGAGCAGTTCGGCATGGACGATGGGGGCCAAAACGAGGCCAATCAGGGCGATGGCAACCGTGAGTTTGGGGTCAAATCGGAACATAGTCCTCAAGACGTGTCTCCCTAGTGCATTTGCACCAGAAATAAGCAGGTTTTGTGCCCTCTCGGCCGGCTGTGTCACGAGCCCTTTTGCTCCCCCAAAATTGACAGAAATCCCGGTAAGTTGTACCCCTCTAGGAACGTTCAAAATATCGGAGTTTTTCATGCAGGTTAACCATCTCACCGACTTAGCCACTCTCGTCTCCTTGTGCAAACGGCGCGGCTTTATTTTCCAAAGCAGTGAGATTTATGGCGGATTGAATTCTTGTTGGGACTACGGTCCGCTCGGCGCCAATTTCAAACTTAAGGTGAAGCTCTCGTGGTGGAAGGCGATGACCCGCCGTCAGGACATCGTCGGTCTCGATGCCTCGATTTTGATGGCGCCGATGGTATGGAAGGCTTCAGGCCACGTGGATGGTTTCTCGGATCCGTTGGTGGATTGCAAAAAGTGCCGTAACCGCTTTCGTCAGGACACCGCGATCGTCAATGGCAAAGTCACGTGTCCGAACTGCCAAAGTACCGACGTGACTGAGCCGCGCAATTTCAATTTGATGTTTCAAACGCATATGGGTCCCGTTGCCGACGAGGGTTCGACGGTCTACCTGCGTCCCGAAACCGCACAAGGTATCTTCGTGAACTTCGGCAATGTCGCTGAATCGATGCGCAAAAAAATTCCGTTCGGAATCGCGCAAATCGGTAAGTCGTTCCGTAACGAAATCACGCCGGGTAACTTTACATTCCGCACGCGTGAGTTCGAGCAAATGGAAATGCAGTACTTCGTTAAGCCGGGAACCGACATGGAATGGTTCGAGACTTGGAAGAAAACGCGCATGGAGTATTACAAGGCCACCGGCATCCGTATGGACAAGCTGCGCTTCAAAGAGCACGGCAAAGACGAACTCGCGCACTATGCGAAGGCCGCGTTCGATGTGCAGTATGAATTCCCGTTTGGCTGGAACGAACTCGAAGGAATTCATAACCGCAGTGACTTCGACTTGAGTCAACACCAGAAGTTTAGCGGCAAAAAGCTTGAGTATTTCGACGAAGCCAACAAAGAGAAATACATTCCTTACGTCATTGAAACCGCCGTCGGTTGCGACCGCCTCGCGCTGGCGATTCTCTGCGACGCTTACCGCGAAGAAAAAGGCGCGCCGGCTGAAGGTGGTGACGGTGACGGCGATGTCCGCGTCGTGATGGGTTTCGCGCCTCAATTCGCGCCGGTTCAAGCGGCTGTGCTGCCGCTCTCGAAAAAACCGGCGCTTCAAGAACTCGGTATGAAACTGCGTGACAGCTTGGCCGCAGCGGATTTCGACGCCGACTATGATGAAACGGCGAGCATTGGTAAGCGCTATCGCCGCCAGGATGAAATCGGCACTCCGCTGTGCGTGACGGTCGACTTTGAGTCTCTGGAAGACAAGAAGGTCACCGTTCGCCACCGCGACAAAATGACCCAAGACCGGGTCGCTATTGATCAGATTGAAAAGTACGTAAGAGACAAACTCGCCAACTTCTAACGTGAGGTCCCCCTATCATGAAAGAGATTGATCCGATGTCGACAACCAAGGCACAAAAGCTTCCTGAAAAATTCGTTTACTTCTTCTCGGCAGGAAACACCGAGGGGAACGCGACGATGAAAAACACGCTCGGCGGAAAAGGCGCCAACCTCGCCGAAATGACGGGCATGGGCCTACCGGTTCCGCCGGGATTCACCATCTCGACCGAAATGTGTCAGGCGTTTTATGATAACGGCGAAAAATTGCCGGAGGCTCTGAAGAGCAAAGTGCTCGAGGCTATGGGCAAAGTTGAAAAACTGCTCGGCAAAAAATTCGGCGATGTGACCAATCCGTTGCTCGTGAGCGTACGTTCCGGCGCCCGCGCTTCGATGCCGGGAATGATGGACACGATCTTGAACCTCGGGTTGAACGATCAAACGGTCGAGGGCTTGGCCAAGCAGTCGAACAACCCGCGCTTCGCTTGGGATTCGTATCGCCGCTTCCTCACGATGTATTCGAATGTCGTGATGGACATGAATATTTCCTTGCTCGAAGTGGCGCTCGAAGACTTGAAAGAGTCGAAGCACTATAAACTCGACACCGAAATGACGACCGAAGATTTGAAGTCTTTGGTGGCCAACTATAAAAAGCAAATCCTCGCCGACACCGGCAAACCGTTCCCGACCGATCCTATGGAACAGCTCTGGGGCGCGATTGCCGCGGTTTTCAAGTCGTGGAATTCGCCGCGCGCGAATACGTATCGTGCGATGCACGGCTATCCCAGTCACTGGGGTACGGCCGTCAACGTGCAGTCGATGGTTTTTGGCAACATGGGCGATGACTGCGCAACAGGCGTGGCGTTCACACGCAATCCGTCAACGGGCGAGCGCTATTTCTTTGGCGAGTTTTTAGTGAATGCACAGGGTGAGGATGTGGTGGCGGGAATCCGCACGCCGAATCCTTTGACCAAAGACTCCGCGAAGGGTTCAGGCATTAAATCGCTCGAAGAATTGATGCCGAAAGCCTATAGCGAGCTTGTCGAAGTTTATAAAAAACTCGAGATGCACTACCGCGATATGCAGGACATCGAGTTCACGATCGAAAAGAACAAACTGTGGATGCTTCAGACCCGTAACGGCAAACGCACGGCCAAAGCGGCTCTGCGCATCGCCTGCGAAATGATCGATGAGAAGTTGATCAGTGAAGACGAAGCGATCATGCGGGTATCGCCGCAATCGCTCGATCAGCTGCTGCACCCGACGCTCGACGCGAAAGCCGAGAAGACGTTGCTCGCCAAAGGCTTGCCCGCCAGTCCCGGCGGCGCCACCGGACAAATCGTGTTCTCGAGCGAAGACGCTGTGGCTTGGGCTGAAAAAGGCCTCAAGACAATCCTCGTGCGTATCGAAACCAGTCCCGAAGATATCGAAGGCATGGTCAAAGCGCAGGGTGTACTCACCACTCGCGGAGGCATGACCTCGCATGCCGCGGTCGTCGCGCGCGGAATGGGTAAATGTTGTGTCGCCGGCTGTGGCGATATGGACGTCGACTATCGCAAAAAAGAATTGCGCGTAAAAGGCTATGTGCTGAAAGAGGGCGATAAGATCACTCTTGACGGCGGAACCGGCGAAGTGTTTCTCGGCGAAGTGAAGACCGTTGAGCCGTCGCTCGACGAATACTTCGGCCGCCTGATGAAACTCGCCGACAAAAAACGCAAACTCGGCGTGCGCGCGAACGCGGACACTCCACATGACGCTGAAGTCGCGCGCAAATTCGGCGCGGAAGGCATCGGCCTTTGCCGCACGGAGCATATGTTCTTCGGCGCGGACCGCATCGACGTCATGAGACAAATGATCATCGCCGAGACACGCGAAGAGCGCATCGAAGCGCTGGACCGCTTGCTGCCCATGCAGCGCGCGGACTTTATCGGTTTGTTTGAGGCGATGAAGGGCTTGCCGGTCACCATTCGCTTGCTCGATCCGCCTCTGCATGAGTTCTTGCCTCACACCGATGAGGAAGCGATCGAACTCGCCGACCGCATGAAGATCAATGTCGACAAGTTGCGCTTGAAAGTGCGCAATCTGCACGAGTTCAATCCGATGCTCGGTCACCGCGGCTGCCGCCTCGCGATCACGTACCCCGAGATTTACCAAATGCAGGCCCGCGCGATCGCCGAAGCGGCGATTGAAATGATCAACCGCGGTTACAAGCTGACCCCCGAAATCATGGTGCCGCTTGTGAATACGGATCTTGAACTCAAGCGTCTGACCCAGCAAATCGAGGACGAAGTGCACAAAGTTCAGGCAAAAGCCGGCAAGAAATTCGACTTTTTGGTCGGAACGATGATCGAGTTGCCGCGGGCGGCACTTACGGCAGACAAAATCGCCGAACATGCCCAGTTTTTCAGCTTTGGAACCAACGATCTCACCCAAACCACGCTCGGCATCTCCCGCGACGATGCGGGCCGTTTCTTGGCCACTTATGTGAGCGAGGGCCTTTTTAACGCCGATCCATTTGCCTCAATAGACCAAAAAGGTGTTGGCAAATTAGTCGAAATGGCGGTTGAATTAGGACGAAAGACGCGTCCAGACATTAAATTGGGCGTGTGTGGGGAACATGGGGGAGATCCGGCGAGTATCCAATTCTTTCACCGGGTTGGCTTAGATTACGTCAGTTGCTCTCCTTATCGCGTTCCGATCGCACGTCTAGCGGCCGCGCAAGCTGCTATTTCGCGCCAAGATAACTAAGGCGATAGGATTGAAATGAGAATTAAGAAGCTCGAACTCATCGGTTTTAAGTCATTCAAAGACCGCACCGTTATCCATTTCGATAAAGGGATCACTGGAATTGTCGGGCCTAATGGCTGCGGCAAGTCCAATATTGTGGACGCCTTGGTGTGGGTGATGGGTGAAATGTCGGCGAAGCATCTCCGCGGCGCCAACATGTCCGATGTGATCTTTGCCGGCGCCGAGAATTTCGCGCCCATGGGCATGGCTGAAGTGTCTCTGACTTTGGAGAATGACGGCGGTCCATTTCCCGTCAAATACATGAAGTTTTCAGAAGTGATGGTTACCCGCCGTTTGCACCGCGATGGCGAATCCGAATACTTGGTGAACAAAGAGCCCGCACGTCTCCGCGATATCCAAGAGATTTTTATGGATACGGGCGCCGGTTCGAAGGGCTTCTCTATCATCGAGCAGGGCGCGATCGGTAAGATCATCACCGCCAAGCCCGAAGACCGCCGCACGCTGATTGAAGAAGCGGCCGGCATCACCAAATTCAAAGTGCGTAAGCGCGAGTCGCAGCGCAAATTGATTTCGACCGAGCAGAATTTGCTGCGTCTGCAAGATATCTTGGGCGAGCAAAAGCGCCAGCTCGACAGCCTCGAGCGCCAGGCGCAGCGTGCCGACCGTTACCGTAATCTGAAACGTGAATTGCAGGAAAAAGAACTCCTAGTTTCGTCGAAGAGCTATTTGGCTTTGCACACGGAGAACGAGCAACTGAAAACGGTTGTCGAGACTTCGCGTGAAGAAGAAGCCGGATGGAGCGGAAAGGTCGCTGGCCTAGAAGCCGACCTCGCGACCATGCGCTTGCAGTCGGTTGAACAAGAAAAGGCCGTCGAGAATCTGCAGCGCGAACATCAGGCCGCGCAGACGGAAGCGCAAAACCTCGAATTTACGATTCGCGAATTGAATCTCGAAATCGACAACGCCCGCCGCAACAAAGAGATGACCGGCTCGATCCTTGCGCAATCGCAGGCGCGCAAAATCGCACTCGAGATGGAATTGAAGCAGCTCGAAGAAAATCTCGCGACCTCGAAAGTGAAGGCCGCCGAAGTTGCTGAGCTTTACCAAGTGAAAGCCGCTGAACTCTCGACGATTCAAGCGCGCATTTCCGAGCTCGATCTGCAATTGACTGCGCAGCGCCGTGAGATGCTGACCGTTCAGCAATCGGAAACTCATCTCGACTTCAAAGTGCAATCGTTGAACGAAAAAGTTTCGGAACAGACTGAGCGTTTGGAACAATTGGTTCAGGTCGAGGCCGAATTAAAGACCCAGAATGCTGAATTCGAGCAGCGCCGTAACCAGACCTTCGCGAAACTCGAAGGCGAGCGCCAAATGCAGCTCGATATTATGAAAGACGTTGAAAACTTCCAGGAGAATCACCAGATTCTCGTGCGCAACGTCGGCGAAAAGGAAGAGGAACTCACCAAATTTAAAGACAGCCTGAACGAAGTCGCGAGCCGCCTCTACGGACTCGAGAATCTGCAAGCCGGCTTCGAGGGTTTCGAGGAGGGCGTGAAGCAAGTCATGCTCTGGCAGCGTTCGAAGAGCGAAGTGCACGCTGACGGAAGTGTGTCTCCGGGTCCGGTCAGTATGCGGCCAGTAGCCGAAGTCGTCGAAGTGCCCGAGCGTTTTGAAATGGCGATGGAAGCCGCTCTCGGCAGCCGCCTGCAATTGCTCGTGTCGTCGTCTGGTGAAACGGCATTGAACGCGATTGACTACTTGAAGTCGAATAACCAGGGCCGTTCGAGCTTCTTGGCTCGCGACTGGCAAGGGGCCCATCACGATTTAGAAATTTCTGAAATCAAAGCGCAGCCCGGTGTCGAAGCCGTGTTGAGTGACGTCGTCCAAATTCCCGAAGAGCAAAGGGGCCTTGTGGCGCCGTTTTTCGAGAGCATCGTAGTCGTTGACTCGATTCGGACAGCGCTAGGGCTCCGCGCGAAGTATGTTGATCGCACATTCGTGACCTTAGAAGGCGATTGTCTCAGCGCCGACGGCGTGTTGACCGGTGGAACCGCCGGCAGTGGCGATTCCGGATTGCTTAAGCGCCGCCGTGAAATTAAAGAATTGTCGCAGCAGCGTGAAGAGTGGGCTGGAAAATTAGCGCTCGCTAAATTATCGCTTGAAAAGCTCGAAGCCCGGATGCAACAGGTCGGCGAGGAACTCGAGAACGCCCGCAAGCGCAACTCCGAAAAAGAAATCATGGTCGCCGAGCTCAAAAAAGATCTCGAGCGCGCCGAAAACGAATTGCATAATTCCGGCGTGGCAGTTTCGCGCCAACAGAACGAAGTCAGCCGTGAACAGGCGACGCTTACCAAACTGCAAGACGAAGTGGGCGAGATCTCTGAACGCCTGACTGAAATCCGCGAGCGCCGTATCACTCTCGAAACTTCGGTGGCGAGCCTCGATCAAGAGTACAATGCCTCGCGCACGGGAGTCGATGACCTGCAAAAAAACGTGACCACTCTGCAAATCGACAGTGCGAATATGCACAAAGACGTCGAGAGCATGCAGGCGCGGTTCGACCTTTTGAGCCGCTCGCTCGGTGAGATCAATGAGCAAGTCGCGCAAATGGCGACAGAGAGCGACCGCAATCACGAAACTTTGAGCGTGAACCAAGTTTTGGTGGAGCAACGCAAGCTCGAACTCGAGCAGTCGATTACTAAGACTAAGTCGTTGAGCGATCAACTGGCCATGGCCCGCGATGCTTTCGAGACCGTGCACGGCCAAGTGCGTGAGCAAGAAGCGTCGATGAACGAAATCCACGCCAACTACCGCCAGATGCAGTCGCGCATGTCGGAGGCGACGTTGCGGCTCGAGCAAGTCCGCATGAAAGAGCAGTACCTCGTCGACCAAATCAACGAGCGCTACATGATCTCACTTCCGGACCGCGCGGGTGAATTCGCAAATACCGAAATCGATCTGCCGGTGATGGAAGCTGAAGTGAACGAGCTCAAAGCGAAACTCAACAAGATTGGCGAAGTGAATCTTTCGTCGATTGAAGAGTACGAAGATTTGAGCTCACGCCACCAATTCCTCGATCAACAATATAAGGACTTGATTGAGTCGAAAGAACAGCTCAAGAAAGTCATCGACCGTATCAACCGCATTTGCTCGCGCCGGTTCAAAGAGACCTTTGATCAGGTCAACGACCGCTTCACTAAAGTTTTCCCCGTCTTGTTCGGGGGTGGCGAGGCCCGCTTGATTTTGATCGAAGACCCTGAAAACGGCGAAATGGGCATAGATATCGTCTCAAAACCTCCTGGCAAAAAAATGCAGAACGTGACTCTCCTTTCGGGTGGTGAGAAGGCGCTGACCGCCGTCTCTCTGATTTTCTCGATCTTCCTCGTGAAACCGTCGCCCTTCTGCTTGCTGGATGAGGTGGACGCTCCTCTCGACGACGCGAACGTTTTCCGTTTCAATGACCTCGTCAAAGAAATGGCGAAGCGCTCGCAAATCATTATCGTCACGCACAACAAGCATACGATGCGCGTGAACGATACGCTTTACGGCGTGACGATGGAGAACAAAGGCGTGTCCAAGATGGTATCCGTTAACCTCGAACAGGCCGAGCAGGTGGCCGCGCTTTAAGCGTCGGCCGTCGCGGAATGTTTTCCGAGGACTATTTTCAAGCTCGATTGCGCTTTCTCGCCGGCGCCCGGAAGACGGGCGCGCGTCTTGATCAGTTGAAGATCGCCGCGCGCGGCCCGAAGGGCGAAGAGCTGACGATCGACATCGCGAGCTTCGGCGATTTAAGAGCGCCGAAGTTAATGATTCACTCGAGTGGTGTTCACGGCGTCGAAGGCTTTGTCGGCTCGGCCGTGCAAATCGCGGCGCTCGAAAAGGGAATTCAAATTCCTTCAGGACTAGGTTTGATTTTCGTGCACATTTTGAATCCATTCGGCATGGCGTGGTTGCGCCGGGTGAACGAGAACAATGTCGATTTAAACCGAAATTTTCTGCGCGACGACGAAAAGTACAGCGGTCCGGATGAGTCGTACGCAAAACTCAATACCACGATAAATAGCGATGGGCCGAAAGCGCTCTATCTTGCGAAAGTAGCCGCTAAAATTCTCACCCACGGGTTCGAGCCGATGAAAAAAGTGGTGATGCAAGGGCAGTACGGGTTTCCGAGCGGCTTGTTTTATGGCGGCTCCAGGTTGGAAGAAGGGCCGTCGCTTTACAAAGCTTGGCTCAGGAAACACGTCGGCCAGCCTGAGCGCGTAATTGTTATCGACCAACACACGGGATTGGGCCCCTGGGGCAGAGAGACTTTGTTCCGTTACGGCGAACAGGTGGATATAGGCAGGACGGTCACGCCGATGGCGGCCAACGTGGGCTATCACATAGGTGGAGGCATGGATTCGCTGACGCCCGAGCTCTTCGGCAATGCTAGAACCTGCGTTCATTTTACCAGTGAAATCGGTACGCTCGGCAAACTTCCCCTGCTCAATCTCCTGCGCCTTGAGAACCAGGCGTTTCAAAAAACGCGTCAAATCGGCCCGGAAAATCACGCTCTGCTCGCGGGCATGTCGCCTCAAGATCAAGGGTGGCGCGAGCGCGGACTTAAGGACGGCTTGGCTACCTATAATGGCGGTTTGCGCTGGTTAGAGGAGCGATAGTTGGGTAGTCTTGTTTGTATGCGACACATCCTTTGTTTAGGCGTTTTATTTACAGTTGTGTCATGTGCCACAACTTCTCCGGGACGTAAACTTGCATCGTCCGATGGCGCATCGATCGCTGTCGCTGACGGCAAGATGACGACTCCTTTAGAAGTGGTCCAGCGCCTGGAGCAAATGGAAACCCAGCTTTTCGCGACGTCTGGATTTGCCGATAGCACGGCAATCGTGACGGCCGCGAATAATGCAGGCGGCGCCAATGCCCAAGCGGCCGATCTATTAATGTCAGAAAAAGTAGAAGTCGCCAGCGCCCTGACCGAGCGGCGGCGCGACGACGTTTTGAAAACCGGTTTTTTAAATTTCAGACAAGTGCCGGGCAGTTCCACGGGCGATGGAAGTGGCGCCGTTCTGGGCCGCGAAATTGTCGAAGGAAATTATGTCGGCCTCACGGGCGCGTCGTATGCGCAAATGGATCCTGCCGTGAAGCCCAAGTCGGCTTATCTCAGTCCGCCGTTGGGTTCGGGCTTGAAGGAGTCGCTCTCGGTTTCGGCTTACGGAGAAGACCGTTATATATTTAAACTCAGTGAACTCAAAAGCCGGATCAGCGTGACCAGCGGCGATTCGCTGAACCGCCGCATCGGCATGGAAGACGATATTGCCGATTGGACTCCGGTCGTGGCTTGGGACCAAGTTTACACGCCGTGGAGTCAGAGAGCGTTAATGATTCCTTTCTTGGCCGATTCGCTTCAGAAAAATAGATCGGTTGGCGTGCCATTAGAGACATTCACGGAGTCGCTCAATCAACTGCGTAAAGACTTTCCGTCCCAAAAGGAAATCGAGCGCTTTACGATCGTCTCCGGACCGGCTGACAAGGCTCCGAACAAACCTACGGTTTGGGCGAGCAACGAGTCCGGTGCGTACACGGGAAAGGGTCCCTTTACTTCGTTTGTGGCGAGTTGGGGATTTACGATGGACTATATCGAAGTACAGATTTGGGGCCCGCTGACGATGGATGATGTTTCGGCCTTTGAGATTACCAAGACGCCGCCCTCAGGGAATTTTTTGGCGGAGCTCAAAAAGCGCGGCATTCAAATTCGTGACGGCCGCAAATCGCCCACTGCAATTTGGAAGGGCAGTTGAGTTCTACGTGACGATGAGTTCCGCCTATCGCATCTATCTGAATCATAAATTTTTCCTTTAGTAATAGGTCTGTTAATTTGGCCACGATGAAAACGATTGGTCTTATCTTCATTCGGCCTCGTATTCTCGCGGGTTATTGGATTGTGCCCACAAATTTTCTGATCTCGCGCCAAATCTTTTCCCAATTCTCAGGCCCGACATATTTTTCGGCGACGATCAAATGCTTTACTTCGGGCGTGTGGGTGATGCTCACAGTGTCGGGAAAATGCGCCTGAGTTTTCTGATAGTCTACGAGTTCGTCGAACGGGTTCGCGATAATCAGATGCGGCGTCGTTAACTTCGAGGCTTCAAACTGCCGGACCAGATCAAAGAGAGCCAGGTATGCTTTAATCGGTGTTCCCTCGTTCGCGCGCGTGGTCTTCGGCATGGCGCTCGGTAAGACAATGTTCGTGAAAGAAAGCGCGCGCGGGAGATAGGACCACGTCCGCAAATAAAACGCAGGTGCAAAGAAAATCATTTTCTTGAACTGCGCGCGGCCTTCCTGAGCCATCAAGGCGCCGAGAAGAGCGCCGAGTGAAAAGCCTACGAAAATATCTGCAGGATGTTGCTGGCACAAACGCTCGACATCGTTCATCCACACTTCGGCGCTCGCGCGCTTGAATTGATCCAAACGGCCGAGAGGTTCGAAGTGGCCTGTGAGTTGGCCAAGCGTTGACGAAATCCCTAGCTGATCTAACCGCTGCTGAATCGGCTTCATCATATCGGGCGGATTGTTCAATCCATGGAGCAAAACCGCATGAGCCATCAGTTGCCCGCCAAATTCGGAAAGACTTTGCTAATTTTATTCCACACAAATTCGCCGTAAGTCGATTTGACAGCGTGGAGTTCGAGGCCGTCCCAACGCTTGGCCACGCGATCGGGCGCGGGAAAATGCGCCAGCCGCGCCATTGGAATCGGTTTCAAACTCGAATGCCAGCCGGGATCGAAAAAATACGGATAGGAAAAGCGTTCGCGGGCCGCTTGATTGCGCACGCGGTGGGGCGTCGAGCGCAACACGCCGCCCGTCCAGAATTCGAGCATGTCACCAATGTTCAACACGAAAGTATTCGGACGGGGAGGCACTTCGATCCAATCGCCTTTCACCGTCTTGGCTTGCAAACCGCCCGAGTCGTCTTGCTTGAGGACCGTCAGAAATCCCATGTCGGTGTGTTCGCGCACACCCCATTCATCGCCTACAAAATCGTGTTTCGGATAGCCGAAGACACGGAAAAACTCGGTCGGTTCATCAGTAAAGGCTTTATGGAAAAAATCCTTCTCGAGCCTGAGGCCCACAGCCACCATTTCCATGACGGCAAAGGACACGCGTTTCATCTCATGCATGTACTCGGTCACTGTGTCTTTCATTTCGGAATCGGGCCAAGGGTTCATGCCAAAGGTCGGCAGGCGTTTAACGACGCTCGGATGAGTGGGCGGGTGGTCGACGCCGAAGTAAAAGCCTTCTTTTCGATCAGGTTTTCCACTCGTCAATTCGCCACCGACGGGAAAATACCCGCGCCAGGAAAGGCCCGTGCCAGCCATGGCGTACTTCATTTTCTCAACTGGAGACAGGGCGAAGAAGCGAGTAGTGACCGCTTCGAGCCGGCTCTGAAGTTTCAGGCTGACTCCATGATCTTCGAGATACGCAAAACCGATCGATTGAAACGCATCAATCAGCAGCGCCGGCGAGCTAGAGAGTTTAATTACGGGAACCATAACTATTATCGATGATACTCTGACGTCCGGGAATGGCAAAATCGATTTGGACGAAATGCTGCGGAGGAGTACAATATAGCCATGATCGCATTTTTTCTCGCACTCTCAATGGCGTGGGCGTCGGGCGAAAGCAAGATTGTAGGACTCTACAAGGCCGACGTTGCCAAAGATTCAAAACAGGCGTCCATCGATTTGCGCTTGAGTCACGGGTTCAGGGCCAAATTTGACAATAAAGAATTTGTCGGCAAGTGGACAAATAAAGGCAATAAAATTGAACTCAAAGGGAACAAAGGCGTTTGCGAATACGAATTCGCTGAGGACCTTGAGTTCACGAACGGGCCACAGTCCGGGCCCGGTCTGAAGTGCACGCACAAAACGTCGGTTCCGTTTTGCGCGTGTCATATGTACAAAGACTAAAACTATTTAAAACAGTCGACGCCGTAGCTGATTTTGGTTTTGGAGTTGTACAGCGAAACGCCAAAACGGCCGGGATGCGGGCGATACGTGTCGGCGAGAGTGTCCACCTCATATCCGTCAACGGTCAGTGTGGCTTGCATGACGATATCGTTTTTGGTTTTTACGGGTTTGCCGTCGCCATTATTTACGTAGCCGATATCAATCGTGTACTCGAGATTTTCGGAGTCGATTTTATCCGTGATCGGTTTGCCGTCTAACGGGTTGACCGTGTACGTTTTCAAATTCACGCGCCAATTCTTATCTTTAATGGGTAGGTTTCCATTTTCTTTCCAAACGGCGCAGCCGACATTAGGAGCCATCGGCTCGGCCTGGGTTGCGACGGCAAAGAACAAAGCGGTGATCATCAAAAGACTTTTCATATATCCCCCTCAATCTGTTGAACCTCAAATAGGGGATAGTCTCGGGCCGCGTCAATAATGGACCGAGAAGTGCAAATTCTTCTGGTAGCCGTCCATCTAAAGATTTCAACCGCCGTCAAGATTACATGCGTAAGTTTCTAGAATCTCACAATCGCATTGGCCGTGAGCCCGCCGATATAGAGTTTTTCCGGCGGAGGCGACAGGACCTGCGTGCCATATTGGTATTCGAGCTCAAGGCCGACTTTCATATGATCATTCTTGTAAACTGTATACCCCGAGCCCCCATCGATCCGCGTGTCCGCCCAACCCACGCCGCCGTGTGGACGGTGAATGTTCGTCGCGAAGACCACGCCGCCAAAGACATAGAAATCGCCGAATTCATATTGGGCGTCGACGGGGAGGAGGAGATTTTCCCAATTCACGATCGAAGGGCCATTGCCATCCGTCGAATAGTCAAATTTGATCTCTTCCCAACCCAGGCCCGTACGCAGTTTGAAATTTTCGGTGAAGGGGTAAAAGTAAAGTCCCTCGATCGCAGCTTCGAATTTTCCGCTGAAGTACTCGACGGGGCCTTGCATGTTATCTATATGATCGCTAAATCCCACGCGATAGTTCGCGAGAACGCCGAATTCGGCATGGGCCAGGCCGCTGAAGAGTAAAGTGATAAATAAAAATAGTGTTTTCATGTCGGCGGTTGTAGCGCATGTATGACACCCGCCGCAAGAGGTGCCAATTTACATTGTAAATGAAGTGCGCTCGAGAACCGTTTAAGTTCCAGAATTCCGCCGATGTCGAAGACCACCATTTTCATGATGTCAGCGAGCCAGCGCCCCGCGCTCCTGAAAGTAAATCACCGCCATACCCGCACCATAGCCCACCATCGGCACCGAACCGGTCGGCGCGCCGATCGCGCCAGGGTACTCGTCATTCACTTCAGAAACGTACATCTCCGGGACAAAATAATTATCGCCGGCCGTGCGGTCGACGACCATCTTCATCATTGGTGAAGCCGTCGCCTCGTCACCCAGCCGTAAGTAGTTGCGTGCCCAATTCACGTCGCAGAACACGAATTCCTGTTTGTCGTAGTTGCGGTCGCCCTTAATGCGGCGATAGCCGCCGGACGCCATCTTGAGTTCTTCCATCTTGACCAGAGTGTTCTTCACTACAGTCTTATCCAAAACAACCCCGAAATTAAACATCTCCAAAACCGCCGAGTCGACATTGTAGACCGGATTGTCTTCTAACGTGCCGTGAATGTAACCGTCGGGGATAAACGCGCTCTTGAATCCTTTTTCCAGCAAAGCCACTTTTGCATCCAGCATTTTCTCTTCTGAAGAGTCCTTCATGATCTTTGCCATTCGCGACAATCCGCGCAGACCTTGAATCGCCGCGGCCGTCGAGTACGAGAAATGCTGCTCGCTGCCGGCGTTCGCTTCCCAAATCGAAGTGTCCTTCGTCAAAATCAAACCCGAGCCCTGTTTGTCCACGTTGCCGAGCAAAGGCTTGGCCACGAAATCGCGCGTCGAAACGTAAACCGTTCCGCGCACCGATTTCTCTTTTAAAATCGACGTGTCGTGAAACTTGTCGACATATTCGGCGAGAATATTCAAAACGTTTCCCCAATTGTCGAATTCCACGTTCGGCGCATTCTCGCCGCCGAAATCCGTTTCTTCCGTGCCGTCGCCGAAGTAGCGCACGACCGAAATCTGATACTTATACCCGCGCACCATATTTTCCACGCGTCCGATCGGGCGCGCGTTGAAGTACGCTTCGAGGGCCCACTTCGCCTCATCTTGGTGTCCCATGCGGATCAGCGCCAATGCCGCATACGACATATCGCGCACCCACGGCATAAACCATCCGCCCTCGGGAGCATTGCCATCGGGGAGCGCGGCCATGATCATGCCGTGATTGTAACGGCCCTTGCGGTTGACTTCGCGGCTCTGGCCCATGCGCAGAATCGTTTCGCTCTGGCGCCACAGTTTCAATTCATCGACGGATTTGAAACCCGCAGGCGTCGGCACGCGCCAAGCTTCCAAAGCATTGAGCTCTTTCATCACCAGGCCCGCGGCATCGGCTTGGCCTTGCCATTTCAACAATGCTTTTAGTGCCGCTTCACCATCAAGATCGCTCTCGAGGCCGATCAAAACCCAGCCGTCGCTGCCTTTCACGCACTTCGGACCGAGCGTCGAAACGTCGTGAGTGGGGACCAGCAAAACGGAATCCGGGATGTCTTGGAAATGAAACCATAGCGCCGAGCGTGTTCCCTCTTGAATCGATCCAGTCCATTGCACGGGGTGCGCCCAACCGAGATTCAAGCAGTCGTCGGTGCCAGTCGCATTGTAGGCGACGACCGCCGGGCGCTCATAGCCGAATGGCATAAAGAAATAATACTTTCCGGCGGCCGTATCCGTTTCAACGATGTGCGATTCTTCAAGGTAGTGAACTTCGGCCGCGGAAGACGCCCAGCCAAAGCCCGAAACCAAATCCGAAGTCTCATATCCGGTGCCGTAGGGCTGAGCGGGATTCATGGCTGTGAACTTGTACGGGTGCACGAAAAAGTGCGTTAACTGATTGCTTTGCAGATTCACGACTCCGAAGCCGAAGCCATTTCCAGTCACCAGCGGCGTAACAGGCGCCGCCCACAAAGGAAACGAAACAACCAACAATAGAAACTTCAACACATTTCCCCCTAGAGTAAACGGCGGATCACGTCCGCGACGTGCACCATTCCCTTTTTCACATTCTCACTAAATTCCTGAACCGCACCGACGGCCGCGCCATCGGTGATCACGCGCACTTCCAAATAGGGCACTCCGTGCAGTTTGCACGCCCGTGCGGCGCCGGCGCCTTCCCAGGCCACGGCCCGCGCCTCGGTCAGCCGGCGAATTTGATCGCCGCGCTCCGAATCCAAGACATCCTCGTCTCCGCTCGCCATGATTCCGAAGTGCACACCGAACGGCCAATCGTTCACACGGCGCAGGCGATCCAATGACCGCTCATCGCAGGCAAAGCGGGGAAGCGGCCGATCGACAAAGCGCAAATTGAAATCATGTTCCACGGTCGCTTCACTGACCATCACATCCAATAATTTTACGCTATGATCGAGGCGGCCGGCAGCGCCCGCGCAAATCACCAAACGCGGATTATACTTTTGGATCAACAGTTGGGTGCTCAGGGCGAATTGCACTTTTCCATGCCCACCGACGGCAAGTTCGACGCCTTTTAGTGACTTGCCCATCGCGCCGCTGAGCGCGGCATGTTCGACGGCGAGCGGTGACAAAATCAGTACGGAATCCATAGGAATGATCTAGCCTTCATATGGAGATAAGTTCAAGCCTCTCTACTTGACCCAGAAACTTCGACTCGTTACATCAACTGCATGGACATACAATCCATCGACATTCATTCGCCGATATTTATCGGTGCGGCGATCGCGCTCGTACTTCTCGTGATCTTTGCGCTGTATTTAATTTTCCGGCGCCGTCCCGTCAAAGTCGTCCCGCCCGGCAAAGCGCCTGAAGCCGCAAAGCCAGCCGCACCGTTGGCGCCACCGCCGCCTCCGTCTCTCAACGCGGCCCTCAGAAGCACGCGCGAGAGTTTCTGGGGCAAAATCCAGAAAAGTCTCGTCGGTGGCGGCGAAATCAACGCCGATGAACTCGAAATTCTCGAGGAGATTCTGTACACCAGCGATCTCGGACCGACGACCGTGCATCGCCTGTTGGATTCGGTCGAAACCCAGCTCTCGAAACAAGAAAAAAAATCTCTCGACACGGTCAAATCATCGCTTAAGAGCGAGGTGCAGGCCATCCTCAGCAGTGTGCCGAAGATGGGCTATTCGCCCTTTGAAAATTGGGAGCAAAAACCCAAACCGCAGATTTGGATGATCGTCGGAGTCAATGGTGCCGGCAAAACCACCACCATCGGCAAGCTCGCCAACCTCGCTGTCGCCCGTGGCGCCAAAGTCTTGGTCGCGGCCGGCGATACGTTCCGAGCCGCCGCTCAAGAACAGCTCAAAGTGTGGACCGAGCGGGCGCAAGTCGAAATTTTCGCGCCCGAAAACGTGACCGATCCGGGCGCCGTCGCCTTCGATGCCATGCAAATGGCCAAAGCGCGTGGTTATGATTTAGTGCTCATTGATACGGCAGGACGTCTGCACACGCAGACCAATCTCATGGAAGAATTAAAGAAGGTGAAACGGGTCTTGCAAAAGCTCGATCCCGAGGCGCCCCATGAAACTCTGATCGTCCTCGATGCCAACAGTGGCCAGAATGCGCTTGTGCAGGCGCAGAAGTTCCACGAGACGCTTAAGCTGTCGGGTGCCGTATTCACGAAGATGGATGGAACCGCAAAGGGCGGCGTAGTCCTCGGCCTCGCCAGCCAATTGCAAATTCCGACGGTGTTCCTCGGCGTCGGTGAGGGCCTCAATGCGCTCACCGGGTTCAACCCCACCGAGTACGCCGACAGCCTTTTCGAAGCAAAATAAGCTTGCGGCTGCAAGCCAAGATACTGTGAAATAAGAGAATGCTCCAGTTACACTCTGCATTGGTTCTTACTCTGGGCGGAATTGCCATCTTCATGCTCGGCATGAACACGGCAAGTGATAACCTGCAGAAAATCGCCGCGGACCGCATCCGCGATATCGTTACAACGCTCGCCAAGCGGCCGATTTGGGGAATTTTCCTCGGCATCGGTCTCACGATGATCCTGCAGAGTTCAGGCGCTACGACAACCTTACTGGTCGGTCTCGGCTCGGCGGGGGTGATCAGCCTTCCACAGGTGATGAGCGTGATCTTAGGCGCGGCGATCGGCTCCACGTTCACCGTTCAAATCTTGAGCTTTAACGTCGCGCAATTCGGTTTGCCCATCTTCGCGGTCAGCTTTTTCGTTTATTTTCTCACCCGGCGCCGCACGCTCAAGGCCGTTGCGGCCGCGGCGATGGGCTTCGGGCTGCTCTTTTTCGGTCTTGAGACGATTGGCATCGGCACGGAAACATTGAGTAGTTTCGACGGGTTTCAGGCGTTGGTAAAAATGCTCAGTGAAAATCCGATTTATGCGATCCTGCTCACCGCAGTCATGACGGCGATCTGCTGTTCGAGCACGGTCACGATTTTGCTGGCCATGACCCTCTGCGCGCACGGGCATATTTCGCTCGATGACAGCGTGTACTGGATTTTTGGCGCCAACATCGGCACGACGGCGACCGCCTTGATTGCCGCTTCGGGAGGCAATTATGTCGGCCGGCAAGTGGCTTGGGCGCACTCGATTTACAAAACGCTGAGCGTGATCTTGTTCTTCCCCACCGCGCATTTGCTCGTCAAATACCTACAGACTGGCGCGCCCACGCACGACGTGGCCAATATTAATACCGTCTACAATTGTCTAGCGGCTGTGCTGTTCTATCCGTTCATCCGCAAGGGCGCCGAAGTTGTCCAGAATCTGTTCCCGCCGTCTAAAGGCGAGATGCAGTACTCGGTCAAGTATCTGCACAAAAAAGATTGGGAATCGCCGTCAGTCGCCGTGGCTCACGCCGAGCGCGAAGCCCTACGCATGGCCGATGTCGTGACCAGCATGATCGAGGACTCGCTCAAGATGTTCCGCCGCGACGATCTCGATCTGATCGAGAGCATGCGCCGCCGCGATGACCGCGCCGACCTCCTAGCCCGTGAGCTCAATCTTTACCTCGCGCAACAGCTCGATCAGGCGCCCGATGGTTTGCGGCAACAAATGCTGAAGCTCATGTACTTCGTGACCGATCTCGAAGCGGCCGCCGATGTTGTCGACAACCAGCTCATCGAGCTCGCGCAAAAGAAGCACCACATGAAGGTGAATTTCTCCGACGAGGGCTGGAAAGACCTAGAAGAGATCTCCGCGGCCGTGCTGCACGTGTGCAATATGTCGGTCGCCTGTTTCCAAACCCAGGACAAGGATCTCGCGGCGAAGGTTATCTTCCACAAGCGCAATATCCGCAAACTCGAGCAAAAGATGCGCGAGAGCCATGTTACGCGACTCGTTAAAGGGACACCGGAGTCGATTATCACCTCGAGCATTCACTTGGACGTGCTCGGGGAGTACCGCCGGATCGTCGGTTTGATGTCTAATCACGTGTATGGGCTGATGAAGGATTCCGACCCGTACGGCCTGCTTCCCCGCCGCGAGTAACGCATCGCCGCAACCACCTCGAATCGGATGCGTTTTCGGCCGTCCTTATATATTGTTAAGGCTGAGTTTGTGACGAGAATTTGAGGATTTGAATGCCATCTGAGAAAACCACAACTGGTGAAACATATGATGTGCAAGTCGCGGGACTGCCGCTCAGACTGAAATCCTCCCATGATGAAAAGACGGTTCAAGAATTAATCGACCTGGTGGACGCCAAGGTGAAAGAAGCTATGTCGTCCAATTCCAGTATTTCCTTCCAAAAAGCGCTGCTCCTGGCCTCACTCCATGTGGCAGAAGATCTGGTCTTCTTAAAGCGCGCGGTAAGAAATCGCTTAGATTCCCTTGAAACCAAAGCCAAAGGCATCCTCTCCGAGTTGGATTCATCACCTCTCGCACGACTCAGTATAGATCAATAGGGAGGAGCTGCGCCGCAGGCGCGAGGCTCACCCTATTATTCGAATCGCGAAGGTTGAAGTGGAAACAGCTCACGTTGAGAAGTCCGTGCTGCGGCAAAAATTTAAAGACATCCGGCGTAAGTTCGCGCGCGATGACGGCCGTCTTGCGGCCAAACCCTTAAGTGAAAATCTGAAGCGTTTCCTGCGCGATTTTGATGACGCGCAGATTTGTCTGTATAAGGCCATGCCTCATGAAGCGCCGTGCAAGATCGAACCGGTCGAGAACTTCTATTACCCGGTCTTGAGCGGGGAAACCCTCCAATTCCGCAAACCGCATCGCGCCTCGGCCTTCGCGCCTAACGCGCTCAAAGTCTACGAGCCCCTCGCCGACGAGAGTGAGCCTCTCGATCCGCGCAAACCTACCGTTGTCTGTTGCCCCGCTGTCGCTATCGATGGCTCGGGTGTCCGCCTTGGGTTAGGGAAGGGCTATTACGACCGCTTTTTTTCTGAACACGCCCACGTGTTACGTGTCGGCGTTGTATTTCACGTCCAATTTTCCAATGACCCGCTTCCCGCAGAGAGCTGGGATCAAACACTGGATTGGATCGTCAGCGAGAAAATGATTCTGCGCACAAGCACAAGGAGTTCCCAGTCATGGATATGAGCGCCATCATTAGCGTGGTTGCAGGTTTAGCGATCGGAGCCTTCGGTCTCTACTCGATTTTAAAACTCACCGGACAAAAGACGCTTTTGTCGGCTGAGAAGGAAGCCGAGAAGATCATTCAGCGCGCCAAAGGCCAGGTGGCCAAAATCGAAAAAGACGCTACTCAACGGGCCAAGGACTTCGAAGCGCGCGCGCGCAAGAACGTCGAAAACGATTTGCGCAAAGAGAAACAAAAGATCCAGTCGATCGAAAGCAATCTCAAAGAGCGGGAAGCCAAGATCGAGCGCGAGAACAAACGGCGCGAAGACCAGCTAAATGGCAAGTCGCGCGAACTCGATGAAGCCAATGAGCGTATTCATAACACCGAAAAACGCCTCATCGACGCCGAACAGAAGATTCACCAGCAAATCAGCGATCTTGAGCTGCGTTTGCAATCGGTCGCCAATATGACTCCCGACCAGGCCAAGCAAGATTTGCTGAACGCCATGACTGAAGACGCGCAAAAGGAAATGGCCGCTAAGATCGCTCAAATCGAGGAAGAAACCACACAAGAGGCTAACCGCCGCTCGCGCCGCATCCTTGCGACCGCGGTCGCGCGCTACGCTTCTGAAGTCGCCACCGAGCGCACGGTCAGCTCGATACCGCTGACCGGCGAAGAAATGAAAGGCAAAATCATCGGCCGTGAAGGCCGCAATATCCGCGCGCTGGAAGCGGCGTGCGGCGTCGACTTGATTATCGATGAGACTCCCGAAACCGTAATCATCTCCTCATTCGATCCGGTCCGCCGTGAAATCGCGCGCAAATCGCTAGAGCGCTTGATGGAAGACGGCCGCGTGCACCCGGCGCGGATCGAAGAAGTCGTTGAGAAAGTGAAGTCGGAGTTGTTCACCTCGATCCGTGAAGAGGGCGAAAAGGTCTGCTTTGAGCTCGGCGTGCACAACGTGAACCCGAACATTATCAAAGTGCTCGGCGGCTTGAAGTACCGCCAGGGAGAAGGACAGAATTTGTTGGCGAACTCGCAAGAGGTCGCGTCTTTGGCCGGTTTGATCGCCGAAGAACTGGGCGCCGACATCAACGCCGCGAAACGCGCAGGCCTGTTGCATGCCATCGGCCGCGGCTTAGATCACACGTTTGAAGGCAGCTACGCTCAGGCGGGCGCCGAATTCTGCAAACGCAACGGCGAAAAAGACGACATTGTACACGCCATCCGCGCGCACAATGACGAAGTGAAACCGGAGTCCACGCTCGCGCACATCGTGCAGTCGGCCTATAATTTGACCCGTTCGCGCCCGGGCGCGCGCCGCTCGAACCTCGACACATTTATCAAACGCTTGAGCGATCTTGAATCGGTCGCGAACAGCTTCGACGGCGTCTCCCGTAGCTACGCGATTCAGTCGGGTAAAGAGATCCGCGTCATCGTCGACAGCGGCCGCGTGACTGACGACCAAGCCACGATGCTCAGCCGCGATATTGCGCGCAAAATCGAGCGCGAGTTGAATTACACGGGGCAAGTGCGCGTTGCCGTCGTCCGCGAAACCCGCATTGTTGAACACGCAAGGTAACTGATGTTTTTGGCACCTGAGGAACAGCTTAAGCAGTTGAAGAAGGGATCGAGTGAAGTCGTTTCTGACGGCGAACTGCTGAACAAGTTGAAGA
>Ga0265338_10001581_pt1 | contig 36674 bp, 58 predicted proteins | sample 42126metaG_FD_193579 | JGI IMG/M metagenome (GOLD analysis project Ga0265338, IMG submission 193579) | Rhizosphere microbial communities from Carex aquatilis grown in University of Washington, Seatle, WA, United States - 4-21-26 metaG | ecosystem: Host-associated > Plants > Roots > Rhizosphere... | reverse complement strand
GCGTAATAAAATTTAGCGCTCCAAACATATCCGCTTGACTTGTCAAACAAGGAAATAAACCGAAAACCATTTCTAGTCTGCCCGTCTTTGTAATAGTAAATGGTGGGTTTTTGAGTTCCGGTAGCGTCACAATACACGGCAAGCACTCGCCCGCAATCTGCAGGAAATGTAACCTCTAGTCCTGTTGCCCCACCGAGAGATAATTGTACGTGATCATTGCAAAGATAGTCCCACCCGTTAGGGGCATCGTCCCAAAGCGAATCTTGCGCCCTGTTAAGCGTATCAAGAGCAATATCTGCTATGTAAGTATTACCAGTGGACAAGCATTCGCTCCACTGGTTGAACCTGTTTGCAATGTCTGCGTACTTGTCTTTAAAGATCATCTCTTCCCTGCTTTTAGGTTTGCAATAAGCTCGTTAGCCTTGGCTAATTCAGACTTTGCAGCATTAAGCGCCTTGTCTTTTTCATCAAGCTCTCCCTTTACTGACGCATCTTTCTTAATTTGTGCATATAAATCTGGGTTAACTTGTCTTATGTACTCTTCCTCTGTTATAATATCACATTTGCGGTCTGCAGCATCTTTTGCAAGCTCGTCTGCAATGCGCTTCGGAGTCTCTTTTGTAACTTCATAAACGCAAGTATAACCTTGTTCTGTAAATCTCTGGTGCCACGGTGTAAATCGAACCGGCTCCTCGATAAATTCTGCATTCCCTTGTCGGTCAATAATAGGCGTTCCGAGAGGGTTTAAAACTGGGATTTTTTTCCCATTTTCGTCTAGCTTTGGTAAAGAAAAGCGATAGTTAACAGCTCCGCGCACATAGTAAACGATGTTTTCAGGTTTTGACTTAGGGTAAAGCACGCTCATAGTTTCTCCTTAGAGTAGAAGGCCGGGGAAAGCCCCAGCCGAAGAGATTATTTTGCAACAGTCCAAGGAAGTTGGACGTTGATTACTCGATACTTTATCAGCTCAACAGACTTCATTTTTGATACAAGTGTAGCGATCCACTTCTTAACCTTAATAGTAGCATATTTAGGAAAAGAGGTTTTTCCGAAAGGCAGATCGATTGTCTTGTAAGAAAGGGCTGCGGTTCCAGCCATCGTATCAATTAACTTCTTGCTATCAATGGTTGATTTGTCGCTTGAGTACCCTGTTACTTCAAACTGTACACTATCGGCAGACCCCGAAGAATCAACAACCTGGAGGGCATAGTAGTAGCCGGGCGTGAGAGATACCTTTGTAAATAATGATGCCGAGTCAACACCGGTAAGCGTGTCTGCTGGGAATACAACGGCTGAAATCTGGTCAATTACTGCCTCGTTTTGGCCGAAAATCGATGTCGGAGCCGTAACCGACGCGGCACCAACAACACCAACAATTGTAAGCAGTGCGATAAACAGCACAGTAAACTTTTTCATCTGCAAATCTCCTTTTTTAGTTTTCTTAAAGTGAAAAGCCCGGATCTCTCCGGGCGTATTACGAATCGATTACCAACAGTTATCAACGCGAAGTGTTGAAGCTCCACCGTCAATAGTTCCACAACCAAATTCACATTCGACTGAATCAATCTGTCCGTCTACATCGTTGTTCTGGATGCCAACAACAGGACGAATGTCACGATCTTTGAGGTATGCAAAAACGTTATTCTCAGGGACGAAGATAAGCATGGTTTTTTCCATACCACCCTTGTCAAACGCCTGATGTGTAACTAGTTCGAGAGGCATGTTGTTTGTACGCACAACTTCAGTATCTACACCATATTCTTTCAGAGCGCTCTTTGCATCTGTTACTGGATAGATTGCCTGTGCATTCATCCACTCTTTGATACGCCCGATTGTCTGGTACCCACCAAGGCAAATAGCTTTCTGGCTTTCTGTGACAGTGGTAAGAATGGCAGGGACTTCAGTACGGAACTTGAACGGGGTCATGTTACCCTTCATATCGAAGGTGTTTGCAGCCCAGTTGAGCGCACCACGAGTAGTACGGAAAGAATCGCTGTGAGCTGATCCTCCTGCAGTTGTATTGCCTGTCCCGCTCGCACGATCACCAAATAGCCAAGAACGCTCAACCCGAGCCATCATGTTGATAAGGTTGATCTCTTTTAGCAACTTGAAATAATCGTTAGTAGCATAGAACTTTGATTTCAACATCGAGTTACTAATCGCAACAGGCTCACGAACAATCTGAAGCGTGTTGTAAACATTGTCAAAATCTTTGCTGAAAATTGTCGGGCCGCTGCTGTTTTCGTTATAGGCTGTCGCATTGATAAATAGAGAATCGCCAGCACTAGCAGAGAATGCCGTAGTACCGAAAGAGGTAACTTCACAAGTGTTGGCATCTGTCACGCTATCAACACGTGCATTTGTGCGAGTTGCACCATTGAAAAGAGTGTCGTAAGGCTTAACGTTTGCCGTTGCAATTTTAAGAGTCGTGCCTGTAAAATCAGCGGTAACAGTCGCGGTGATATCGGGTGGAGTGTAGTTGTACGATTCAAACCGAGGGCTGTCCACCTGCCACTTGGAAACCATACCAGCTTTTTTTGTAAGGCCTTCCTCACTGATTTCGCCATCTGCAAAAAGAGCAATAATCTTCAAGTTTCTTGCATAGTTCAATTTGATTTTGTCCCAAATTGTCCTTTGCCCCATCTGTGTTGCAGCAAATGCCGGAGTCGCCTGAACTCCAAGACCATCCGAAGTAGTACCTTTATACGTTGCCATCTGTAAAACTCCTTAGTTGATTCGAGCTACCGTCTTATTGTGACCGTTAAGATATGTATCCCAACCGTCAGATTTCGCGCTCGGTTGTTGTCGTTGAGCTGTGCCAGCCGGATTCTTCTGCGCTGACAGGCCGTTTTGTTTAACGCTTCTCTCAGTTTCCTGAGCAACCTGCTTTGTAACTACTCCCATATTTTTCGCTTTTATCGCATTCATCGCCTGAGTGTAGTGCCGATGAAGTTTTCTTTGATCCGAGAGCATCTCATTTACAAACTCAGACGCAAGCTTGTTTCTTTCGGCAGGAGTTTTTTTACTATAGTCAGGGTATTTTTCTTGGAAACTTTCTTCCAAAAGCTCTGCCCCTGCATCCTTTCCGAAAATGACACGATTAAAAAGAGCTGACTTTGCTTCTTGTGTCTTACCGGGGAGATTATTTACAATCCCAGCGATATTCACCTTAGCGGCTTCAGACCTCTTTTGTGTCTCTTGCTGTGAGTAGAAATCTTTCTTCCGCTCTTGCTCTCTCTCCCATTCCCGCTCTAACTTGGTCTTTTCAACATGCTCACTAATGGTTTTGTTTACCTTTTGGTAAACTTCCTTTAGTGCCTCCACTGGATCCTTACCTTGCCGTATCAGCGCATACGCTTCATCCAGAGGCCCTGTGGTGTGTTGACGAAGATTAGTTTCATAAACCCGTTCTTCCTCGCGGCTCTTAATAAATGCCTCTTTAGGGTCGATCGTGGTTTCTGCCTCTTCAGGAATTTCAACAGGTTGAGCAGTTGAAATTTCAGGTAGCTTAAAGCTTGCGAGTGCTTCGAGATTCAAAGAGCCGTCGTCGTTTCTAAACGCAACATCAAACGGATCGACTTCATCAGCCTTTTTATCTGGCTGTTTATTTTCTTCTTTGTCTTGTGGCGTTTTTGCCTCTGGTTTCCTTACTTCCTCTTTTGGCTTTTTTGCCTCTTGTTCTTCCTTGGGTTCTTCGTCAGTTTCGGCTCTTGGTGAAGACCTGTCAGGTGCTTCGAAATAGTCGTCGAATGCATCGTTCACATAACTGCCCTGATCTATTCCACCATCACTACCCGAGCTGCTGCCGCTATCCCCTGCGGTTGATTCATCTGCCATTTCATTTCCCTTTTTAGGTATTTTTATCTATAACCGGGCAAAAAAAAGAGAGCATGCTAGCGTGTTGGCACCAACATGCTCTCAAAATATGCAGTCTCTAGGGAGCTACCCCGTCAACCAGCCCGTAAATGTCTTGTTGCTAAACTGCTACCGATTCACCTCATTGTAATTGTTAAGCGACTGCGCGAACATTCTGTCAACCGCTTCAACTTCAACATCATTTCCAAGTCTAATTTCTTTTAACAAAACATCGAAAAGCGCGTCGCAAACCTTTTCTGTCAAATTCTTTACGCTCTGCGGAATATGGTTACACGCCATAGTCTGACCAATTCGGCTTCACACCTGGACGCATGCCGGACTTCTGCTTCTTCTTTGCAAACTGTGCTTTCTTATCCTCAAGAGTTGCCGAATCATCTGGCGAACCACCGGAAGCGCCAAGAGCGTCAAGAGCAGCGCCTGAACCGTCAACATCTTCAGCAGATTCCTCATCAGGGGATTCTACAGCATCCTCTTCTGGCGTGCCTTCAGCCGGCTGGTCGCTGCCCGCCGGAGCGTCTGCACCTATCGCCTCACCGATCATCTGAACGGCCTCGTTAGCGTCTTTCACTGGCTTTCCATCAATGGAGATTTTCCCGTCGTCACCCTGCTCAATTGTCAATGTCATACCCATTTTTCTTTTTATCCTTTGGCTTTGAGAAATCAACATTATCGTTTACTATCGTTTGTGCGAAAACAACCTCTTTATCAATAACTGTTAGTTTCCCGAACAGCCGTTGCTTCTCTATCTTGTCAATAGCCTCACCGACTGTATTAAAATGGTGATAGGCGTTAATGCTCTGGCAAACACCGCGTTGAAATTTGAATTCAAAGGGCCGGTGTCTATCCCGCTCTTCAATCTTGTCCTTAACTCCACGAGCTAAAGAGTTAACAACTGGGTCAAACAAATCCCCCTTAGGAACCTTCTGCAACTCCTCGTACTTTATTTTCATATTCACTCAATCCCTTTTCTAGGTAAGCATCAAGAATCTTTAACATGTTCAATCTTCCATTGAATTCAAGTAGTTTAGATGCATCATTACACGCCGTCATTTCTCGGATTGTGTTTTCTCTCAAGTCAAAAATTGTGTATCTGTACTCGTCACTCTGGATCAGCTGCTTAACCCATCCGTAGTACTTTTCATCAGCGCTTATAAAACTCTTTATCGTCGTGTAAATCTTTGGTGTTTCGTCAATTAGAGCGCTGTATTCGCGCTGCAGTTTCGAGACACCTACGATCTTGCTTTTCAGGTCTGTAATTAGATCATTATCTCTGACAAAAAGCCATCTAAGATACTGAACGATCTTATTTGTCATTGCATCGCCCCTGCCATTTGCGTTTGTGGCATTGGCTGGCCCTGTGGAGCTGCTTGCGGCCCGCCAACGGACCGAGGCATACCCATCGGTGGTTGAGACCCGAATGCGGCTTGTTGAGTGTTATAGTGAGGGAAGATCTCCTCTGTTGGGATCTCTGATTTATTAAAGATATCTTTTACAATCGGAAGGATGTTTGCGCCAGCCTGTGCAAGCGCTGGGTTCTCCGAGACGTTTAGCCACCATGTGAGCAAGTTCTGCAATCTTACCATCTCATTTTGCTTGTTCTTCTGCATTGTTGAGTTCACGATGTACTGGAAGTCCCCCAGAATCATAAACTTTTCTAACTGTTTTTCTAGTTCTCTTGGGTTAGGACGGATATAAAACAGCATCGACAAAAATTGCTGCAATAGAATGACGTTCTTGCGTCCTATATCGCACACGCCAAAATCAAAATTCTCCAGTATGTCAGCCTCTAAAACATCAGATTGGCCGGCAATAATGTTAGCTGCTGTTGCGGTTTTATTGTTCAACCCGCCAGCGTTTGCCTGTCGAGAAAGATCTACCTTTGTGCTCATCCGCTGTAGCGATTCATTAACCGCGTTCACTGAGTACTCTAGAGATGATAGGTTGAGCTGCCCCGGCTGAAATGCCTGTATCAATTGACTAAGCGGAATATTCTTGCTATCGACAGGGATAAAGCCATTGTTGCGGAAACGGTTGTTTACATCCGACGTTTGTATGGCATCCTTCTGGAAAAAAACGTACTGCATCATAGATCGCATAGCATTGTCTAGCGTCATGCCGAGAGTAGTATTCAAATAATTTTCATGAGCAACAACATACTCAGAATCACTATTCCCCCACCAAAAATTGTGGCGCTTATCAAAATTGAGAACAGTATAAGAACGCATATCTTCATCGTAGTTATCAACCCCGAGCTTTATTATTGTACTACCGACCATCTCCACCCAATACAGCGTGGCGTCCTCTTCATTCCCCTTAATATTAATTGTTCCTTCATAGTGGAGCATATCAAGCCCCCACTGCTTATTATCAGTATCTCTATTGTGATTCTGCGTAGATACTCCGCGCTTTGCATCTGCGATAACTTTTAACAGATTCTCTTTTATATATGACTCATCTTCGAGTAGTCCATACAAATCAGAAATGTGCATCCGCTTATAGTGCCCTTGGAAGTCGCTCTCGTCGGGGCTTGCAATCTCTGGATTCTGGAAATAATCGCGCAGGCCTATTTGCTCGTTAAAACTATTCTCATGATGATCCTTAGTTTCCTTCCGTGCGTACGTTCCGAGTGCTGGGTTGTACACGGTTTTTAAATGGTATTTGCTTGATTGCTTCCAATAGGTAAAAACAACAGCACTGCCGAACTTGGCCGCGGTATCAATAGACGGCTTCAGGCATCTTTGCCGAAAAAACGTGTGCGACATATTGAGATTGAGAACAAGCTCGGCATTGCTGGCATTTTCAAAAGGGGTCGATCCGACAGGTGACATTGCGAATATTTCAGGTGCTCTGTAATTCGCAGATACTATTGCACGGCGCAACAAAACCCGCTCTTTGACGATAGGAAAAACCATGTGGCTCATCCACTCATTACGACGGAGAGCCGACGGTTTCAGGTCGTTGCTAGACTGCAACTCTTTCATGCGTTTGTCTAAAATCGTATAGCAATCACTGGTATAGTACGCCTCAGCACGAGTGCGGACGTAATCACCAATAGATTTCTCGCAATTCACAAAGTCTTTTATCAGGTCTCTCATTTTTTACTTTGCGCTGTTGAGTAAAATTCTCTGTGTCTTCTGGATAATAAGCCGAATGTAAGACCCAATCTTATTACCAGCCAAACCCTTCACCTCGATCTGTATAAGCTCTGCCCATGCCGGAATTATCGGTGTCCGAATGAGCGTCGCAAACTTAGAAACATTGAGAGTGTCGATAAGCCCATATGTTGATAAAGGCTGGTCTGTTGTCTGGTCGATCGTTTGATCTGCGGCGGCCTGGTAGATTTTATTCGTACCTTTAATATTGAACGTGTCAAGCGCCCACTCTTTCGACCATGCTGTATCTGGGTATAACTTGCCACTATTAGAAAGCTTTCCCCATGTTCTCAATCCAAGCCGGTATTTAATTGCAAAATTTATACTGTCACTTGCAAATCCAGCTGCAGAAGTATCGTCAGCAGACACAACTATCACCGCGTTTTGATACGCCGATATTGACATCACCTTACTATACTTGAGGGAATCGGATCTGAAATTAGATACGATAGTAGTATCATAAGGGCCGGTTGAATTTTCCCAATCGCAAAACGCCATCCCAGACAACACAAATATTATCGCCAGAAACTTATACATCAATCCTCCTCGGATTCTGTTTATAGAAGCTATACATTTTGTCGTACATATTGCTCTCTTGTTCTCCCTGCATAGCGGCCCTTACTGCTTTGCGCCGCTTATTCTTATTTTTGATCACCGGTCTTAGATATTCCATCCCGAAACGGTGCATTATTGCCGTTTCTGTGCTCATGCTAATGCGTATCCCATTTCTAGTTTGTTGTCTTCGAGCAAAAATGACGCTTCTTTTCTGTTCGCATTTGCCCTTAAATTTGCTGCTTTTGTGACTCCTGCTACAACTCCATAGCGCCACTCGTCAGCCTCATCGTCGCCATCCATCTTCGCGTATATCTCAGGGTTATTTTTGTCGACCAAAACTCCCTTTACACGCAATACAGATTCGCTATTATATCTGTCGAAATAGGTTAATAGCGGCTGCCCATCGGTAGGAGCAAGAGCGGCGCGCATCAAGTGACAGCCATCGATTTTTCTGTTATTGGCGGGTAAAAATGCAACGCTGCGGCTATGTTCTTTTGCCTCGAAAATGTCTGTGTATTCGTCAAGAATGGATCTGAAAAAACGGTCAGATAATTTCTCTTTTGTGGCTATTGATGGATCGAAATAAATCTCAGATGGGAACAGTCCTCTAGTGTATGGGAAGCTCTCTATCATGTCCCATATGGCCGCAGCATGTCCGCCAGCAGTTCCACCATTAGCAGAGTACGAAAACAGCCGGTGGAGGTGTGCCGAGCTGTCAACGTACCACAAACCAAAACTTGTATTATGTGTTATTCCGTGATCAAGAGAACCGAACAAACGAGATTGACAATCCCGCGGCAATTCAAATGGTTTTTCTATATTCAGATCGTTGAACTCACTAAAAAATTGACCTTCGAAAATGTCCCAGTTGCCATATAGATACGCCTGTTTTTCAGTTTCAGGCAGATTCTCAAGGCGCTTTACATATGCAGGGTCTTTTTCAACCAGAACACCATCATACACGGTGGCCGGGATGAACTGAACAATGTTCCCAGTTGAGTTATCTGTGTACGGATGTTTGCCAGATTCGGTTGGTACAATGTATCGGGATTTAACCCACTGGTGACCAATCCCGCCTGGATTCGCGGTTGCTCGAAACCTCACAGGGAAACCCTCTGCGGAGCGATTACAGGAGAGCAAGACTTGTATCGCCTCTTCTGTATGCTGCGTCAGTTCGTCAACGCCTATCCACGGGATAGAGCGCCCTTGATAGTTAAACGCATCGCGGGAGTTGCTGATATATCTAAACTTTATTACACTACCATTAAACATCCGCGCATCATGTCTAGTAGCATCATATTTGTAAAGGACTGCGGGAACGCGGCGGAGAAATTCTTGTATGAGATTTGCTTCGAGATCGTCGTAGGTTTGTCGGAATAAATACGGTGTTGAGCCAGGATAGTCGATTGCGTATTGCACCGCTTCCATTGTGAGCGCACACGACTTGCCGGGAGACTTCGCGCCACCGAAAAGGCATTCAGATGCCTTTGACGTATGAAAAGCGGCCTGCTTCGGGCGCGGCATGTAGTCTATCTCTTTTTCCTTGTCCACTATTCAGGCCTCGGAATGTGAGAGACTATGGTTATATTTCCGGTTACATCGTGTTTCTGAGTGGCTGGGTTTTCGTGCTCATACATCCGAAATTTTAGGTCGGCTATTTTTAGCGAGATATCAGAAATCAATTTAGATGCTTTAATGCGCACCCGATCATCACTAGAGGTATCACGGAGCATCTCAATATGCTTTTTATTCTGCTCAAGAGCAGCAACATCATAATCCATAGCCGTACAGGTTTGTGTAATAGCTCGGATCACTGCGTTATCTGTTGCTCTCTTAGACATAACCCCAATATCCCCAAGCTGACTTTATCAACATTTTGTAAACAACTTATTCACAAGTTATCCACATTCGTACAAATAATACACCATTTTTTGGTGTATGTCAAGAGCTTTTGTGTAAAAGTGCACGTGATCCAGGCTATCAGGAGCAGGGCAAGGGATATATTGACGCGTTAGAATACAGTAAGGCCTCAAGGAAAAGGGGCCGCCCGAGTGTCGGGGGTGTTACCCTTGACAAAATAACGGTCACGGAGGAGCTACAACAGGCTATCAAACACAGGGCCGACCAGTTGGGCGTTCCAGTGGTGGAGTGCCGCAGAATGGCGTATATCGCATTTTGCGAGCAACAAACGTAAAATAAAATGGCTTAACGTAAAGAACGTAAAAAAACTAATCTGCGCAAAGCCCTTAAAAGCATTGAGTTTCTAAGGGCTTTTTTATTTACCACCCTACATAAAATTGTTACGTTGCATGACCCCAACCGCTGATACTACACCTTCGCCCTTTCGTCAAAAAGCGCAATGTTGACGCAATGTCAGCGCAATTTGGGCGAATAATAAACATTTCTGTTGACAACCGCATTAAACTTTGTTAATTTGCTTATAAGATTTCGATTTACATTTGATCCAGCCGATCAAATAATTAAAAAATTATTGCCGGTAAACTAAAGCTCCAAAACTTTACCCCTGTGCTATTCGGCTGGATCACACAGGGGACCGGCTTTTTATTTCCATTTTGGGGGGGGCTTATGGGGTTTACAAAACTTGACGAGGGTATTTTGATGTCATCTATCATGGCTGAGGATTCGGATACCTTTAAAGTCTGGATTGCTCTATTAGCGTCTTGCCGCGAGGATGGTATTGCAAGAGTGTCTTCAATCGGTCTATGCAGTCATTGTTTTTTGCCTTTAGACATAGTAAAAAACTCTCTTAAAATATTATCCGATTATGATAGCGAAAGCCGTTCCACCAATGACGAAGGCCGTAGAATTAGACGGGTTGATGGTGGCTTCGAAATAATAAACTATCAAAAATACAGAGAGTTTACATACAAAGAGTCAGAGGCAAAAAGGAAATATTCAAGATATCATTCTCCGGAGAAATCCGGAGAAATCCAAGGATTACCGGAGGACTCTGCTTCTGCTTCTTCTTCTTCTTCTGTTTACACCGCTGAGTTTAATTCTTTTTGGAATACATACCCAAAGAAGGTGGGAAAGGGTGCTGCATCTAAGGCATGGTCAAAAATAAAATCCCCACTAAACACTTTAAATTCGATAAAATCAGCATTGGAGTGGCAAATAAAAAGCGACCAGTGGACAAAAGACCATGGACAATACATCCCGAACCCATCAACATACCTGAACCAATCAAGGTGGCTCGATGAGCCGACAGTTCAACCTAAACCAAAAAACTATATCCCATGAACGAAATTATAAAATCATATCTTGACGCTGGATTGTCAATCATACCGGTAAAATCGGACAAGAGACCGATGATACCCTCCTGGACGCATCACCAGGGTAGAATAGCTACATTTGCTGAGGCCGATCAGTGGGAGTTCCCGGTTGCGGCTATCGGTGGCAAAGTTTCCGGCGGGCTGGTATGTATTGACTTCGACAATAAGGGGTCAGAATTCCGGCCATGGGTTGAATTAGTTAAGAAAGAGAATAGCGGAATACTTTCTAGGGTGTGCTACCAACAAACACCATCGGGAGGGTTTCACATTTTTTTTAGGTCTCCGCTTGTGGTGCCAAATAAAAAGCTAGCACGACGAAAGGCTTTGCCTGGGGAACTCGATAAGGACGGGTCACAGGCAAAGGTGGTATGCCTAATCGAAACACGTGGTGAGGGTGGATACTTCTTAATAAGCCCCTCAAAGGGGTACAATTTAAAGCGCGGCGATATACTCAACATAGAGACAATAACCGAGGAAGAAACTGAAACCCTCCTCGGTTTCGCATCAATGCTAAATCAGGAGCTTATTGATGAGTACACCCCGCCACGGGAGATCAGAAATCAACAATCATTGCCTGGGTTGTCTCCGCTGGATGATTATGACTCTAAAAACACCCCGCTTGACGTGCTGCAGGCTCATGGCTGGACGATAACCGGACAAAGGGGTGAAACTACGCTTCTTTGCCGGCCAGGGAAGAAACGGGCTATTAGTGCTACGTGGAACAAAGTTCCAAACCGGCTTTATGTTTTCACAAGCTCAACCGAGTTTGACCAGGAGAAAGTTTATAAAGCGTCTGCGGTATACGCGATCCTTGAGCATGGAAAGGATTTTGTCGCAGCGGCGCGGTCTTTACGGTCGCAAGGGTACGGGGACCAGACTGCGCATCAATCATCCGATGACCCATCGCCAGCGGCCACGGTTGACGTTGATGACGTTTCCACTTCTCGAATCGTCAAAATGGGAGACTATAGAGATAAAATCCATGAGTTTTACACAAAGCCACGGGACGCTGGGTATTTTCTTGGCATAAAATCACTTGACGCTCTGATCCGCTTTGACAAAAAATATCTTAACGTAATTACAGGAGTTCCGTCTCACGGAAAGAGCGAGGTGCTCGATTTTATCATGACAAAACTTGTTGAGGTCCACAACTGGAACTTTGTGGTATTCAGCCCAGAAAATTACCCGCTAGAAATTTATTATAATAAACTGGCCCAGAAATTAGCTAATGGGAGTTTGTTTGGACAAGAAGCAAAGGTTATCGACGGGTTCATTGATGTTTTAGACGCGCATTTTGATTTTATTGATGCGACAGAAGAAGATTTGTCCATTGATTTGATTTTAAAGGGGTGCCTAGAAGTAAAAAGTCAACATCGGGTAGACTGCTTAGTTATTGATCCCTGGAACGAGATTGAAATGAACCGGCCAAAAGAAATGACCGAGAACGAATACATCGGTGTTCACCTCCGGAGGTTGCGGAAGTTCGCCAGGAAAAACGATTTGTGTATAATTGTTGTGGCTCACCCTACAAAATTACAGAAGATAAAAGACAAAGATATTTATCCTGTTTGTACTATGTACGATATCAACGGATCTTCAAACTGGTATAATAAAATTGACAATGGGATAACTGTGTATCGTGATTTTGAAAAGGACATAACATCGATACACGTCAAGAAAATTAAGTATAGAAACTATGGGAAAATAGGCGTTTCGGACTTCAAGTTCATCCATGAATCGGGGAACTTTGAAGAGCACACAGGATTTTAACAAGGGGGAAATAGTGAAAGTTAAGAAAGTATGTGAGACGATAATTATTGATGAGCCAGAAAAACCCAATTATTTCATAGAGGTTGAGGGGGTTACGTGGTATCTATGTACAAATATGCACACCGTAAAAATGAAGATGCAGGGCCACGACCATGCCAAAAGATTCGCCGACACAATGAACGATGCAATCAAAAGGTATTACGACAATAAAAATAAATGATAAATATTTTATTTTTATGTTGCATTGGAATAAAAATTGTGTTATATTATTAGAGTCGGCAACAGAGAGCGCCGATCGACTCCGACGAACCGAGATCTTAAATACAACGAAAGGGAAATTATGAAAAAGTCGATTACTGTTAAGCCTGATCCAGAAAAAACAGTACAAATTATTGTTAGTGTATCGTCTCGCGATATATTGCGGGAACTCAGCAAAAAAACCGGGATGAAATTGCGCCCGCTGACTGATCGGGTTATAAGTGCAGGGGTTAAAGCTCTGTCTGGGGTGGTAAAGTAATCTTCCCAACAACAGCAGTACGATCAAGGGGGATGGGATGTCGCTAATAGAGATAAAGAGATGGGACACTGGAGTGGTTATCTACTCGGGAGAGTTTGCGAGCGTCAGGGGTGCTGTGGATAGTGCAGTAAAATCACTGGCCGATTTATCACTGGTCAATTTATCACGGGCCAATTTATCAGGGGCCAATTTATCAGGGGCCAATTTATCACGGGCCAATTTATCATGGGCCGATTTATCAGGGGCCAATTTATCATGGGCCAATTTATCACGGGCCAATTTATCAGGGGCCAATTTATCACGGGCCAATTTATCAGGGGCCAATTTATCAGGGGCCAATTTATCAGGGGCCGATTTATCAGGGTCCGATTTATCATGGGCCAATTTATCAGGGGCCAATTTATCAGGGGCCAATTTATCACGGGCCAATAGCCTCGATCCTAAATACACTTTTTTGTCAATATCACCAGTAGGGTCAGAAAACGGTTGTCTATGGACGATGCGCGGAGAGGATGGAGTTTTGAAACTAAATCGTGGTTGTTTTTCCGGGACAATAAAAGAGTTTCTTGCCGCAGTAAACAAAAAACACTCAGGTACAAAATACGAGTCAGAGTATAAATCTGCGGTGCATTTTATTATGCAGAAACTTGGAGTTGACGAAAACGGAAATGCTATTGAGTCTACGAAATGAGCTACTCAATAGAATCTGGAAACTCTCGAAAGTGCGAATGTGGCAGGATCTACTACGATTCCGATGGTGGGTGTGATTGTGTAGATGAAGAACCAGCCGAGAACAACAGGGTAGACGAACAATTAGCCGACATGGAGGACGCGGAACGATATGAATAACTGGATTGATACGGTAGTAAAACATGTGAAAGGCGGTCGGGCTGATTTGCTTTTTAAAATGGGATTCTCGAATATCTCTTTGGATAATTACGGATATGGAACCCTAGTAATCTGGAGAGAATTATTAGGGATGTCCGATGAAGAAGTTTTTAGGTTTTTTGGAGATGATCCAAGACCATGCACATCAGTACCGTGCTATGTTTTCCAGTACGAAAGTATAACAATAAATATTCTAAGTCACAAAAAACTTGAACGTACCAATTTAGAGGTGAAAAATGCAGCCTAACGCAATCGACCACCGCAGGCGTACTACAGTGCGACGCATGTTCAAATTACTCCGCAAGTACCGAAGCCGCGTAACAAATTGCCCAGAGTGCGGCCTGAAAATCATCGACTGTCATTGTACTAACTGTCAACAGAGGGGAGTTTAATTATGTCACTATCACTTTACGCAATCAACGATGAGTATACCGCAGCCGTCCAGTTGGCGCTTGAGTACGCATCAGAGAATGATGGAGTGCTGCCGGAGTTTTGGGAAGCCGAACTTGACAAGTTGGCCGGAACGATGGATGAAAAGCGGATCAGTTGCGCTCATGTGTACAAAAACTTCTGTGCCGAGGCTGAAGCTATCAAAGCAGAAGAGAAAAAACTTGCTGCACGCCGTAAGACAGCCGAGGCAGCAGCGGAGCGTATCAAGGCGTACATTACAGCATACACACCGGCAGGAATGAAAATAGAAGCTCCAACGGTGTCTATAGGGTGGAGAAAATCAAGTGAATGCATCGTTGACAATGTTAATCAGTTGCCAGCAGAGTACAAAGAGCAGATTACCGAGTGGAAAATTGACAAGATGGGTATCAAGGCTGCAGCAAAGGGTGGCACGGTGATACCTGGGGCGAGGATCGAGAATCACCAGAACATACAGATCAAATAGCAATAAAAATTGCTTGACAAGTAAAAAATACCAATCAATCAAAATTTACAAGGGGGATCACTATGGCGTTGATCGTATCAGAGGACTCATCAAGCAAGAATTATGAACCACTTCCGTTAGGGCCACAGCAAGCGGTGTGTGCGTTTGTAGAGGACATTGGAACGCATGAGGGATCGTATCAGGGGAAGCCAATAATGCGCCGTCAAATAGTTGTATGCTGGGAACTTGCCGAGAAAATGACCAAACTGGATAACATCGGTAAGCCTTTTATGTGCTCAAAGTTTTATACGATGAGTCTGAACGAAAAATCCACGTTGCGGCACGATTTGAACGCGTGGCGCGGGAAAGATATGAGCGAGGATGAACTGAAAGGTTTTGATCTCAAAACTCTTATTGGTGTTAACTGTATGTTAAACGTCGTTGAGTATACAAAACAAGACGGTAAACAGTCGCAAAAAATCGGGTCGATTATGCCGCCGATGAAAAACATGATAAAAATAGAACCTGTGAATACAATAGCCCCAGAGTGGATATCAAAGAAACGATCAGAATCGGTTGAGGCCCGCGAAGCACCTGCTACCCCACACAACGCAACCGCAAACGGAGACGATCTCCCTTTTTGATCTAATTACCACAACGCGCCCGCTGTAATGGCGGGCTTTTATTTAATTTTTTCACTTTACATACGAGATTGACAGAATGAATTACACGCTAAGACAAGTTAAACAATTTTTATCAAAGGATACATATGATCAGCTACTTAGCAAGCGGGCGCGTTGTAGCGATGCAGATAACACTTCCGATCCCGCTGCCGACGTGGAACCGAATTCTTGCCGTGGACAAATGGAAACAAAAGAAAATACGAGATTTTATTCACCTGTTTATATCTCTATCCATTCAGTACGGGGAAAATTGGCCGACCCTGACGGTATTTCAGGGAAAGCAGCGATTGACGGCCTCGTTAAAAGCGGAGTACTTGCGGACGATTCGAGTAAGTTCGTCAAAGAAGTCAGATTTACACAGGATAAATGCCACAAAGGCGAGGAAGAGCGCACCGTTATCACAATAGAGGTAATACGATGATCACAATTTTCTTACGTTCGCTAATTTATCACTGGAAAACTGTAGCTGTTGCATCGGCTTTGGGGGGGGCGTTCGTTTTCGCGTACTCGCCGATACTGGAGGCTCTTTTCATCCGTCACAAATCTCCGCCATGTGGCAAGTGCAAGCTGAGCGGTACATATGGGCCTATGTGTCAAGAGGTGCGTAACAATAGCACCGATGGAAGGTGTCCGCGATTTCAGAGGGTGATATAACCGACACATACGCGCTATTGACAAGCGGAAATGCTGAGATGCTGAAGAGCGGGAAGAAAACGCAGGAGCAGTACGAGATCGACCAGTACGAGATTGACGCAATTTTCGGCAAAAATTACAGATGGGAAAAATGGAAAATGCATTCTGCAAAACTGGCAAAGTCCGAACGGTTACAGCGAGTTAAGCGACTGTTAGAAGATATGAAGCCCCACACTACGCGGGAGATTGTACAGGCGGCGAATGTGTGCGCTGTCAATAGCATCATTTCGGAATTACGGCTGAACGGTGTGAATGTCGATTGTCGTGCAAGGTCTGGTGAGCGCGGCGTTTACGAATATCAGATGGTTGCAGCATAATGACCACCCACGACTTACAGCAACCACATTCAGTCGTGCAGATGTCAAACTTGTCAGTACTCGATGGAATACCGCGCTGTCATTGCGGGCACATCCTGAGAGATCCGGAGAGCGTCAAAAGGGGTATGGGGCCGACCTGCTGGAAGAAGGAACAGTATTATAGGGTGCGGAAAATATTTGTCGAATACGGGCTTGACGTTGAGCTTAACTACATTGACATAAAAGAATTTACAAACGATTTGCGCGAGGTGTTTACAAAATGAACGAGCAGAAACAAATAGAGCTGTTGCGTTCCCTTTGTGATGAATACGGATTAACGATGACATACAACATAAATGGACACGTTCAAATTAAGAGCTGTCGTTTAATTGTCAACTACTATCCGTTTTCAAAAGACAAAACAGCATATGTTGCAGGTACAAAAAAAGGAATTACAGGCTGTTCGAATTTACAGGTGATTAAAATGGCATTAACACAGCCGAAAATAATAGATGCGAAGGTTAAAAGAGCTAACCCAAACAGATATAAACGGGAAAAAATGCGTCTAATAAAAAAGAACCCCAATTGCCATTGGTGCGATATACTACTGACAATTGAAACTGCAACTATCGAGCATATAATACCCCTTAAAAGAGGCGGGCTTGATAACGCAAACAACATAACCATAGCCTGCAAAACGTGCAACCAAAGCCGTGGGCATGATATGCCAGAACTAAAACAGGGGGTGTTTACAAAGTGAGTAAAACAAAAACTGTAGAGCCTAAGGTTCCTCTGGACGTTGTATTGGAACAGTGTAAAAAAGAGCTGCAATACTACCCCGAGAATTCAGCGCACAGGATAAAGATTCTTGATCAAATTGACATATACGAGAAGCGATTGCGGGGAGAGAAATAATTATGCCATGCGATTATAAAGAATATCCAGAAAATTGGAAGTGGCTAACGTCGCAGCTCAAAAAGGGTGCTGGTAATAAGTGTGAACTTTGCCATGCTGAAAATGGTCAACCGCACTGGTTGACAAATAGCAAGGTAGTGCTAACCGTGCATCATATAGATAGCGATAAGAGCAATAACACAAAACAAAATCTTATTGTACTTTGTCAACGATGTCATTTAAGATTAGATCTTGCAAAACATATGAAAAAAAGAGCTGATAGCAGGCGTAAGAGTAGGGAAAAAAATCAGGCAAATATGGAGATATGTGAGAAATGAAAATAGTGAAACCGAGCTTTGAAATACTGAATAATCCCAGCGGATACCATATCCTAAGATTGATCGAAATGTCAGGGCGAGTATGCTACAAGAGCGAGAGCAAGATAACCACCAAATCAGCGGCCCCGTTTGTCAAGGGACTGATTGATAGAGGCCACGAAGCGATGTTAGAGCATCAATCTGTTTCTGTTTTGATTGTGTGTGATCGTGGAATCAGCCATGAGCTAGTAAGGCACCGGTTAGCTAGTTACGCAATGGAATCACAGCGATATGTAAACTACGGGAAAGGTGCAGGGGTCACGTTTATAGAGCCGTGCTATTGGGAAAAAAGGTCGATCGAGTATACAGCATGGGCTAGGCTATGTACATTGGCAGAGGCAGCATATAACGACCTGCTAACATTTGGGGCCACGCCACAACAAGCGCGTGCTGTGTTGCCAAATTCAACGAAAACGGAGATTGTAATGACCGCAAATTTGAGAGAGTGGCGGCACTTTTTTAAGTTGAGAGCGCTCGGAATCACCGGCAAACCGCACCCGCAAATGTTAGAAATAACGGGGCCTATGTTGGAAGAATTTAAGCGCCTGATACCTGTAATATTCGACGATTTGGAGGTGAAATAATGGCTAAGTGGGAATGTAAAACAGGCTGTCTGTCGGGTGCAGATCCGTGTATTCTAATCGAAAATGATGATACGAACAAGCCGCAGTTCTGCCCATATGATATGGGGTACAAAGTAAAGTGGGGATTATGCCCAGAGGAACAAAATACGAATGAATTCTATAGAGACGCTATTTATAGTATTGCTCAAATCACAGGGGTTTTATATGACAAAGTTTTTCCAGATAATAAAATGACGTCGAAAAAGCTTCAAGAGTCAATCGAAATGATGCAGAAAGAAAATAGCAAAGGATGTTAGATAACAAAATAAAAACCCCCCGTAATTATATGGCTGTCATGTGCTAGTGGTAGTGCATTTTACTGCGATAATGCCACGCGGACGGGGGATATTTTTTACTTTACTGGGGGGGGGCATACGATGATACACATCGAGATTGAGAACCACAATACAGGAGTAAGGGGCATTTGTACCGCCAACGGATGGACTGAGGCCTCATCAATTTTGAAACGTCACGGATTTACCCCACTGTTTAAACTTAGCCCGTGTACGCTATGGGGTAAGACCAATAAGGACGGGCACGAAATAAGCGCAATGGAAACTGACTTGCCAAGATATAAGGGAATTGACGATGCCCTAAACTATGCAGAAAGTCAAGGTACAATATGACAAACGATAAACTGCGCCCGTGCCACTGCGGCGGTGAAGTGCGAGTTGTCGAGCCGGACTCCGAGGAATCGTTCGAGCGAATTATCTTTTGCTATGATTGCACGGGTATCTGGAATATTGCAATTAAGGTGACTCGCGAAGAGTTAATAGCAGCGTGGAATGGAAGGTGGAAACCGGAATGATACACGTAAATGACAAGTGGGGATTTGTCGCAGCCCACAACGCAGCGGCAAAAGCAAGGGCGCGGGAGGACGCTCGCAAGGTAGCAGAACTACAGCGGATACGTGAAGATAGACAAATACATAGGGAGCTTGAAGCAGAGCGTAGACTACAGCAGAAAGAGCGAAGAGAACGAGTAAAAAATAGCATGCGGTATCGAGTAGCAAGGGTATTACGAGGCATTGACAGAAGCAGATAAACAAAAATAAACTCCCCCGCAGAATCACGCTCTGGAAATATCGGTATCGCAGCCGAAGCAATCCGTGAGATGAGCGCACTGGCGGGGGTTAAAATTCAATCACACTTTACAGGAGGCAGTATGGGTTTAGATTCGGAAAAGTTGATGGTTAATGGCGTTGAGTATGTGCGTGCTGATTCGGTTAAAAATTCACACTCCGAAAAACTTGACGGAATGGAGTTTGTTATTGTCCGCACTTATTCCGCAGGCGTGTTCGCAGGGTATCTCAAGGATCGCAATGGCAAAGAGGTTAATCTTGTCAACGCCCGTAGATTGTGGTATTGGGATGGTGCTGCATCACTCAGTCAACTTGCACAAGATGGCGTTTCAAAACCTGGTAATTGCAAGTTCCCCGCATCGGTTGATAAGATTTTGTTGACCGAGGCAATCGAGATTTTAACTGTTTCAGAGAAGGCCAAAAAATCAATTGACGGGGTGAAAGTATGGGCGCAGTAACTAAAGGCTCTGGCGATGGATCTGGCTATGGATCTGGCTATGGATCTGGCTATGGATCTGGCTATGGCTCTGGCTATGGCTCTGGCTATGGATCTGGCGATGGATCTGGCGATGGCTATGGCTATGGCGATGGCTATGGCGATGGCTCTGGCGATGGCTCTGGCTCTGGCTCTGGCTATGGCTCTGGCTCTGGCTCTGGCTCTGGCTCTGGCTATGGCTCTGGCTATGGCTCTGGCTCTGGCTCTGGCTATGGCTCTGGCTATGGCTATGGCTCTGGCTCTGGCTCTGGCTCTGGCTCTGGCTCTGGCGATGGCTCTGGCGATGGCTCTGGCTCTGGCTCTGGCGATAGCGATGGCTATGGCTGAAAACAAAGCGCCTTTACTGGAGCATTTACACTTAACGACGCGGAGAAGGGTGGGGAGTGATGGATTACTATTCTATCCAAGTAAGAAATGCAGATGAGGAGAACTTTCAAGAGATAGCGGTCATGCATCATGTTGATGAATCGTTCCTTGATGAGTTGTGCCAATTCATAGGAGAGGAACGAGACGTATTTGTTAAATGGGAGATTCTTAGACAAGCCCGAGGAGGTGGGGAATGAGTGATTTGAAACCGTGCCCGTTTTGTGGGGGATTACCTAAAATTAGCAAACATTACAAAGAAGAAATGTACACGCTTCTTCATCGGTGCCAAATTGCAGGAATAATTTCATTTGATTGGGGGAATAAGGAGAGGCACGAAAAGGCGTGGAATACACGATTTGTTGACAAACCTCAACCCGCTCCTGTGGAGGGGTGATTATGAACGGATACGATAGAGAAGAAATGATACTGGAAGAGATGTTGAGCGCCGGGGAGATTTCTCAAAGCGAATACAATAAAGAAATGCGTGATTTGCAGAGAGCGTACTTAGATGAAGCCGAGACATCTGCAAGGGACGCTTACGAAAACGAGCTTAACAGGTAGTAAAATGGAGGGGTGATAAGATGAGAATGCAAAACTGTCGTCATTTTACAGGAATAATGGCAAAGAAATGTGCTGTAGGAGTTACTTATGTAGCTCCATTAACGTCTTGCATTGGCAAGCAGGGGTATTGTGAAAAGTTTTCTCCTTATACTCAGCAAGAAATAGAGGAGGATAAAAAAATAACCGATCACGAAATAGACTGTTTAAAACGCAATGTTTCGTCGTGTTGTGAAGCGTCAATTGACACAAGTCAAGTAATTAAAAATGGCAGTCATAAGGGGCATGGTCCGAGATTTTGTTCTAAATGCCATAAATGTGTATTCATGGTTTAAGGAGCGTGAGCCAAAATGACAAAGTGCAGAAACAGTGATTGTTGGTATAGTGTTAAGTCGGGCGATTGCTGTTGTAATCCCCACCTGCGGGGTGGAATAGGAGATTGCGAGGTATTGGAGAGCTATAACAGAAAGCATCCCGTCGGCACAATCATCGTCAAGCGGCATTGTGGGAATTGCAGGAACCTGTTATGCGGTAACACTAAATCAAAAAACAAAATGGCTATCATAAATGCTGTTTGCTGGACACCGAAAAAGAAACCTGTGCAGAGGGGGAAGAAATGACTGATGGGAAGTTAAAAGAGGATCTTAGTGAGGCCTTGAAGGCATTATCGCTTGCTTATAAGGCTATGAACTATCTGGGCGACATACTTAATGAATGTGATATGGCAATGCCCGAAGACGTGGACGAGACTGCCGAGTCATTTGATATTGTTAGGTCTGTTCTAGAAAAACACGAAATAATACAAACGGAGGTTTAAAAATGAAACTAAAAGGATAGAAGAAACAAAATGACACCCAAAAACAGAGGGGGAAGGCGTGATTACATGGCCGCAAGCCGTCGTTATCGTAATAGTGATAATCGGATTCTGTTTTTGTGCATGGTGCAATACAAAATGACCGCCGCATCGATCGAGGGGAGAGTATGAGAGATGGACAGCCAAGAAAATAAAGACGAGTTTTTAAAAGAGCTTCGGGCGGTACTTAGTAAATTCGATGTTCAGCTTGAAGTTGAGCAACCATTTACGAGGCCGAATTACAAGCCCGAATCCACTATCGTCGCTGTGTTTGATCGTTGCTATCCCGACATTGATTTAGGAACGGTATTCACAGCCGAGAGTGAACGATGACCGACACGATCGAGAGGAGAGTATGAAGGTACTGGTAGCGTGTGAATGCTCCGGTCGCGTGCGAGATGCTTTTATCGCTCTTGGACACGACGCTATGAGTTGCGACTTGCATCCAACAGAAACGCCAGGGCCACACTATCAAGGCAGCGTTTGGGATGTAATCGATGCTTGCTGGGATCTGATGATAGCACACCAGCCATGCACTCATCTGTGCGTAAGCGGTGCAAGACATTTTGAAGCCAAAAAACTTGACGGACGCCAAGCGGTGGGGGCTTCGTTTTTTATGAGACTTGCTAAATGCGACATACCGAAAATAGCCATTGAGAATCCTGTTGGCATTATGTCGAGCCTGTACCGTAAGCCTGATCAGATCATACAGCCGTGGCAATTCGGGGACGAAGCTCAAAAGACAACTTGTTTGTGGCTTAAAGGACTTGCGAAATTGGTCCCGTCTGTCATTGTAGGGAAAGGTGAATTTTACGTTTCACCACAAGGGTGCAAAATGCCATCGTGGTACGGTGATGCTGTTGGATCGGACGGCAAAAAGCTTGCCTACGGGTCAGACGAAATAAAAAAACTAAGAAGCAAAACTTTCCCTGGAATTGCGCGAGCAATGGCAGACAATTGGGGAGGAAATGGAATGTTCTCAGTTGACAAAACAATAGAAGCTGTACCGATGGAGCTTGCCCTATGACCGACACGATCGAGATGTCGAGGACGACCTACTTCGAGACCGACAACGACACGCACCACGGGTAGGATAAGAAGGTCCCGCCCATATTGCGCTTGCCGGGTATACTGGTAGAGGCGGGGCGGGAATATATCATATTTGATATAATTTATATGGCATTTTGTATAATCTCAGAACCCGAAGCGGAACCCGCCGAAAAAACCAGACCACCCCAACGACTTACTCTTCTTTTTGGTAGGCGTTACATTGTAAACTATCCCGACACCTACATTATCGCTCGCCGAGTGTGATTTATCGCCAGCCGTCCACGTGGATGGGTCATACCCCAAGCTCGCATAAGTTCCGGATCCCGCTGTGAGTAGGGAGGATGAGGTTGTGGCGTAGCCGTTGGGTATCAAAAACCCGCTGGAAATGGTGAGCTGACTGGAGATGTTACCGAGTACTGGGTCTACCGTTTTTTCTGTCCCGGTCAAAGCCTCAAAAGCATTCGAGCCATTGTTATAGTAGTCGTTGCTTGTATGCGTTACCGAATACGGCCCTGTTCGATCCAGGCCGGTGCCCCCGTTGCCGGTGAAAACCGAGTTGACAACTGAGCCTGATGCTAAATAAAAAGTTGCCCCGATTCCGGAAGACGCAGTGTTCCATAAAACGCAATTTCGGATGGTTCCTACGATGCTGTTATTGGCAGAGTAAAAAAGGATTATACCGTATGTTTTCACCGAGCATTTGGCCACCATATTTTCTACTAGACACGGGACGCTTCCGCTGTCGGGGGTCTGGTGATAGATTCCAAAAAGAGCGGTTCCTGAAAAACTGAGATTGACATTTTTTATCGAGGAGCTGTTTACAACAAATGCCCCGACCGGGTATGTGATAGAAGAGTTATTAATAGAGTTAGTAGAATCGATTGATAGTCCATCTATAATAAATGATTTTAGATACGCAGGGGTATTTGTAAAACGGCCTATGAAGCAAGACCCCACCGTAGCTCCCGCTCCGATTGTGCAGTATTTGAGTACACAATTTTTTATGGTAAAAGACGATCCACGGCTGTCAGCATTCCATCCAAATACCGCCAAATTTGTCGCGTTGCAATACCATGCCTCGATATACTCTAGATCAATGGATGTGGTTGTCGCGCCTGCCATCCAGATATAAGGGATTGTCTGGTCAGCAGCAGACGGCGAACCTGTGCTACCCGGTATAATTGACCCATGCAAGTCGTCGTTTGACGACGTAAAAATTACCTTTCGCTTAGGGGTGCTATTTATCACACGTATAGTTCCGGCTCCATATGTGTATAGGCCACAGCCCCCGGTCGTCTTTATAACAATAGAGCCTGCAGCACAATCGAATGTTAAATTCCCCGTTGTGATCTGTAAATTATTTGTTACTGTATATGTACCAGCAACACAAGTATAATTACTCGCCAGAGTACCCTCGATCCCTGGTGTCAAAACGTAAGGAGCAGGTACAACCGCCGCCGCAATGCACTGTGCCCCGCCTTGATATCCGGTGATATTGGGGTGATGTAAATCTCCGCTATATTTTGTAGCGTCGGGGGTGCGGCATGTTCCGCTTTGTAGGAAATAATTGTATAGCCCCACGCTCATTTTCCACCCGTTTGTATTGCATAGATTCGCCAGCGCTTGATTGAACGCTATGATGTTATACTGGATTGTCGATGTGCTTCCAGTTCCGCCGTACGGTATTATCTCATCGATTATGAGGTCAGAACCAGCTGCTTTGATCGCGTTTCCGATCGATGTCATGTTGGCGATGAATGTCGCTTGAGCAACCGAGTTGTAAATGTCATTTATTCCTACGTGAATAACTGTGCAAGCCGGAGTGTGAGCAGTCAGGGCAGCCGCAAGCCGCGCCAGAACCTGAGCCGAGGTATTACCGCCGATCCCTGAATTATAATAGGTCTCCCCGATCCCCCGGAGAGATACAACCGTAGGCCAGAACTGAGAAGCAGTATTACCCGATGGTCCACCCTGCCCGCTATCGTCGGGGCCGATGTAACCAGGATTTCCGGAACAAATTGAATCACCTATCGCAAGTAAAAGACCCATCAGTAACTCCCAAGGTTTTTGGTATTTATCATCTAAACGCCCCGCCAAAAGCACCACCACGGCGGCCGCCAGTAGAGGGCGGACACGTTGGGCAATTGGGGCATAGCGAATCGTTGGGCGGTAGGGCACCAGCTGTGAAACATCCTATGTTTTTATGAGCAGTTCCAGCCGGGAGGTACCAATCGAAATCATATGGAGCGCGGCGAAGAACGGCTGTATTTTTAAGGGTGTGGGTGTACATTTCTCGCTGTGTGAGCTGGCACCCGATAAGTGTATCCCCGTTTTGAACCTCTAAGGGGTCGGTAAAAAACCACACCTCATCACGCCACGTAGTGGCAGATATCAAGCCAGCTAATAATAACAGCGCTATTAATATTTTGTTCACTTGCACTCCAATGTGATTATTTCCACAATTTATCGTCTAAAACAATTAGTATACTAAGCACCGCAAACATCACAGATCCACCCGTCCATACTGCGTATTTGGCGGGGAATTGTTAGTAAGTAGTCAAGACTTTTGTATTATCCTGGCTCACCGTGATCTGTCTATCCAAAAACACCACGCCATTAGACTTGCCAACGATATGCACAGTAGCCCTTTCCACCTTCTCATTTTCCTGCATCCATCTGCAATAGTCTTCCGTCAAGGTCTCTTCCTGCACGGTCAGCGATGCGAATTGACAGAGAGAAAAGACTCTTTTTATTTTTGATTTCATGCGGCATGTTTCGGTAAATGCGTAGCTATGAAATACACGCCAAACATGATTATTTCAAGTATGAAACTTGCCATACCAGCTATTACCCAACCAATAAGCCTATCATGTGCTTTCCAAAGAGCGTCATTGCTTTTAATTAGGTTTGCAACGTTTGCACACATTCCACTATGCTCCCCACAAGGTAGGTTCACGGTGCTTTCTCCTCCACAGGAACGGGTGCCCCGCTGCAAGTTGTTTCGACTGGAGCAACATCTTTTTTTATCGCTTCGATAATATCCTCTAAAATATCAAGTGACTTTACAAACGCAACCGCACCAAACTTTTTGACGGCACGCTTTGCCACCATGTCAATAAGCCAGTCCTCGATTATGCGGACATATGCTATCTTGGCGACAGACGCACCGAACACCGATGCCACGGCTACAACTGCATCATGGATATTTATGCTATGCAACATTCAGACACTCCCGCAACGAGTTGATTAGTTTCAGTGTAGTATTTCTGCTGGTCAAATGGGCTAGTTTTCTCGTCCCATTCTTTCGGGTACGAAACTGGGAAATTGGTGTTCTCACGGTTTACTCCCTTTATCATTTCTCTTGACAGATCAGAGCATATCCATTTTGTTGACGAATCGTAAACGGGGAGTTTTAAAAACTTGACAAGTTCCAGAGTATCATACCCGATTCCGAGCGCGTGGGCTGTCCACAGGAACCTGTTTGCAGCGTCGCGGTATCTCCACGGAGCCCCGGTATGACCGAACGGGTCGGCAACGAACACGATATGATTTCCATTCTTCCCGCCGTCATAGTCCTTCAGGTCAACGCGGCGAATTTTCAACTTGTTGTTATCGTCTTCGGTTAGCTGCGGCCCCCGATCGTCCTTGTGTCGTGGACCCATTTCCATACCGTATTTAAGTCCGTACGATTCGCAGACGCAAAGGACGTGTTCAGCTACCATTCCATCGAAAGCATGTTGAGGACCGTCCTCGATAGTGCGGATAAGTGCCCCGGCAAATTCTCGTACACATGTGGTTCCGATGATCATGCCGGGGGCTAATTTGCTATAATCAAGCATCACTGCCCCCTAAATGGGTCGAGTGCAAACTGGAAATTTGCTGTCCAGTAAAGCGGAGTGTCCTGATAATACCCGAATACAGTATCGACGCAAGCCTTTTGCTGCGCGGCGATCTCTGTGCTAACCGTCGTAGCGTCCCCATGGCGGGCACCGGCGAGTATTACCATGCCATTAGCCCACCGGAAAAGAACGCTCATCACGTGGGTGATCTGCGCGGGCGAGGGGCCGTAGAAAAACAGCGTGCCGATCGGAGCTTGCCCCGGCTGCACCTTATTTGCCCCGAACTTCGCCACAAGGTCGGCCGCGCATAACTTCGACACGATATTCGCGCCGGCAGCATTGAGGCACCGGCAGACTAGGCCCGAGCAGTCGAAAGAGTCCGGACCCATGAAGCCCCAGTGGTACGGCTTGCCTATGTGGCGCTGGAGTTCGGCAACGTAGGTGTTTCTATCCATCATTTTCCCGCCTTTTTCTGATTGGCTTTATATGCTGCGTATCCAGTTACCCCACCAACACCGGCCGCCGACATCCCCGCGAGCATGGGGAGTGCACCTGAACCGCGAATGTCATTTGTTGCTTTAGAGAATGCACCGCTGTTGCCTATGGCTGATTTTATTTGATTGGGAGAGAAAACTATTACATTGTCACCGTCGTATTCGTCCCCCACTTTTCTCCTAATTATTACACCGTCGTAAGGGTTCTCTGTTTTCCTCGAATCAACAACTTTCTTAATTATGTCGTATCTATCTTGGCCGGATAAGATCCCCTAAACTACTTACCGCACCAGTGACTTTATCAACGGAAGGGAGCGTGATTCTTGAAGCTATTTTGGGCGATCCAAATGCAAGCCCTGCGCCCTTGCTTAACATGCTTCTTCCGGTTGTCCATCTTGGAAGCCAAGACCCTTGTCCCTCGTTCCCCATCTGTTCGGCTAATTGTGCTGTTTTGGCTTGGTCTAAATAGTCCCCACCGAAAACATCTTGGAAGTTCTGCAACCATTCCCTTTTTTGGTCTTTCCCAAGGTTGTTTATATTTCTTATAAAAGATTCTGCTCTGTCGTCTCTAGTGTCAACGCTCTTTCCAAGGATTCTCTTCATATTGTCGAGAGCATCCATCTTCTTCGCAACATCCTGCATGGTCGCTTCGTAGTCGGTACCTTTTGCGTTTTCGATAAGAGAGTTTTTGATCTGATACCGAACGTCCTTGAGAGCGTTCACATACTTACCACTCTCTTTTCCCCAAGAATCATTTATTATGTCGTCAAGCTCTTTTCTAAAGTCAAATAGGTCTTGAGCCGGAACAGCTCCACCGTTATTATATTGACTGGCGAAATCTTGCAAATCGCTTATTTTACCGTTAATCTTGTCGGATACGGCTTTCATTTCACTTGTCTTAGCGCTTGGCAAAGCCTCGGTAAGCTTATCTATAAACGGCTGTACATTTATATCTGGAACATTCTGAAGTGCTGTCTTTATTTGGTCGGAATTTGGCACCTTGTCCCACGCATTATTAATTGCATCAGAAAGGTTTGTGCCTATCTCCGATTGCGTCCCATACGCTTCTTTTAACTCCTGTCTTCCCTCTTTTGTCCCAGCCTTGCGAAGGGCGGCTTCACTAACACCCGATGTTTCTTGTGAATATTTACCAGCAAAATCATTAACATTCTTTGCCGCACCAGTTAAGGCGTCAGCAATTCCGCTCCTGGCGCTATTGACCACTTCCGGCAAAGCGTCAGCCGTAATTTCCTTAACGACCTTCGCGCCTCCTCCAATAGGGAGAGCAGATGCCACGTCGAATGCAGACCCAAACCGGTTACCAACTTCGGGGTGATCGCGCATATATGCCCCTGCGTCAACAATAAAACCGGCTGGTGCTTCTTCTTCAACTGGAAGTTTTGACAAAACAGAATCATTTTTCACAGCTTCAGACAATGTTGCGGGCTCACTACCATACGACAATCCCTCGCCTAATCCACCGATTATTGCCTTTGATACAGGATTAGAAACAACTGGAGAAACGATATCTCCAAGGCCACGAACAATGCCGCTTCCAGCATGGAGCATCGACCATAAACCGCCAGCAACGCCGGATTCTTTACCCTGTGCGTTTAGCTCTCCCTCACGGTCAATCTTGGCGCCAGTATCGGCCATTGTTTTCTTTAACTTCGCGCCAACGTCATACCACGCTGGCTCATTGCTTGCCGGTTGCGCTGCGGGCTGCGCTGTTTCGATATTCGAAGTCTCGTTCATCAGAGCTGCGTATTTGCTGGGTGCTTGCTCCTGCACTTCTGAATCTAATGCGTCATATTTTCCCATTAGTACCCCAGAACAATGTGAGCTTTTTTCTTTATTGAATCGGGCGCATTTGGGTCGCTTAATGCGGCCTTAGCCTGTGATACTGCGTCTGCAGAATATTGCTTTGTTGTGCCCTGTTGAACTTGTGGAGCTGGTTGCGCATTGTATGCAGGTGTCTCTGTTGCCTCTGAAAACGATATCCCCCTTGCAAGATTTCTTATTCTGTTTGCTCTCTCTGCCTCAAGGCTTGTTGGCATGTCAAGATGACTTTTCATATATCCATCGTGTAATCGGTCGGCCTGTTGCCCCATGTGCATTGACATCTCTTGCAGCGAGTTCATAATATCTGGAGTTGTTGCCGGGGCTTGTTTTCCTGTGAAGTATGTGTACACCTTTCCAAGTTGCCCATTGGTCGTTTTTTGCATCGCTTCGTCCAAAACGATTTGAGTCGGGGAAGATCCGGTTCTGGCTTTGTATATCTGCCCCAAAACGTCAACATAATCAATCGGGTTTAATTGCGTCCCAGACTTTTTGATCTGATCGATTCTATTATATGCAGAGATTGCGGCATCCCGCTGGATCTCTGTATTAGCAAGCGCCCTATCACCCCGAATGCTTATGATATTCGCCCTCGCCTGCTGTTCCAAAGCGTCTTGGTGTTGGTCGTTTTTTACACCTAGCGAGATGCTTTTTGCGTCTCGCCTTGCCTTGTCAGCATCCTCGTGCGCCTGCTGAGATGCGGCTATTTTCTGGTTTAATTCTTTGTCTCTAAAAGCATAGTCTTTTTGCTTTGCGGCGGCATCGGCTTCACTCTGCTGGTTCCCTTGCGCGTCCTCAATCGCCGCATCAACACCGTCACCACTCCCCTTGTATTTCATCAGATTATCAATGGTATATTGGTCTGGATCTGCCTTGATCTTCGCAAGCTCTCCGAGATACCCCGGGTTATACGGCCTGAACCCGTTATCCGTTCCCGGCGGCGTAACAGTCTGTTGTGCTGCTGGAGGTGGTAGCGCATCGGTAGGAGCATGCGCATTATCTGCAGGCAAGCCTTGTCCGACTGGCGGGAGCGTATCAGGTGAGGCGACCGGAACACCCGCCTTTTGTGCGTCAAGCAGCGACTGAACAAAGGGCGTCTTACCCGCGTCGAGAGTAGGCACGCTGTAAGGCTGCGCCGTTCCGTCAAGCATTGGGGATACTGTGGCGGCATTTGTTTTGTCCTGTACGAGCGTTGCGAGTGTATCAAGCCCGCCATGGGTTTGCTGCGCTTCTTGTCGCTTTTCGGCGATGTCAAGATCGTCCTTTTGATTCTTCTTTTCTGCTGCTAGTTGTGTAAGAGCGTCCATAGCGGCTTGGCGCTGTGCAAGAGCTTTCTTCTGATTCTCAGAATCAATCGCTGCTGTTACGTCGGAAACAGCCCCCGGCAACCGCTGCCCTAAAGTTGTAAAAACATCCCCCCAAGCTGAATTCATTACGCCCCCCTAACAAGTGCGGAAAGACCATTGCGCCAAACTTGCGTACGTGCGTTTTTCTCCGCGTCCCCCGATAATCCAGCAAGTTCATTTACTCCCGCCAGCGCGCTATTCTGCTGCTGCATTTGTAAATTCTGAGCATCGAGTCGCGCCTGTCTGGCCTGTGCGTCATCATATCTCTTCTGCGCTTCTGCCCGCTCGGCATCTTCTTGCTGCCCCTTCTGGTACGCTCCTATTCCGCTACCGATAAGATCAAGTCCCGCCCCGATTGCTGTTCCAAGTCCCGGCATTACCGCCGTACCTGCAGCTGCACCAGACCCAGCGCCACCGAAAAGGCTCATCCAGTCAATCCCACTTCCTCCCCCGGTTGGAGCTGGGGCGTTATCTGAATAGTCAACCGGATTTCTCATTAAGTAATTTGGCGTATTTGCTGCCATATTTACAAACTCCTTTTTTTATCACGCGACAACTCGACCGCCACCCAAGTTAGTCGTGGGGACGGTTTTAATTGCTGTTGTTGGCTTAGTTGGACCCGTATTTTTAAATGCTGCGGTTTTCCCTGTCTTTGCATCAGTTGCTATAAATGCTATTGTTCCGTCACCAAGAGTTGAAGTAGTATCAGGCTTAACTACCCATGTTGTCCCGTTTGCATTGAACCCCCCAGAAGGAACATCTCCAGTAAATGTATATCGACCATCACCACCTGGATAGCCGGATACATCCGCTAATTCTGGTGAATTGTCAGATATCGCCTTTATGGCTGACGTATTACCTACAAGCGCCGACCCATTCGCCTGCACTGTCGCTATATTGTCGCCTGCGCTAGTTGTTGCACCTACACCAAGTGACTTGTTAAAGAAATCATTGAATGCGGCTTGCCCTGCTGTACTAACCTTTGTCGGGTCGGCCGGGTCAGCGTCACCCGGATGCGTCTTTAAATAGGAGTACTGAAGATCTCCATATTTCTGATCTATTGCCTTTTGTGAAGCGGTGGGATCGGGAGCTTTAATATCAAGATTAGGCATTTCCTTTTTCAGTTCATCAAGTGCCGTTTGTGGATCAAGTTGCCCGGCAGCAATAGCCGTTTGGATCTGGTTGTAGTTCATTTGCTGGCCCTGAATAGTAATCTGTTTATCTTCAAGAGCGTCCTTGATCGACTGTTCAGCAAGGTCTTTGTCATGCTCCTGAGCCGTTGCTGTGAGTTGCGTCTTCTGCAAGCTCTGAGCGTTTGCCCAATCGCCCTTCTGTATGGCGAGAGTAGCATTTTGCTGCTGAGTGGCGAGAGCTTTCTGGAATCCAAACTGCTGAGTTGCCTTTGTCATATCCTGAGTGTTACTAAAGTCAAGGATCTGCTCTTGACGGCCCACATCATTATTCGCCTTTGCCTCAGCAAGTTGGCTATTGAGATACGCCATCTTTGTCTGCTGGTCCATGTCTTGAGTGTTGATCTGAAGCTGAAGATTTTCCTTCTGTGTTTCAAGTGACTTCTGAGTGTCGAGATCATTATTCTGCATAGCCTGTTTAGATGCGATATCGAGCGCCTGAAGTTGTGCGGTGGCGTCCTCAGTACCAATCCGTTCACCAGTCTGCCAACTCTGCTGTGCAGTCTGTAGTGTGGATTGAAATTTCTGCTGTGAATCTTGTAGTTTTGTTTCAAGGTCAGCTTGCATGCCCTGTATTTGTGTCTTTGTTGCATTGTCACCGTTAGCAATGGCGAGCTTAAGAGCATTATCAAGAGAGTTTTGACTAGCCGTGAAATCTTCCTGAGTAAGCATAGCATTCGAGGCAATTTTACCGTTAAGCGTGGCAAGTGCCTGAGAGCCAGCCTGATCGTTCTGCTGCACAAGTAGCTGCTGCGCTCTGTCAAGTGACGATTGCCCGGCCTGGAACGTCTGCGCTTTTGTTGTTTGATCAGCAGTAAAGTTCTGTGAGGAATCCTGCGCTCTTGTGGACTCGTATGCATTTCTAGTATTTAATAGGTTGCTGATTGCGGCCTGTGTATGCGCATCTTGTGAAGTTGTTTGGTCTCTACCTTGAGTCAAGGCATCTATGGTATTCTGCTTTGCTTTATCAATAGCCTGCATATTAAGCGTGTTGTCAAGATTCGACCTCCCAAGACTAGAGTCGAGCATTGTTTTCAATAGGTTTTGCTGAACCTCACCAGCACCACCCATATCCCCATTTTGCTGCTTAAACTGCTTGACTTGCTGCTGTTGCTGCTGATCGTAATTTGCAAGTTGGTTAGCATTATAAGAGGTCGGGTCATACCCTTGATTTGGGTTATTAAGCAAGCTCTGAGTAAGCTTCTGTGTCCCTGCGGTTATGCTGTCATTTGGGTTACTCTGTGCAATTGCAGACTGTTGTGCCGCTCCCATAACCGAGTTATTACCGGCGTCAAGCTGTGCGGTTGTCGGTGACGCTTGCGGTTTATATTGAAGCAGCTGGCTACTGTTCCCGTTCGCGTCCATGTATGGCAACTGCGGAGTTGTTGCGCCAGTGGTTCCAGTGCTGGTTCCCGTTGCCCCTGTAGTAGCTCCGGTTGTCCCCGTGGTATTTTTTACCTTTGCAAGTCCCGTAGTCGGGTCTATTTCCATATCCGAAAAAGTAGCCATTTATTACACCTCAATTAAGGATGATTTGCTGTAGTCCACCAAGTATTTACCATGTCACTTCGCATCGTTATTGATCCACCTGCAGCAAGAGTAAGTGTTTTTGCCCCTGCATTGTCAAACGTATCTTTCACACTCGAAAGACCGATTGTGAGCGCATTCCCGCCAGACGGTGCGGTATTCTGGAAAATCAACTCTGTATCCTCTGCCGAACTTGCAGAAGGAGCGGAGGTTGTGAACGCGGCCCTTGACGTATCACACAATATAAGGATGTGCTCGCCGTGCGAATACTGGCCATTTATGCTTGTGTGATTCGGGTTAAGTCTTACTATTGTGTTTGTCATGTGCTTGCCGCGATGTAGGTGATTTCTCCGTAAATAGTATACGATTTACTTAAGGCGGGCCAAGTTACCGTAGGGTTCATGTTAGGGGAAAGAACAAGGACTGTAGAACTCCCATATGGAAGAGAAAAACACCCGGTAACCCATACCGCATCAACCATGTATGAAGCAGTATTATAAAAAACCGCCGTAGAACTGCAAGGTGTAGGAAGGGTTATCGTTACTGCCGACCCCGTGTTTTGAAAAACTATAGAAACAAATAATGTTACCAAAGTCCCAATCTTCTTGTAGTTGCACGAGGTCTGCGTCACCGTGCCGCCCGTTAAAGTTGGGGTGTAGATATTAGTAAAATTTTCAATCGGATATCTTGCGTCGTACAATCTGCTATCGTTCCCTTGACAAAAGGTATTTGAACCTGTACCGAATGCTCCCGCAGAAAGCAACCCGCTGGTTGTAGTTATTATTGGAAGATTTGAGGTAGTCCCGATTTTAGCCTTTAATACAGCAGCGGTTAGGGTTCCTGAAATTGTGGCGTTTCCTACTATGTTTAAACTGTCTACCTTGTCCACTTTTAGATTTTTTACATATACAGTATCAGCACTTGGGAGAGTATCGATATTCATCCAACGGAACGTGCTGTCGTGATTGCTAAAGTTCTTCCACCGCGGAACAACCTTGTTCATAGTATCAATGCTCTGGTTGAACTTTGATGAAATAGTGTCGTTGTTTTGGTTTATGTCGGCAGACCTAATAATTGTGTTAGGAGAGAAACGAACTGGTACAGAAACCTTGTTTGCTGCACCCGCCAAAATTACAATACAAAAAATTGACAAAAACGCTATTTTCATATGAAATTCCCCGTTTCGAATCTACCCGCGATTCTTAAGACTAGTAGTTTAAAATTCTGGTCATTTGCCTGTTGTTGAATCACCGCATAAAAAGACTTGCACTTGAAATCATCAGGAAATTTCCCCTTTGTCGGTGTCCCGTTTTCGGTCGTGAATTTACTAACGTCAAAGGTTGCATTGTCCCAAGTTGCACCAGCCGACCCCGTAGGCATCACTACATAGGGCGGTGTAAATTTACTAGGATCATTTCCACTAAAAAACTGTATGGTGAACTGGTCATTGCACTGAGAAAGAGGCCGGTAGTTTACACACCACATAATAGCAGATATGTCGTACATAAATTCGCGGGTTCTAAGTGTTCCGAGATAATCGCTATTACCTGCAATCAATAAGCCATCGGCACCATAACAATTATTATTCTGGCACGTTGACTGGTCTTCTTTGTATATCTTTGGTGCTGTTTCGTGAGTTTGCCCGACGTAAATGGTGTTGGTATTTTTGCTTACAACCGCGTAATTTCCGCTTATTGGTTGAAACTCCCACGCGGAGCAGTAATCAACAGAGCTATTCCAGTATATTGTGTCAAGATTTAGTATTGCATGGACATTGTTAAAGGTAATACTTAGTACATTCTGAAACATCAAATGATACTCAGAACGGAAGTCCCTTCTGTAAACAAATCCACACGGCTGATAGTCAGGGGTTGAACTGTAAATGTCGGATAGCTTGTCCTTTATTGGGTATCCTAAATCATAATTTGAAAAGCTACCGTTAAAAATTCTTATCCCGTCATTTGTAACGCCAATTACCCCCCCGTTCCAAGTATCAACGGTGCGCATGTACTTGAAGTGCCAACGCGTTTCAACTAGAGATATGACTGAAGACGGGTCGGCACCTGGCAGCAGAAGAATGCCATCATCGGTATTAAAATAGAGGTTTGAACCTGCTGAGAAAATTCCCGTAAGGTTGTATGGGGTTACGATATAAAATGCAGCGGGGAAAACTTCTAAATCATACTCTGAGAATGTCCCCTTATTGCTGTAATAAATGATATTATCTTTTATAATCCATAAGCGATTTGAAAAGCTATAAATAAAAGTTCCTGCTGGGGGAAGTCCGTTATCAATCGCTGAAACTTCATATAATTCTGTGGTCTTTTGGGCAGTACTTGAAATTGTGATTACTGTTGTTGTGTTGTCGTTTTGCTGGTAAAAAAAGTAGTGTGAGTTTGTTGGTTCCGATGGCGATTGAATCCATACTACCTTTGCATTAACCTGCGCATCTGTACTATTAGGGATTGTAACTTGTATTCTATTTGTATTTCCACCAACTAGGGTGACATTTCCAAGAGACTGTCCCTTGCTGCAAAGCTTTACCACACCGCCCGTAGTCCTCGCATAGCTCACTATGACATTATATACACCATCGGGTAGCCCTGTACCATTGGCGGCCACAACGGAGGCCCCAGAAGGCACAGAAATTCCTATTTGAGAAGCAGTATTCCCCTCAATCTTTACACACGAGCTCCCGTTTACAACAAACGACTTCCCGAATGCGTTGCAGGCCCAAGCCTCATTAGTTGGAGCTCCCATTGTATACTGTGAGGATAAAGACCCGTCAACCGTGCTAACCGAAGACAACACTCCGCCAGATACAGCACAAAGTGTTTCGGTTGTGTCAAGCTTCCTGCTGATAAAAAGATTTCTTAAAAATGTCGTAAATGTCGTACTGGTAGAAAGCCCCTGAGCACCAGGGTATTTCACCACGCCAGACTTTTTTAGCATAAAACCAATAGTGTCCGGGTGTACCTGATTCTGCCCAATGAGCATAGGGTGCTCAATTGAATTGCAACCCCCCGAGCAGTCGGAGAAATCCATAGTAAATGGTTTTTTTACTGCGTCCACTAGTACCGCACCCCGTCTCTATCGTTTGTACGTCCTATCACCTGCCGCGATGTACTACCGTTACCAAGACTGTATTCACCAATAGAAACAGGAAGCCCGTTTGCGTCATTTATCTCGATTGACATATCCTCATTGTTCCCTTGATGCGCCTGCTTGAATTTCCGCAACTCTGATTCGTATTCCCCTTTTAGCATATCCCATTCATTCGCCATGCCTTTTTCACGGCACCTGATACGCTGCGCTTCTAGCAATAACAGATTTGAAGGGAAAGCGCTGTACTCATCACCCGTACCAGTGAAGTCTTGTAGCACCACCTGATACCTTGCAAAGGGGGAGGAGATAGGAGCGTAATAAAATTTAGCGCTCCAAACATATCCGCTTGACTTGTCAAACAAGGAAATAAACCGAAAACCATTTCTAGTCTGCCCGTCTTTGTAATAGTAAATGGTGGGTTTTTGAGTTCCGGTAGCGT
>Ga0265338_10001580_pt1 | contig 36686 bp, 30 predicted proteins | sample 42126metaG_FD_193579 | JGI IMG/M metagenome (GOLD analysis project Ga0265338, IMG submission 193579) | Rhizosphere microbial communities from Carex aquatilis grown in University of Washington, Seatle, WA, United States - 4-21-26 metaG | ecosystem: Host-associated > Plants > Roots > Rhizosphere... | reverse complement strand
GGCAGGTCAACGCCCTGCAGATCGAGCAGCGCCCGCACCGCGGTTTCAGTGGTGGCCCCAGGGGCCGTCACCGCCGCAAGCACGCGCCTGATTTTCTCGTTGCTGTTTGCGATCAGGTATTGCACCGAGCGCTCTGACTTCCAGCGCACAATTGCTTCGAGGTTTGCCAAGGTATAGTCGCCGTTGCGAATGCCTTCACCGGCTTCAAATGCGGCCTTTTCAAGCTCTTGTACCTTTTCCCCTGCCTTCTTCCAATATTCTTCAGCCAGCTCCTGTAGTTCCTCTTCATGAGGTTGGAGCTGAAAATACGCAACCATCGTTCGTCCTGCCTTTCAATCCAAAACTTTCACACGATAGGCCTCCGGCAATTTCATTGTCAATAGCACGGTTGGGTCCCCGAACATAGGATGCAGGTTAAGTTTCAAAGTTGGATTAAGAAGTATGAATTATGGTGTCGTGAGGCGCAAATAAGCCCGAAAGAGACCATGAGGTAAACAGCGCGGAGCGACGCGCCCTGGCCGCAAGTGGGACCGAACAATTTATGCATAAATACATAAATATGCTATTATGGAAATATGCGGACGACGATCGACATCCCGGACGAGGTCTATCGCAAGCTTAAGGTCAAGGCCGCGATGGAGGGTGAGACGGTGCGTGAGATCGTGTTGCGCGGAATTCAGCGGGAGCTCGAGTTGGCCGAAGTGCAGCCCGCTCGAAAGAAATTCCAGATTCCGGTAATTCCCTCCACGCGAAAAGACAAGCTTGTCATCGACAACGAGACCATTTATGACCTCATCGATTTCCCGTGACAACCAAGGCAAGGCCGCGCCCGAACCCTCGAAACGGTTTCCCCTTATTCAGTCACAAACTCCAGGCGCTTTGAAGCTTGGAAAGGACGGCGTGTACGAATACATTCCTTTTCCCTGACATAAACGTCTGGCTCGCACTCAGCTACCCGGCGCACATTCACTTTGAAACGGCAGAGGCGTGGTTCCGTGCGCAAAACGAAGAAGCGACATTTGTTTTTTGCCGTCATACGCAGTTGGGGTTCCTCAGGCTGATGAACAACCAGGCGGCCCTGCGAGAAGACACGCGAAATCAGCGCCAATGCTGGGAGCTCTATGACCGATGGATCGGCTCTGGAACCGCAATTTTTATGGAAGAACCGGCCGGCATCGAGATTGGCCTCCGACTCAGGACGGCATCAGAATTCGCGTCACCAAAAACATGGGCTGACGCCTATCTTGCGGCCTTTGCCGAGGCGGCAGGATTGACGCTCGTTACGTTTGATCGGGCGCGGGCGGGGAAAGTGTCGGGCTCAATTCTCCTTGGTTAGGCATAACTCGGCGCCACTAATCCTCGGTGTCTTTCAAGGTTCGCTGAATGATTCCACGCATCCAGTAGCCCTGCCATACCCCAGCGATTGCAAAAATCAATTCGAGCCCCAAATCCCAAAAAGATCCCTTCTGGTACCGATGGGTTAGGCCCTGTGGTAGTAAAGGTTGCGCCCGCTTCCAGCCAAGTACGATGACGAGGGCAATCAGCAAGATAAACATGTGAATCGAGAGAAGCCTTTGAACCTGTTGCCGAACCTCAGCCCTGTCCAGATAGTCTTTCGCATCCCCGAAGGCCAAGCTAAGAACGAAGATGGAATATGAAGCAAGAATTGCGGCCGGCAAACTCCATGGGCGATCCATAAAGGGGAAAAAGAGGATTAAAAACGCAACTGCAGCCCCCAGCAGTGGTAATTGCGCGGCTCGACGATCATATAGGTGGTCTTCCCGCTCCTCCTGTGGTTTATCGAATTGATCGGACATTGTCTTTTTCCCCCGGATGTAGAGCCGGGAGAGCTTACTGAACCGTCGTCACCGATTTCATCTGCTCTGAGCCTCGCTCCACCCGGTTCTTGTAGCTCGCCGCAATAAACTCCCGGAACAGCGGATGCGGCTCGAGCGGCTTCGATTTGAACTCGGGGTGGAACTGGCAGCCGAGGAAATACGGGTGGCCGGGCAGCTCGACAATTTCAACGTACGTGGCGTCAGGGGTGGTGCCGCTGATGCTCAGGCCGCCGCCGGTCAACAGCGCCTCGTACTCGCGGTTGAACTCATAGCGATGCCGATGGCGCTCGCTGATCTCTGTTTGGCCGCCGTAGATGCGCGAGGCCAGCGTATCGGGCTGCAGGACACAGGTCCACGCACCCAAACGCATGGTGCCGCCCATCTCTTCAACTCCCAGCAGTTCGCGCAATTTATAGATAACGCGGTGCTGCGCCGCTGGGTCGAACTCGCTGGAGTTGGCGTCTTTGAGGCCGCACACGTTGCGGGCAAACTCAATGCACGCGGTCTGCATTCCCAGACAAATTCCAAAGTAGGGTACGTTTTTCTCGCGTGCGTAGCGGATGGCGTTGAGCATTCCCTCAATGCCGCGCTTGCCAAAGCCGCCCGGCACCAGGATGCCGTCGAAGCCCTCGAGCTGCGACTCGTAGCTGCGATCTTCAGGCGATTCCGATTCCAGTCCTTCGCCCTCGATCCAAGTGACTTTGAGCTTCAGGTTATGGGCCACCGCGCCGTGGGTCAGCGCTTCTTTGAGCGATTTGTAGCTGTCTTCGTAATCGGTGTACTTGCCAACGATGGCGATTGAAACTTCATCCTTGGGGTTGTAGCAGCGGTGGACCAGGTCCTTCCATTTGCTCAGGTCGGCCTCGGGCGCATCCTTGTGCATGTACTTGAGGATGAGGTCGTCGACGCCCTCCTGCGCAAAGTTGAGCGGTACCTCGTAAATTGACGGCACAGTTTTAGCGCCGATCACGGCGCGCTCTTCAACGTTACAGAAGGCAGCGATCTTCTGCTTGATCTCGCGGCTCAGCGGGCGCTCGGACCGGCACATCAGCACGTCCGCCTGGATTCCGATTGACAGCAGCTCCTTGACCGAGTGCTGAGTGGGCTTGGTCTTCAGCTCCTGTGCGGCGGCGATCCAGGGCACCAGCGTGAGGTGCACAAAGACCGTGTTTTCGCGGCCCAGTTCCTGGCGCATCTGGCGGATGGCTTCGAGGAACGGCAGCGATTCAATGTCACCTACTGTGCCGCCGATTTCGACAATCGTCACGTCTGCGCCGTTGGCCGAGACTTTACGCATAGCGTTCTTGATTTCGTTCGTGACGTGGGGGATCACCTGGACAGTTTTACCCAGGTAGTCGCCACGGCGTTCTTTCTGGATGATTTGCTCATAGATGCGGCCGGTGGTCAGGTTGTTGTCGCGCGAAAGGGGCGCGTGGGTGAAGCGCTCGTAGTGGCCGAGGTCGAGGTCGGTCTCTGCGCCGTCGTCGGTAACAAAAACCTCGCCGTGCTGGAACGGCGACATGGTTCCGGGATCGACGTTCAGGTAGGGGTCGAACTTCATCATGTTGACCCGCAGACCGCGGCTCTCAAGCAGGCAGCCGATGGAAGCGGCCGCAAGCCCCTTGCCTAAACTGGACACAACTCCGCCTGTCACAAAGACATACTTTGCCGACATCTGTGCAACCTCTTTATTGAATTGTTGTGATTGGACGTACCTGGTGGGCACAATCAAGTATGGCAGAGATGGCGTTCCGGGAAAAGAGGGATTTTGCCGGAGCTTAGGATAACTGGGGCGATACTTACAGTAAGTGGTTGGCAGGGCTTGGGTTGGATGAGGGCCGGACTCCAATCACCGAATTGACGACCCATGAACTTCCCCGAATCTTCCAGAATCGTATTAAACTGGCCTCATGGCGCGGACAGCAGCAAATCGGGTAACTTCCTCGCAGTCTGGCCCTCGGACAGCGACGCAGGGTCATTATGGTCCATTGGAAGTCGTGCAAGTTGACCTGAATACGAGAGTCGCAATCTTTCGCGCCTCCTCGCCGGATGGTTCAATTGGGCCCGAATCGTCCGTGCCGCTGCGAATGATCAGTCCAATGAGTCCGGAAGATAACAATCGATTTTGGAGGATGCTGGCTGACGAATTAATAGATGAATTGCGTGAAGAAGGTAAGCTACCGAAGTTCTTCAAGACTCTTAGCATCGCTACCGGTGAAGATTCCACCGGCGAACCGGCAGCTTATGTGAAGTTATTCGTCGACTCGCCCAAAGGCGCCGCGCGAGACTCAACGATCTCACGTTGGAATGAATTCGCCCATCTCGTGCAAGATCGGCTCCTTCGGCTCCAGTTGACTCGACAGCCGTATGTTTTCCTTGGAGCAGCGTAAAGGTGGCATTGGCAGAGGATCTTCTAGAACAGGCGAAGTTTCTCTCCCAGCGGGAAGCCGGCCGCGGTAGACCGCGCCAAGCGAGTCTGCGACGTGCCATTTCTACAGCTTATTACGCGCTATTTCACTTGCTGGGTGCGGAAGCAGCGGCCCAGGCAAGCCCCGTCCGGCCCCGAGGCCTTCGGGATCGCATACAGCGAGCGTTGGCTCATGAAACCATGAAGCAAGCTGCCAGTGCATTTCGAGCCACTAATCTCCCCGACCACGTCGCATCATTTGTTAGCCAGCCACTGCCTCCGCAGATTGTGGACATTGCCAAGAACTTTGTCTTGCTCCAGGAAGCGCGCCATAAGCCTGATTACGATCCAGCAGAACAATTCGATCGCACTTCAGTCCAAGGCCTCGTGAATAACGCAGAGCGAGCTTTTCTTCTTTGGGAACAGATTCGGAATACAGATGACGCCCGCGTCTTCGTAGCTTCGCTGATGTTCTGGAAGCTTTGGTCGAAATAGTTCTTCTGCCTATCCTGATTGTGTCCCTGTAGCCCACTGTCACCAGCTATGACTAGCGAAATCCAAGCCGTCAAGGCAGACATTACCCGGCTTGCGATGGACGCGATTGTGAATGCGGCCAACGAGTCACTGTTGGGCGGGGGTGGCGTTGACGGGGCGATTCACCGCGCGGCGGGGCCGGAACTTGTCCAAGAGTGCCGGCTGCTGGGCGGCTGCCCTACCGGTCAGGCGAAGATCACCAAGGGTTATCGGCTGCCGGCGCGCTTTGTTATCCATACGGTAGGGCCGGTGTGGCGAGGCGGGGATAATCGCGAGCCGGAACTGCTGGCGAGTTGTTACCGCGCCTGCTTCGCGATTGCGCGCGAAAAGGGCCTGAAGACGCTGGCGTTTCCGGCGATCAGTTGCGGCATCTACGGCTATCCGATTCCCGAAGCGACGGCGATTGCGGTTCGAGAGACGCGTGCGGCGCTGAACGCGAACCCGGAGATTGTGAAAGTGACGTTTGCGTGCTTTGGGGATGAGGTTTACCAGGCGTACGAGCGGGAAGTCGGGCGAAGCAAGTGAGTTTGCTACCCCACCCTTCTTCGCAAAATACGCGAAGAGGATGGGGCACCACAATTGAGCACGGCCGTCAAAGCGCAGATTAGAAGTTGAACGTCAGCTTGGCGGTCAACGCGCGAGGCGTGACGTAGTGCGTGCCGCTGAAGGTTGAGAGAAAGTTGTACAGCGCGTACTTGTTGGTGACGTTGATGGCAGTCAGGTCGAGATCGATTTTATAGTGTTCGCGGTTGAAGATGTTGTTCTTGCCGACGGAGACGTCGAAGAGGTCGCGCGGCGCGATGCGCGGCGGGTTGTGGTCGTCGTCTTCAGTGCCGGCTGCGGGAATCTTCACTAACTGCGACTTGTAGCCTGCTGCGTCGCAACTGGAAAAGCCTGAAGCTGGCGTGGCCGCTACTCCATCGCAAGTGATCCCAGCTTCGAATTGCTCGTCGGGTGTAAGGCCGCTCAGATCCACGGCGGGTTGGCCGCCGAGGGTGATTGAAGTCGCGCCGCAAAGGCTGTTGGGATCGGTGACGCCATAGCAAGGCATCGCGCCGGCGACGAGGCCTGAATCGTAGCGCCAGTTGAAGCCGCCCCACAAACCATTGAACCAACTGCTGTCATGCGACACGGTGTACTGAACGTGCGTGGTCTGGTTGAATTTTTCGTCGTGGTCGATGCGGAATGGATAGACGGTACCCTGGGTAGCGCCGCTGGTGGCGCCGGCTCCGGCAACCTGCGGTGGGAAGAAACGCGCTGCCACCGAAGACATAACCGAGTAGGCGCTGAAGTTGTGGTACTTGGGAACCTCGACGTGGAGGGCATAACCGGGAATCTTGGAGTTGTGCCAGTCGATGGGGAAGGTGATGGGCGTGTTTCCGAGCACGCTGAAGTCGAAGGCGTTGTGGGTGTACTTCCAGATGTACTCGCCGCTGAAGATAACGTTCTTGCCCAATTGCTGCTGAAGGCTGGCATGGAACTCGTTGCGATAGCCGGGCGCCATGGTGCTGGAGACGCCGGAGTTGCAGAGCAGCAGCGGCGCAAGCACCGCGTTCGCGCAGCCTTCGCTTGAAAGTACCAGGTTCTCGTTGAAAGGCGTCTCGAGCGTGCGCGCATACGAGATCGACATGACGGTGCCGGATGGCTTGATGTTGTACGCGACACCAAGTCGTGGTTCGGTCTGGTTGGCATCGGTAAGACCGTTGTATACGTCTTCGCGAACGCCAAGGTTGAAGTCCCAGTTGCCGGCCTTGATCTCATCTTCAATGTAGACCGCCAACTCTTTTACATCGGCGTGGCCCTGGTAGCCGTATTCCGTTCCGCCGCGAGTAAGGTCGTATGGCGCAAGGACAGAAAGGTAGTTGGGATTTGCAACTGCCGCGCCGGAGCAGGATGCAGGATTGGAATATCCAGGGAGCGGGGCGCCTGTAACGCTGCTGACGCAGGGAGAATTATAAGTCGATTCAACCACCCCGAGACTGTCATTCTCGCTGAGGAAGGTTTGCTCGTATTGCGCGCCGACCTTGAGATTGCTTACTCCCTTCACGTAGGAGTAGTCCGCGTGGACGCCGGTGTTGGTGAGCGTGCGGTATTGCGAGATGGACGAGGTTTGCAGGTTCGACGGCCCCAGATCCGCCAACGGATTGGCGCTGGGTTCGTAATCATAGCCGTCTCTGCGTATAAACGCACCGAGATTGAAGACGGAGTCGTTGTTGATAACCCGCGTGTACGTGGGCGACAGGTTATAGGTGTTGATTTTGGAGTGCTGATCGGCGTTGCCAACTCCGGCGAAAATGGGGTTAGCGCTGGTCCCACCGCTGACCACGTTTTGCACGTTCAGGTTGTCAAAGGAATTGGGAGTCTGGAACCAGGACCGGCTGTAGTTGAGGTCGAGATGGATGGAGTCGGCCGAGTCGAAGCTGTAGTCGACACGGTCGAAGAAGTTCTCTTCGTTTCCTTTGTCGTGGAAGACTGAGAATTCAGGCGCGTCGAGAAATCGGCCGGTATTCAGGCCGTCGGCCTCAACGAAGTTGCCCCATTTTTTGCCGCCGTAAGAGAGGTCAGCGCCGCCATTTGCTGAACCGAAGTTTCCGTAAGAGGCGTATACGGCCCCGGTAGGCTTGGTAACACCTTGCCCGGAGCGCGTGATAGCCACGATCACGAGGCTGGTTTTGTCGCCGTACTCGGCGGGCGGCGCGCCGCTGATGACCTCAATCGACTGAATTGAGTTAGACGGAATCTGGTTTGAGAAAACCTTGCTTTGCTGATCGGTTTCCGACTGGCCGTCGACGTTGAACGAATTTGAAGCGTGGTCGCCCAAACCGTGAAAGAGACCGTTGGAGTCAGCAGAGACGCCGGGAACAGTCTGGGTGACGAGTGCACTGAGGCCCGAAGAGGCGCTCTCAAGCGGCACCTTCTGAAACATATCGCGATCCACGTCGGTATGGAATGTAGGATCGTCTTCAATCATGTCGCCGCCGGATTCGACCGTGACGGTTTGGATGCCACCCGAGACTTGCATCACGAGCTTTACTGTGACTCCCACTGAGGAACGAATCTCCACGCTCTGGCTCATATGAGCGAATCCGTTGGCGGTAGCTTCGATCCTGTACGGATTGAACGGCACATTAGCGAACGCAAACTGGCCAGTTGCGTCAGTGGTTGTGGTTTGATCGAACTGGCTCACTGCGTTGGTCAAGTGAACCGTCGCGTTGGGAATGAACGCGCCGGAAGGGTCGGTAACAGTGCCGCGTATGGTGCCGGCGCTGCCGCTTTGCGCAGTTGCCGAAAGCAAGGCCACCGCGAAGATCAAAAGAGGGAAGATGCTTTGCATTGCGCGACGAGCGAATTGCATGGGATAGTCTCCTGAAAATGGCTGAATTGCGAACGGAGTGCCGGCGCTTTGAGTTCGCGTGGCAGTTTCTCAGCAATTAGGAGCGTCCATCCGGCGAGCGAATGTGCGTAACCCGTGAGCCTGATATTGAGAAGCCGTAGACGCGCGCTTATTGCGGCGAATGAGGCTTTCAGTCGTTCTTATGAGTGCAAAGGATGCGTCAGACTCAGCGGGAAGCGGGCCGGAACGGCGCTCAGCAGGAGACGGGAGGGGGGCGAATAAACAGCCTGATTTGCCGTTTACGCCGAATGAAAACCGGTTCCGCCGCGTTCGCGAGCGATTCAAGCTGCACCATCAGGATAATGGCGGCGGCGGCCACGGCGGGCATGGCCGTATGCATCACGATGCAGAGCTGGCAATGATCCGCATCGGTTTGGCTGGCGTGCAGGTGCGTCACCTGGGCGACGGAGAGCATGGCCAGCAGGACGAGGCACACCGTCGCAATCGCAACCATGAGGCTGCGGTGCGAGCGGGAATCGGAATTCAGATGTGCCCTGAGACCCGTCAAAGTGGTAGTCCTACAGTTTAAGAATACACATAGTTGGACGCGCCCTGCGCTTTACTGGTTACGATTAGATGCGCCAATGGAAGGCGAGGCTGCCAACTGTGCTGCCCCGGCTTCGTCTAAACTTAGGGCTCATATCGACTTTGAGTTTTTTGGGGCAGCCGGGTAGGTCCTCGGCTTGAATGATTGCCATGTTACTCATACCTAAGATTCGACGCGTATTGCCGGCCTGCCTGGGCCTTTGTCTGGGCCTTTGCCTGGGTTTCGCCCTCATCGCCGTCCCGGCCCGCGGCCAAAGCTCAGACCCCGCTGACAACCACGGCAAGCCGCTGCCCATGAAGCCCGATCTGCCCGCAATGGCGCGCAATCACCGGCTGATTCTCAAAGATGGCACCTTCCAGGTTGTGAAGGACTACAAGATTGTGGGCGAGCGGGTGCGCTATCTCTCGCAGGAGCGCGGCGACTGGGAAGAGATGCCCGTGGACCTGATTGACTGGGACGCCACCAAAAAATGGGAACAGGAACACGCCGACCTGGCTTCTGACGCTGGCGCTTCGCCCGCCATGAAAGAGGCCGAATCAATCGACAAGGAAGAGCAGGAGGAGCGCGACGACCAGAAGGCGCGCATGCCCGAGGTGGCAACGGGGCTCGAACTGCCCGATGAAGATGGCGTGTTTGTGCTCGACACTTTTCACGGCACTCCCGAACTGGTTGAATTGCCACCTAGCGATCTGGACTTGAACGCCCGCGAGCGGCACGGAATCGGCGTGCTGAATCCCATGGCCGGGCAGCGTGCGGACCTGACGCTTACCGGCGCCCACTCCAAGATTCACCTTCACGTGAACGAGCCGTCATTCTTTCTTTCGCTCGAAGTGGCAGACGCCAAAGAGCCGGTGCTTTCTGAGCCGGTGACGGTGCATACCTCTACTGAAGGCCTGAACCATAAGGAAAAGCCGAAGCACACGGCGCAGTCAGGTTTTGCGCTGGTAAAGGTGGACGAGCGCAACGCCGTTCGCGTGATCGGCGCCATTCACGTAAGCCCCAGCGGCCAGGTGTCGCAGGATGAAAACGTGATTGCCGCCAACGTGCAGGTGATGCCGGGCAAGCACTGGCTGCGCATCGATCCCAAACAGCCGCTCGAGATCGGCGAATACGCGCTGGTTGAGATTCTTTCGCCCGAGGATATCAGTCAGCAGGTATGGGATTTTCGCGTAGACCCGACCAAAGGCGATAATGTGGGGTCGATTACGCCGATACAGAAAGAGAGCCGGTAGGGGCACCCATTTTTATCTGGGGAAAAAAATGCCGCTTCTGCGCAATACCAGGATCGACTTTATAGGTGTATAAATCGAAGCATCGGGTTATCTGCAGACCACTTGGCTTCATAACTTCCCTTCTCGTAACGAAATCGGGCTGGGGTAGGGTGCTCCGGTAATTCGCGCTTGATTTAACTATTCACGATGAAGCTACCAGCAAGCCCGGCAAATTGCGCCGCCTGCTGGCTGCCTCAATTAATAAAAGGATGATTTCGCCAGGATGGTCGATTACTACGAGTTTCTGCAAATAAGCCCAAACGCCGATGCCGATACGATTCACCGCGTCTTCCGGTTTTTGGCTTCCCGGCTGCACCCCGATAACCCTGAGTCGGGCGACGCTGAAATGTTCCACCTTCTGAAGGTGGCATACGACGTACTTTCGAACCCCACGGCCCGGGCCGACTACGATGCAAAGCGCAAAGCTGAGCCGGATACTCAGAACCCATTTTCAGAACAGGTTGACTTTATGGACAGCCTGGATGGCGAGCTCAACCGCCGCCTGGCCGTACTCGCCGTGCTCTATTACCGTCGCCGTACCAATCCCCACATGCCTGATGTAGGCCTGGGCGAGATCGAATCACGGATGGGATTCCCGCGCGACTATCTCGACTTTACGATCTGGTATTTGACCAAGAAGGGCTACGTGACCAAGGGGGACAACGCCCAACTGGCATTAACGGCCGATGGGGTGGACTTTATTGAGAGTCAGCGTGCCAATCTCCCCGTACTGAATAAACTGCTGACCAGCGGTGCGGGGCAACCGACTGTGGAAGGGGCGAGGGCGAACCGGCAGCAGCAAACCCAGCAACCACCCCAGCAAACGACCCCTGCCCGTGGCCCAATTCCAGTTGGCGCAGGTCCTGTCCGCGCCGACCGGCGCAAGGAAGAGGACCGTCGCAACGACGCCGATCGCCGCGTGGGTCTGCCCGATCTTCGCGTTGTAAAAATTGAGCGCCGCCGGCAGGCATCCGACCGACGCGCAGAAAAAGCCGAGCGGCGGGTTCAGGAAGGCCGCAGGGCGGCGGACTAGCTGGCGAGAATATGTGGCTGGTTCCCCGGCCCCTGTCACTCGTAACCAAACCCCAATGTGGGTGCCCCAGCCCCTCGTCCGCCGCGGCGGAGGGACCGGGGATACCAACGCGGGTGGTCGACTTTCCGTGTTGGTCCAATGCCAATACCTCTGGGAACTTCCCGTCTGGTCCCCGGTTTCAGATACATAATACCCCCCATATATCCCCCTATTTGAGGTTAAGCGATTTGTTTTGTGGCGTTTAAGCTTTCACCTTTTTACGTATTCCGATGAAGGCAAAAGGGTTGCAAATCAAAGTCGTCAAAACAAATGAGTTAGCTGTGGTTATTTGCACCGTTCGAGGTGCAGATGACGGTTCGGCGGGCGAAACGCGCCCCAATAACCAGAGGCGGCCCGGGATTGCCGGCTCGTGGTGAGCCAGCGATGCCGGGCCGCGGTATGTGCTGGAGGAGGTTCTGCCTGATTTGAGAGTAGCGCGGATGGGGTTAATTGCATGCAAAAGGCAGGAATCAATTGTCAGGGGTCGGGGAACAGGGGTCAGTGGTCAGTGGTCAAAGAGACCTTAGGCATTGGCGGGGGAACGCTGGTCACGGCGGAGTGACCTGCCCGATTGGCGCCAGCCAGTTCCGCGAACTTGGGCCGATCGTTGAACGCTGACCGACATTCCGTTACTGACCAATAGCTCCGGGAACATCCCGTCTTTCACCAGGTTTTCAACTTGACTATTTGCGATATGAGATCGGAGCAGACCGCGTGGGTAAATAGGTATCATGTCCCCTTACTGCCCCTTACTGCCCCAGCTTGCCGCCCCCGTACACGTTGGTCCGCTGCCAGGCGCCCGATCCGTTGAGCATCGAAAGCTCTTCGCCGCCCGGCCCCGTCACATAATCCTCGGTGAACTGAAAGCCGTTCGTGGCCGGGTTGCAGCTCAAGGTGGTGATGGAACCCTTGGCCACGCGGTTGCCGTCGGCGTCGTAGAGGTATTGGGTCATCAGCGTAAGACCCTCACCGATTGCATCAGAACCCCTTGCTCCCCATCGTATTGTTATCCCCGGTCCCCAAAAGCGAGGGACCGGGGGCACCCTCAGCGTGGTTTGGAACGATCATCGGGACCGGGGCCACCGGCCCACAGTCCCAGTCAATTGGATGACCGGGCCACCTGCCATTTTGGCGAGGGACAGCAGCTAGCGTTGGTGGAAGAACTCACTTTGCGCCCCATGCACCTGGGCCAGCCCTCAATCCTGCAGATTCCAAATTAAACGACTTAGCTCATCTCACAACATTACCGGGATGCAAATCGCAGGGTAGCCTGTGAATAAGAATGCCGATTGTCGAAGCCTCGCTAAAGTGGTTGCTTCCGGCCCCACCCGGATGAAGGTCCAGAGTACATCCATAGTCTGAATCGACTTGAGCTAAAATCAGATTTGCCAAGAACTTCAATGCAACACGATCTCCTTCGATGAGGATATAGTTTTGTGGCGGAATAGGGTTACTCTCATCCTCTATCTCATCCCGCTCTGCGAGAAAGGGCCGCACCGTGACTTTCGAGGGGCTCAATGCGTGCGCTTGCAGTAGTTCTCGAACACTACTCATTTATAGATCCTCCCCGGAGAGCCATCCGCCCAGACCTGCCTGGCACGATCTCCGTTTTCATAGTCTCTGACACTCTGGAAACCCGGGGACAGGAAACCCGGGGACAGACGGGAAACCCGGGGACAGAAGGGACGTTCGAAGTCAACCAAAAGCCTTCCCAAGTCTATATCCGAGTTTTAATGGCTAAAATCTTCCTCATCGGAATTGCATGGAATTACATCCTTTCGGAGCACAATCGTTTCAGGGTGAATTGCCGGAACGCTTCCCGTGCCCCGTTTAGCAGGGCGTTGGAACTCCGGCTCCTGAATGGATGCAAAAGCGTCGACTCAAGTCCTTTGTTATGTTGATTTTAATCAGCAACTCCTTTATTTTCAACGGGTTGCGGCGAGCGATGAAAGATACAGATGACTGAAAACAAACCACTTAACCAATTTTCGAAGGGGGGTGGGGGATACCCCGTTGGAACGGCATGCCAGGCGGGTGCCTCGCTTTTGGGGGCCGGGCGTGCAGCAACCTTGCTCAACCGCTATTCGCGAACGGCAATGCCCAGCGCCCTCATCTTGCGGTAAAGATGGCTGCGTTCAAGCCCCAGCAGCTCAGCGGCGTGGCTGATGTTGTTGCGCGCCTCCTCAATTTTTTTCTGGATGTACTCCCGCTCGTAGGCGTCGCGCGCCTGCTGCAGCGTTGAGAACTCTTCGCCCACCCGCGCCCTGGTTTTAGGCGCACCAGGCGGCAGGTGCTTGCGCTCAATGCGCAGCACCCGCGGATTGAGAATAAGCACGCGCTCGACCATGTTTTTGAGTTCGCGCACATTGCCCGGCCAGTGATAGCCGCCCAGCGTTTCGAGAGCGTCTTCGCTGATTTCCATGCGCGCGCGTCCATACTGCCGGCCGAAGTCGGCCAGGAATTCTTTTATAAGCAGCGGAATATCCTGCTTGCGCTCGCGCAGCGGCGGCACAAAAAACGGAACCACGTTCAGGCGATAGAAAAGATCTTCGCGGAAGTTGCCCTTGGCAATCTCCTCTTCGAGATCCTTATTGGTGGTGGCGATAAGCCTGACGTCGACGCGCAGGGGTTGCGTGCCGCCAACCGGCGTGAACAGTTGCTCGTCGAGAGCGCTCAGCACCTTGGCCTGCGTCTTCAGGCTCATGTCGCCTACTTCGTCAAGCAGCAGCGTTCCGCCATCGGCACGCTCCAGTGTGCCGCGCTGCTCCAATGGCGCGCTGGCGCCGCTGAAGCCCTGACCAACCGCGACATGCCGGTAGCCAAAGAGTTCCGCCTCAATGTGTGCCTCGGGAATGGCTGCGCAGTTGAGCTCAACAAAAACGCGGTCGCGTCGCAGGCTCTCAGCATGAATGGCGCGGGCGATCAATTCTTTGCCGGTGCCGGATTCGCCGTAGATTAGCACGCGCCCGTTGGTGGGAGCCATCAACTTGATTTGCTGCCGCAGGGCTTTTACCGGCACGCTCTCGCCGGTGAGTACTGAGCCCACGCTGAACTGCCGCTTAAACTCCTGATTTTCAGCACGCAGCCGTCGCGCCTCCACGGCGTTCTTCAGCACGATCAGCGTGCGCTCAAGCGATAGCGGCTTCTCAAGAAAGTCGTATGCGCCAAGCTTGGTGGCCTTCACCGCGGACTCAATAGTGCCGTGCCCGCTGACGATCACCACCTCAGGCCGCTTCTCGATCGGCAAGCGGCGCAGATCGGCCAGCACATCGAGTCCGTCGCGATCGGGCAGCCAGATATCGAGCAGCACCACATCGTAGGGCGCGTCTTCAAGCAGAACCACGGCTTCAGCCGCCGATGCCGCGGTGGCAACACCATAGCCCTCTTCACGCAAGATTTCTTCGAGCGAGTTGCGTATCTCCGCCTCGTCGTCCACCACCAGAACGTGATCCATCAACTCAACCCTTTCACAGCCGACTCCACTCGCGCGGCATGATCGCCCTCAATCAACGGCTGCCCGCCCAGCGGTTGACCACCGGCATCAACCAGCGGCAGCCGCATTAGGAACCGTGCGCCCTTGGGACTGTTTGATTCAGCGCGAATCGAGCCGCCATGTTCTTGTACGATCTTGGCTGCAATCGAAAGACCAAGCCCCGTGCCGCGATGCTTAGTGGAATAAAACGGCAGGAACAGCCGCTCGCGAATTTCATCGGTCAACCCATGACCGGTGTCAGACACAGCAACCTCGACAGCCGTGCCGTCTTCAGTGAGCGATGTGTGAAGCCCAAGAATACGCAGCAGGCTGCCCTGCATGGCCTCAGCGGCATTATCAATCAGATTGGCCAGCGCGCGTCGAACGGCTTCAGGATCGGCAATGACCATGGGCAGGCCGCGCTCCAGATCGCGTTGTACTGTAATACCTTCAAGCCGGCCGGCGAACATCGCCAGCGCCTCATCGGTCACCTGGTTCAGATCGCATGCGCGCGGCTGCGAGACAGGAAACTGCGCCAGCGCCGAGAACTGGTCGACCAGCGTACGCAATGTGCCCACACAGCCCATAATCACTTCGCTGCATTTGCGGATGATGCTTGGCGACTCCACCTGGCCGCGATCCAGATGGCGCACGATACGCTCGGCCGAAAGCGCAATGGGCGTGAGCGGGTTCCTGATTTCGTGAGCTACGCGCTGTGCCACTTCTTTCCACGCCAATTGCCGCTGCGCACGCAGCAGGTCGGTGGTGTCTTCAACCACCAGCACGCTGCCGGCGTGGCCATTGGCCAGTTCAAGGCGCGCGCTGGTCACGGCCAGGTGAATGTTACGGCCCTGTGCCTGGAACTCCATTGCCGTTGAGGCCGCGCCCATTCGCTGTCCCCGGCGAATCACGCCGGCCAGTTCGTCGGCGCACTCGGTGGGCATCACCGTTGCAATCCGTTCGCCCTTCAGGTTTGTATCGCCGCCTAACCCAAGCAGTGCGGCAAAGGCCCGGTTCGACTGCAGCACAACGCCCGCGCCATCGAGCGTGACAACTCCCGACGGAATTGTTTCAACAATCGTTTCCAGCTCTCTGCGCCGTTCTTCGATGGCCTGGTTCGCGGCAGTCAACTGTGCCGACGAGCTATCCGCCAGGCGCCGGCTCTCCTCAAGATCTGCCGCCATGTGATTGAATGCCTGCACCAGTTCGCCCATCTCGCCGCTGGCCGTCACGGCCACGCGCTGTTCGTATTTGCCGTCGGCAATCTCGTCCATGGCGTCGGCCAGCGCTTGAACCGGTCGCGTGATCTGCTTGGAGAGCTGCTGCGCAATCCAAAGGCTCGAAAAGAAGACCACTGAAGTGAGGATCAATAGTACGAGAAAGAACTGGGCGCGGAGCCGGTTGCGGGTACGGAAGAGTTGCCAGTACTCGGCAGCGTTAGCGCGGATTCGGGTTGCTGTCTGGCTCAGCCCTTGGGGCATGGGCAGCGCGGCCACCACCGGCTTGCCCGATGCGGAGACAGCCATGGCGAGCGCGTAATCCTGGCCGCCGATGCGGATTATCGATTCATCGTTGCGCTGCGCAGCGGTAAGCACAACCTTCGACAAGACGCCGGTCAGGACGATGGGCTTGCCTTGATCTTCATCAAGCCATGGAATCAGGCTGGCGGAGCTGTTCTCTGGCGGGGCCTGGAAAGCGGCCATCAGGCGCATGTCGCGGCTGAAAACCATTACAAAGCCGCCCTCGAGCGTGACGCGATGCGAGACGAGCACACTTCCAAGCACCGACGGATCCTGATCGGGCGCGCCCGAAGCGGCGACGGACTCAGCCTCAGAGCGAGCATTGCCGGTTACGTACTGCACGAGTTGTTCAACTACGCGCGTTGAATTATCTCTGAGCTCTGACGTGTTGGGCGAGAACCAGCGGTCGATGGAGCGATTCATCAATTGGAAGCTGAACAGGAACATGCAAACCGCGGGTGTTATGGCGATAAGCGCCGCGCCCACCATCATCCTCGTGCGTAGCCGCGCCCCTAACGCACTGCTGCTTTGGTCGGCGTAGATCTTCAGAATGTTCCTGAGCAGCAGCATAAGCAGCAGCAACAGGAGCAGGAAAAAGATCACGTTGATGGCGGTGAAGAAGAGCGTTTCGCCGGAGGTTTCAGGCGTCAGGAAGCGAATGTTCGAGAGATTGAACGCCTGTAATATGCCAAAGCCGAGGAACAAAACGATGAGGCAGGCGACGAGAATCGCCGCCGCGCGCCTCCGCGGATCGCTCCAGAACGACATGCGGCGATTATAGAGGGTATGTGCAGGGAACAGGGATCAGGGAACAGGGAACAGGAGTTCCGTACCGCCTCAGTTTTTCTTGTGCTAACTCATCATCGCCACTAGCATGCGGCTTACTTCTTCCGAAAAGCCTGTTCCCTATTTCCTGATCCCTGTTCCCTGTCTTTATCACACTTGCGAGCAGTCCAGCGGGCTCAACACCAGGTAGCTGATGTTGGTCACGATCTGATCGTAGGCAAAACGCGGGTTCGCTTGGAGTTTCTTCCAGTCTGGATCGTTGCGGAACGTGTCCCACTTGGCGTCGAGCTCGGCCAGATTTGCGAGCGACAGCATATAAGTAAGGTTTGGCATGCGCGGGCCGGCCAGCGTATCGCCGAAGAATACGGGGTGAAATCCGGCACGCACAAAGATTTCAAACTCGCCCGAGTGAAACATCTCAACCTTGCGAATGTGCTCCGCATTCGACGGACTCTCATACGTTCTCAGCAGGAAGATGCGCTTAGCTTTTGTAGCCGTAGCCGCAGGCGGGGTTAGTTTGGGCCAGCCCGCGAAGGCCTCCAGCAACGAAACCTCAACACGCTCAAAGGCCGGCGCAGTTGAGGTTGCATTCCAGAAGGGCGCGGCCGCATCGAGAAACTCATGGTCATCGGCAAGCTCAAGGTCAAGCCTGGCCAGAAAGTCGAGTTGCTTGCCGGGAATGACGAGGTAATACGTCGGCGTATCGGGCCCTATATCGAGCCGGAACGCGCCCACCGGGCCGATACCACGTTTTGCAAGCGCCGGAATCAGCGCGTTGGCGAAGAAGTTCTCAGTGAGTTTTTGCTGAGGGCCGCTGACTAGACTGTAGCGGCGAATCTGGTAGAACTCGCGTGGTGCAGCGGGTTGTTCTTCAGCGGTTGCCCGGCCCGAGAGAACCGCGGCTGAGGTAGCAATCGATGCGGCGAGAAATTGGCGGCGTTCCATAATGACCCTCCTGGTTGAAGGATCATTGTAGTTGCCGGTCGGTGTCGCCGCAGCGCATCATCTCCAGACGACGAACTTCAGCCAGCCCTCCCATAAATCGCCCCAGGCGTGGGTAACAATGTTGACGCGCAGGTTTCCGCGCCACGTCGCCATTGCGCCATACACGACGCCGAGAACGCTGATCACTGCAACATTTCTCCAGCCTTGATAGGCGTGAAACAACCCGAAAACAACTCCCTGGGCCACCACGGCCAGGGTGAGATTGCCGAAGAGAGCATGAAACTGGCGCTGCAAGAATCCGCGAAAGGCCAACTCCTCACAGATGCCCGCGGTCATCGAGACGGCGATCCAGACCACTACTTCGGCCAGGGATTTGGGCAGCAGACTATCGACAGTTTTCGCGGCCGTGGATGTGACTACCCGCGAATCAATCAGCCAGTGAGTTCCGTATGCCGCGCCTTCCCACAACACCCAGAACGGCAGCGCTATGGCCAGATCGACCCAAAGGTCTCGCCACGACTTCCAGCGAGCGCCGGAGAGTGCAATCAGGTTTCCGCCGTGGTGATGCACACCCGCCCAGCAGTAATAAAGCAGAGCCCAATCCATAGCCAACAGGGTGAGGTAAATGGGAATGGCCTTGCTGTGGCTCGCCAATTGATTGGGAGTCGCAGCCACGCCGCTCGGCGCAGGCGCGTGCTGGGCCATAAAGCCCATCAGCACCACTCCGGCGCCGATCGCCAGAAATCCAACGAGCCATCCCCACGAAGCTATCTTTTGGGGCGCTATCTTTTCTGGCGCGATCTCTTCTGGTGCGATGTGCGCGGGTGTGTTCGATTGGCCATTGACGATGCTGTTAGTTGTTCCCATGACGCGGTTCCTTTCGTGCCGGCGACGCGGTGCGTTGCCTCGAGTTCAACTTTTTCAATTCACCCAGTGTTTCCGCGGCCCAGCGCTGGTGGGCCTCCAGTTCAAGCTGCCCGAATCGCAGCGCCATCTTCCAGTAGGGCGCGTCGGGATACCGATCAAGCTTGGCAATCTCACCATCGAGCCCGTTGATTTTTTCGAGCGTTACGCTCTCGCTGCGAGCCATCTGTTCAACGAAACCGTAGATGTCTTCGGGATCGGCTTGGACAGCGAAAAAGAGTTTCAGCAGCAATTCGTTGCGAGGAATCTCCGGCTGGGGCTCGACCTTGAGCCACGCAGCCAGCCGCTCGCGCCCCTTTTTTGTGATGGAGTAGATTTGCCTATCCGGCTTGCCCTTTTGCTTTTCTGTCTTCCCGGTAACAAATCCCCCTGCCGCCAGCTTCTTCAAATTTGGATAGATCTGCCCGTAACTCTCATTCCAGAAATGGCCGATCGAATCCCGCACGGCCTGCCCCAGGTCATAGCCGGACATCGACTCGATGGTCAACATGCCCAGAAGAACTTCCATGCTGGAACTGGAACGTTTCGCCATAGTGCTATTAGATATATGCCTATTAGAGTATTGTGTCAACTGAAATCTTCAACCCGGGCTGCATAAGATGATGATGGTCGGGCAATGCCTAAGAACAAGCAGCCGCAGATCCTTCGCTTTGCTCAGGATGACAACTTGTTCTTGATGCGAACTCTAGTGACCGGAAGCTATTGCCCGGGGGCTATCCTTACTCGATCACGCTGGCTGCGGCGGTCCACGGCCGCTGCTGGCTTTCCGCCACGCCGCGATAAGTCAGCGTACCCATCCACGTGTTCAACCCCTCGGCAAGGCCCGCGTCCTGCTTAAGCGCCTCGCGTGCGCCATGGTTCGCCAGCCGCACAATATAGGGGAACGTCGAGTTAGTGAGCGCCAGTGTTGAAGTATGCGGCACCGCTCCGGGCATGTTAGTAACGCAGTAATGCACCACACCGTCGACAACGTAACTGGGATTCGAGTGCGAGGTCGGTTTGGCCGTTTCCACACATCCGCCCTGGTCGATTGCCACATCCACAATCACCGCACCCGACTTCATCTTTGAGACCATCTCGCGCGTCACCAGCTTCGGCGCAGTCGCCCCGGGTATCAGCACACCGCCAATCACAAGGTCAGCCTCGCGCGTTGCCTGCGCAATGTTATAGCTGTTTGAGGCCAGCGTGTAGAGGCGGCCCCCAAAAATGTCTTCAAGCTCGCGCAACCGGTTGAGGTTCATGTCGATCAACGTGGTTTTTGCGCCAAATCCAAGCGCGATGCGCGCAGCATTTGTGCCTACAATTCCGCCGCCCAGAATGGTGACCTGCGCGGGAGGCACGCCGGGCACGCCGCCCAGCAGGATTCCGCGACCGCCCTTTTCCTTCTCGAGATAACTCGCGCCAACCTGCACGCTCATGCGCCCCGCAACCTCACTCATGGGGGTAAGCAGCGGCAGGGTTCCGCGGCGGTCGCGCACGGTTTCGTAGGCGATGCCGATCATCTTGGTGTCGAGCAGTTTATTGGTGAGCCCGGGCAGCGGCGCCAGGTGCAGATAAGTAAACAGCACCAATCCCTCGCGAAAGTACGCATACTCGCTGTCGATCGGCTCCTTAACCTTGACCACCATTGCAGAATTGCCCCAGCAATACCCGGCGTCGCCCACGATTTCAGCACCGGCCCGCTGGTATTCGTCGTCAGGAAACCCTGACAGCGCGCCCGCTTGGGTTTCAACCAGTACGGTGTGTCCTTCTTCAGTGAGCGACTTCACGCCCCCAGGCGTTATGCCCACGCGAGCTTCGTTGTCCTTGATCTCTTTGGGAACTCCGATGATCATCGTCCGCTCCAGTCTGGATTGTGCTTCACATGTGCTCGCATTGTGCTTCAGATTACTTGGACGCCAACGGGGAGGGCTGCGGTTCTGGGTACCGGAGGCGCGCCGGCATATTTTGTCGGGGAGGGCTGATTAGCCGGCGCGCAACCTGTGGTTTTCCGTCCAGCCTTGAATCGTACTGCTCTTTGTGCTTCCAATGTGTGCAATTGTCGTGATAAAACCACTCTATGAGCACGAAACGTGACAAAACGAATCACATTGAGCACAAATCACCCTCAACTATTGCTTCCCGTGGAGATTTCTCCGCCGGACACGACCTGAATCGCGGCGGCCTCAATCCCGATCTCGACGAGCTTGACAGCGCAATCCTGCGCTACCTTGAGCAAAACGGGCGCGCGACAAATTTTGAGGTTGGCGAAGCGGTAGGGCTTTCGCCCTCGGCGGCCTCGCGCCGCATTCTCGCCCTCGAAGCCTCGGGCGCCATCCGCGGCTACCGCGCGCTCATCGACGACCGGCTGCTGGGCAAAAGCATGACGGTCTACATTCGAGTCACTTTGGAGCGGCAGTCGGCGGCCGTGCTGGCAGCATTTGAGGCAGCCGTGCGCCACTGCCAAGACATTGTGAGCTGCCACCTTATGGCCGGCCAATACGATTACATGCTGGTAGCCCGCGCGGCCGGCATCGACGACTACGGCCGCCTGCACCAGAACGAGCTATCAAGGCTGCCCGGCGTCACGCGGCTTGAGACCAGCTTCGCGCTCAGGGACGTGCTGGAGACCCGCAAATCCTAGCCTTGCGCAGTCCGCGTTTGCTCAGTCAGAATTGGCGCAGACCAGACATTTGAAGACTTTTCTGTATCTCGCAAAACCGGAGCGCAATAACGCATTATCAATGATTCGCTACAATCGGTCATCACGATCACATGGAGGCCATGAATGGCGTGTAAGCCTGACGTGCTAAAGAAAGTTCCCCTTTTTGCCCTGCTGGATGATGAGGAAGCCGCGGTGCTAGCGAGTCAAGTGGATCTGAAAACGTTCGCGCCCCGCGAGCGCATCTATAAAGTTGGCAGTCCCGGCACCGCGGCCTATGTCGTCATCTCAGGCCACGTGAGTGTATTCACCGTGGATGAGGACCAACAGGAAGTGGTGGTTGACCAGCCGGGCAGTGGTGAGTTCTTCGGCTTCGCTTCAATGCTTGAGGAGTCGCCCCACCAAACCAACGCCCTCGCCCTCGTGGAATCCGAGTGCCTGGAGGTTTCAAGAGGCGACATCGAAGTCCTGCTGCAAAAAAAGCCGATGGCCGGCATGGATCTAATGACCACGCTCGGCCGGCAGCTCCATGCCGCCCAGGGATTGGTGCGCGGACGCGTCTCCCGAAATCCAAATGATGTGATTGAAGAAAAAGAAACCACCGGGGAGCATATCGCCGACGGTGTCGCCCGGTTCGGCGGCTCGTGGTCGTTCATCATCGCCTTCTCGGTTGTTCTCTCGGTCTACACCGCAGTAAACGTCTTCCTCGACAGGAAGGCATGGGATCCGTACCCATTCATTCTGCTCAATTTGTTCCTTTCAATGCTGGCAGCGATTCAGGCGCCTGTAATCATGATGAGCCAGAATCGACAGGACAAAAGGGATCGGGTCCGCGCTGAACTCGATTTCGAAGTGAACAAGCGCGCCGAGTCTGAAATCCAGGGAGTGTCGCGGAAGATGACCATGCTGGACGACAAGATGGACGATATTGCGGAATTGCTTCGCAGGAATGTGAATTAAGAACGGGAAGCCTGAAGAATGGGTGCTGATACGCCTTCCAACATTGTACGCAGGGACTTTTTGAAACTGGCCGGCGCCGTTACCGCATGCGGACTCGCTCCGGCCCGTCTGGCAGCAGGGACGAACCGTGTATCTCTGATCCTGGATCCGGAAAACTCGATTGCATCGAGCGCGCCGGTGAAGCGAGCTGCAGAGAAGCTTCGCCAAGCTCTCGCAATGAACGGAGTCGGCTGTGCAATTGAGCAGTCCGTCGAAGCGGCCGCGCGCTCCTCCTTCTGCGTTATCGTTGCTTCCCAGGAATCGCAGTTTGCTCGATCATTCGCCGGTGGCCGAGATCTCACAACGCCTGAGAGTTTCCGCATGACGCCGGGGAAAATCGGCGAAGTCCCTGCACTTTTGGTATCGGCCGCCGACGCCCGCGGTTACATTTATGGGTTGCTCGAGCTCGCCGATCAGGCACATTTCAATTCCAATCCTCTCGCCACACTGCAGTTGAAGGATGTTATTGAGGAGCAGCCCGCGAATGAAGTGCGCTGCGTAAGCCGCTATTTTTGCTCCGAAATTGAAGACAAGCCCTGGTACTACGACAAGGGTTTTTGGAGCGGTTATCTTGACATGCTCGTCGCCGCCCGTTTTAATCGCTTCACGTTTTCCTACGGGCTCGAATACGATTTCCCGAGAGGCGTCACCGATGACTACTTCCATTTTCCCTACCCATACCTGATCGATGTGCCCGGTTATCCCAGCGTTCGCATCATGCAACTCGCGTCCGCCGACGGTTCAAGGCTCGCCACACCAGTCGAAATCAGTAAGCAGGAGCGCAACAAGAATTTCGAGATGCTGCGCTATATCGCCGCGGAAACAGGCGCTCATGGACTGCATTTTCAGCTTGGCATCTGGACCCATGCCTATCAGTGGACCGACAGCCCAAATGCATACCACCACATTGAAGGCCTCACCCCGGAGACCCACGCCGCCTACTGTCGCGATGCTCTCACCATCATTCTCAAACAGTGCCCTGAAATCCAGGGATTGACGATGCGTGTCCACGGCGAGAGCGGCATTCCCGAAGGAAGCTACCCATTCTGGAAAACTCTCTTCGAAGCAGTCTCTGGAAGCGGTCGCACTATCGAAATCGACATGCATGCCAAGGGTGTCAATCAAACCATGATCGACATCGCCACTGCCACTGGCATGCCCGTGAAACTGGCTGCAAAGTACTCAGCGGAACATCAGAGCCTGGGCTATAACCAGGCAGATATTCGCGCCCTCGAAATTCCTCACGGCAATCTGACTCAGGCAGACTCTGCACTCTTCAGCCTCAGCAGCGGCTCGCGCTCGTTTACCAGATATGGTTACGGGGACTTTCTGCGTCAAGATGCTCACTACAAGGTGCTCTTCCGCCTATGGCCGGGAACCCAGCGACACCTTCTTTCCGCGGACCCCGAGATGGCGGCGGCGTATGCGCGCACGGTCAGCTTTTGTGGCGCTGCCGGCCTTGATCTGATGGAACCACTGACATTCAAAGGGCGGGAAGGCACGGGGAGTTCCGGAGGCCGATGCGCCTATGCCGATGCCTCTCTGAATCCCAAAGCCGATTGGCAGAAATACGAGTACTACTATCGCGTCTGGGGACGGAATCTCTACAACCCGAATGCCGATCGCGAGACCTGGCAGCGTTATTTGCGTTCGAAGTTCGGTCCCGGCGCCGAAGCAGTGGAGACCTCGCTTGCCTCGAGCAGCCGCATTCTGCCTTTGCTGACATCGGCGCATCTTGATTCGGCCAGCAACCATGATCTGTGGTACGAACTGCCCACGAACATGCCAATTGTGATCGGTAGCGAACCTTCTCCCTACGGAGATACGCCGGCGCCAAAATGTTTTGCAACCGTTAGCCCTTTAGACCCGCAGATGTTCTCCACGGTGCGCGAATTTACGAGTACCTTATTGGCAGGCGAGTCCAGCGGAAAGTATTCTCCCATCGAAGTGGCGCAGTGGATTGAAGATTGCGCGGGTGCGTCGCGCGATGCCCTCAATACCGCCCGCCGAACCGCGCAATCGCAATCCTCGGCCGAATTCCGCCGCTTCGAAGAGGATGTGCTCATCCAGATCGGGCTCGGCGCCTTCTTTGCCCACAAACTACGCAGCGCAGTGCTTTTTGAGATTTATCAGCAAACGGGAAGCGCCGAGTCAGGGAAGCTGGCGCTTGCACACTACCGGCAGGCCCGCGAAGCATGGGCTGCGATGGCGCAACGTGCAGGCCGCGTCTACGTCTCCGATATCGCTTACGGCTCCGTTCCGAAACGGCGCGGCCATTGGAACGATCGGCTGCTCGGCATTGACACAGACTTGGCCGCCATGGAGGCCCAACTGCAATCCGCGCACGCTCCGGCAGGCTCGGGTCAGAATTCCTCCCATGCGGTGCAGATGGCAAACGGCCGGCCCAACCGCACTGCCGCATCGTGCGCACATCGCCAACCGGACAATTTCCGGCCCGGACAAGCACTCTCTATCTCGATTGCGGTAACGCCGTCTGCCGGCGGCGCTCACCCATCAGCCATTCGTCTCTTTTATCGGCATGTCGACCAGGCAGAGCGCTGGACTTCAACAAACATGGACCAGGAAGACGGCCGCTACGCAGGAACGATCCCTGCCGAGTACACCCAATCGGATTACCCGCTGCAATATTATTTCGAACTTCAGGACGGAACGGGTGCGGCCTGGATGTATCCGGGGTTCAACAAAACATTCTCGAATCAGCCCTATTTTGCGGTCTGCAAAAAAAGCATATAAGTCGGACTATTTGCATGCGGTTCAGGTTATTCCAAATCCGCGCACTGGGAAATCACCCCCGAAAACCCCCAAACCTCCAGCGATCTCAACGCGCCTTTCACTGTGCAATTTAGCGCCGGTTCACCGTTCCCCGCTTCTCTCAGTTCATCCACTCGCGCGCATTCTTCCAGATGTCGAGTCCGCCATCCTGCGCGGAGCGGTCAATCTCGGCCAGCTCGGCTTCAGTGAATTTGAGATTTTTGAGCGCGTCGAGCGAGTCGTCGAGCTGCTCAACATTGCGTGCGCCGACCAGGGCTGAGGTTACGCCGCCCAGTCGCAGCACCCACGCAATGGCCATTTGCGCCAGCGATTGCCCGCGGCCTTCGGCAACATCGTTAAGCGCCCGGACGCGCTTCACATTCTCTTCGGTGAGCGAGTCCTTGGGCATTGAGGAATTTGCCTTGTTGACACGCGCATCGGCCGGCACACCGTTGAGGTATTTGTTAGTCAGCAGGCCTTGCGCCAGTGGCGAAAACGCGATGCATCCCGCGCCAACTTCTTCGAGCGCGTCGAGCAGGCCCTTCTCGATCCAGCGGTTCAACATGGAGTACGAAGGCTGGTGGATCAGCAACGGAATGCCCAGGCTCTTGAGTATCTCAGCGGCGCGGCGCGTGCGATCGGCGTTGTATGACGATATGCCGACGTAGAGTGCCTTGCCCTGCTGAACCGCGGTCGCGAGCGCGCCCATGGTCTCTTCGAGCGGACAGTTGTTCCAGGGCCGGTGCGCGTAGAAGATGTCGACGTATTCGAGGCCCATGCGCTTGAGGCTGTCGTCAAGCGAAGCCAGCATATACTTGCGTGACCCGCCGATGCCGTAAGGGCCCGGCCACATGTCCCACCCGGCCTTGGTTGAGATCACCAATTCATTGCGCAGGCCACGAAAATCCTTACGCAGAATCTCGCCGAAGTTCTCTTCTGCCGAACCGTAAGGAGGGCCGTAGTTATTGGCGAGGTCGAAGTGGGTGACACCGCGGTCGAATGCGCGGCGAATGGTGGCGCGCCCGGTTTCAAAGACGTCGGCACCGCCGAAGTTCTGCCACAAGCCCAGCGAGATTGGCGGCAACACCAGTCCCGAACGACCGCAACGGCGGAAGGTGGCATTTTCATAGCGCATTGCATCAGGCACGTATGTCATTGATTTCGATCTCCATTTCGCCGGCAGATTGCGCAGCCAATGGTGCTGCTGGGCGGCGGTATAGCTTCCGGCCAAGTATGCCACACCCACTCAGGTCCGTGTCTCACTGGTACCCTTGCGGCAGTGGAATTTCCATGGCATGTTCCCATATCGGCTCACCATGCGAGGACTCGAAAGGCCTGAATCTCTTTAAAAATGAGGGTCCAATACCCTTCAATGACCGAAAGATAGCCAGCTTGACATCATCGTACGGATTACGATTAGGTCGAAACCGGTGTCCATGCGCAGACGTTACAGAATTGCCGAATCAGCATTGATCGTTTTATGCGTCGTTCTCTGGCTAGGCACAAGCGCAAAGCCGCTCTACGCATACGCAGATCCGGGCACAGGCCTGATGGCGATTCAGATTCTGGGTTCGACATTCGCGGGCATCCTGTTCTTCATCCGCAAACGAATCGTCGCACTGTTTATGCGCATCCGCAGGGTGATGGGCGGGGCCGGTCGTTAATTCATTCGTCACCTCAATCGGGCCAACCTTCATTCGACCAACCGAAAGATGGCTTTTGTGTCAAGGTTCAATCCGGTATCTTCGAAAACAAGAACCCATATGTCAATCCTCTCTATGTGTTTGCATGATGCAGTCATGCAGGCGAGTGGATTTGCGATCTGAGAGCAGAATGCAACACCGGGCCTGAGACAGACGAAACGAGCAAGCAGAGCATTCTTTCCACGCCTCGGTGCTTCTGGTAAGCGAGGGATACCCATGAAAGCACGACTGGTTTTTGAGGGGCTTGGCGCATCTCTGCTGCTCTTCTCAGTCTTTCAGGTCATGGTGAGCGATTACCCCATTCACATTCACTCTCTGCCGGTGACCAACCTCGTCGGCGGTCTGCTGGTTGGAATGGCGATTGTTGCGGCACTGATTACAGCCGCTCTGCACGGCATTGATCGACTGAACCCGATAGCCCGGCGCTTGTTTCTGGCGTGGTTTGCCGGATTGATGCTGTGGCGTTTTTTAGACAGCTTTGTGACATATGTGAACGCCTATGCCAGCCAACTCAGTCACAAAATCTATTTCTGGGACCCGATCCGCAACCCGCTTTGCATTGCGATTATGGCAATTTCGCTCTTGATTGCCTGGCTTGCGCCGCGCCTGGCTGACCGCATGATCGGCTATACGCGGTTGCTCGTTGCAGCCTGCGCATTCGCCATGGTCGCGATAGTTCCGCACCTGACCCGCGCTATGTCTCTGCGAGCCACTCCCAGGGGAACGATCGCTGTCAACCATGATCCAACTCTTCCGGGCGCGGCGGGCAATCGCATTATCTGGATCATGTTTGACGAGCTCAGCTACGACCAGACATTCGACCATCCGCAGCCCGGCATCGAACTGCCGGCATTCAACAGCCTGCGCGATCAAAGTTTCAACTTCAGCAACGTCGCACCCGCCGGCTTTTACACCGAATACATCGTTCCATCGATCCTGCTGGGGCAACAGATTGAGACGCTTCGCCGCACCTCGGATGGAAAGTTCTCCTACAACACCAAAGGCAATAAGCAACTGAAGATAATCGACCCACGAGATACTGTCTTCAACACCGCCCGTTCCGAAGGTTGGACCACCGGCCTGGTTGGCTGGCTGCTTCCGTACTGTCGCTTTATGGGACCAGTGCTGGACTCGTGCTTTTGGGACAAGAACGACGATAGCCTGCTTGAGCCCTACGGCGCGTCGGAAGACAAATCGATGCTGGTCAATGCAGCGGCTATTCCTGTTTGGGCCTGGGCAAACATCACTGGAGATCAGCACAAGCTCAACGCCGAACACCTTGAAAACTACCAGGAGATCATGCGCCACGCCAAGCTCTTGATCGACGATAGCCAACTTCGTTTCGTGTACATTCATCTGCCTGTACCGCACCCTCCTGGCATTTACGACAGGCAGACGAACCGGCTGCGTGCGGGGGGCTCGTATCTCGACAACCTGGTGCTGGCCGATCAAGCCGAAGCGACACTGCTTGGCGAGATTAACGCCACGCCGTCGGCAAGCCGGACAACGCTGATGGTCACATCGGACCATTCATTTCGCATTGCGCTATGGAAGGGCACTGAAGGCGCATGGACGAAAGAGGACGATGAGGCAACCCACGGCCGCTTTGACGATCGCCCGGTGCTGATGATTCATTTTCCGGGCCAGACCTCGGGGCCTGTTATCGGCGCGCGTTTTGATGAGATGCTGGAGCACGACATTCTGGAAGCCATGTTGCGTGGACAGGTGAAGACGCCTGAAGAGTTTATGGGGTTTCTGACGGAGCATGGGACAAAGGCAGGTGGATCGACGCCTTAACAGTTTGCCGAAAAAGGTCTGCGCGACAGAGTTTTGTATCAGGGCGCGAGTTTACTCGCGCCGCAAACGCTTTCCCTTCAACGCCGGGCTTTAGCCCCTGCCGGCTCACGCGTCCGCAAAATCCCTTTTTCAGCAAGCTGTTAAGTCGCGCAAGGCCAGAGAGGGGCATGCAACTTCCGGCGGTTTGAATCCGTGAAGAGCTTTCTTCAAAAGGAATCATTCAAGAGCGGCGCGATTCGGCTGCCCACAGAAAATGAATTGTGCGTGAAGGCCGACCGTGGCAGTGCGAAGCGGTGTAATAATTGTGCCGCATCCAACAGTTTTTCTTTTCCACGCTTTTGTTTAAATCCGAGCGAGTCCTCCGCGATTACCGTCCATTAGAAGAAAGAGGGACTTTCATGAGAAATGCTTCGAGGCATGTTTTCAGGGTGAGTTGTGCAGTATCAGCAATTGCGATCACAATATTTGGTACGGCGGCCTGCGTAAGTGCACAGGTAGCATCCGCCGCCCCTGCTGCCGCTCCGGCATTTGAGGTAGCCACCATCAAGCCGGCCGCTCCGTTCGATCCAAAAGTATTTGGTCCGCACATCAGTGCGACACGTGCTACGTACACATATCTGACGCTGAGAAACCTGATAGAAGAGGCCTACCAAGTTAAACCACCCCAGGTCGCGGGCCCTAAATTGATCGACTCCGAGCACTACGACATCGTGGCAACTATCCCGGAAGGCGCCGCAAAGGCAGACGCAGACAAGATGCTGCAGGCTCTCCTGAAGGAACGCTTCAAACTGGTCTTCCATATCGAGAACAGGGAGCAGCAAGTCTATGCATTGGTCGTCGGCAAAAACGGAGCCAAATTGAAGCCGTCACCCCCCGATTCGCCTGAGTCCGATCCCGATGCGCCGTTGAAACCCGGAGAGAGTTACATAGGAAACACCAAAACGAAGATCGTCAAGAACCCGGATGGTTCCAGCACTATGGATATGGGTAAAAGAGGAACCGTCACTTATAGGGTCGATATGGAAAGCAACACCAGACATGAGGAAAGAAGCAAAATGACTATGGCAGAGCTTGTGGTAATGTTGCCCATCTATATGGGGGCCGGTGCGTATGAGAAGTACACGGTTGTCGATGAGACCGGGCTCAAAGGGAACTACCAGGTCGCGATGGACTACCCGATGCCTGGAAGGCCTGCTTCGGACGATTCTGCATCCGATCCGGAGGGTGCTGGAGCGCTGACTCGATCCCTCGATGCGCTCGGGCTGAAATTGGAACTGCGCAAGGTGCCGACCGACGTCTATGTCATCGACCATGTTGAAAAGCCGTCGGACAATTGAGGTCTATATCGGATTTTGTGCAGCATTCCAGATGAAAAATCGCTGGGGCGCTTCACTCCGCTTTATCAATCTGCGCCCGACGCATACTTGCGAGGTCATAATTTACAGCCGATGGGTCCAATAATTTGGGCGGCGCTTAGCGTGAGCTAACGCGACAACAAGGATGTCGTCTTCTCTTTCCTGGAAAATGACAGAGTAGGGAAACCGCTCCAGGATGCGTCTGTGGGTGTTTTTTGTAAAGGAAGGATAAAGCTGCGGATGAGAAGCAATCTGCGCCAGAGAAGCTATGATTTCCGCAAGGAAGGCGTCCGCCGCTTCAGGACTGCGCCGGAAGTACCAATCAAACGCGGTGTCGATCTCTTCACGAGCTTCGGACCGGATTCGGAAAATTTTCTGAATCACTTACCCAACCGGGCACGCAGCGGCGCTTCCGCTTCTTCCCAGGAATATGTCGTAGCGTTTCCCGCATCGGCGTCGGCAACTCGCCGCTCGGCTTCAGTTTTCCAAGCGGCTTCAATCTCCGCCTCGCTGGAGCCGTCACCTTCTTGCAGGAGTTCTCCAATCAGCCAGTTGATCTCGCTTGGATGCAATTGGCGGGCTTCTTCGAGAATTTCGGCGGCGGTACGTGGCATGTGAGAATTGTACCGCGATTACAGATGGGATCACTTTCGTCCCCGGGCCTCAGAAGCGAAACCTAGCCAACAGCCACACTTACCTAGTCCAGGAAGCTCAGGTCCATACCGTTCTTCCGGCCCCAAAGTATGCTTTGGGTCAAATCGCCGAGATTTGGAATGGTGACTCGCTCCGCGGGGAAAAACACTGCCAATGCATTTGGCGACCATACCAGAAAAGCAAAGATTAGAAGCACTTTATAGATATCGGCGAGAGCCTTGTGGTCGCTTAGCTCTGCGCATTTTTGATGCGGTGAGTCAATAGACATCCAGGCTGAGTGCTCATCCCATGGCTGCTGGAGTACCTTGAGGGGTTCGCGTCCTTCACTTCCGTATTGCAGAGGATTGATGTGGACAGAAAACCATAGAGGGCCATGAGTCGTATTACACGCGAACACATAGCTCTGCTTTTTTCTTAATGTTCCCACCAACTTCACTGGCCCTCCGGCTCCCCACGCTTTCTGGGCTGTCTCAAGCATTTGTTCAGGCTCAAGAAACTCAGGATTGCGCAGAAGCAGAACGACGCTTGGCCAATCGTCCTGAGCATAACGGCTCGGCGCCGAGAAGATTGTTTTGACCCATTTGCCAAAGGCTTTCATCGCTCACTCTGCGTTATCAATCTGCGCCCTCTGCAATTTATCCGAATAGTCCACGTACACCGCCTTCCAAGTGGTGAAGAATTCAATTGCGCCCAGCCCCTCGCGATGGCCGTTGCCCGTCTGCTTTACTCCACCGAAGGGCAGGTGCACCTCGGCGCCGATGGTGGGCGCGTTGATGTAGGTGATGCCCGCCTCAAGATCGCGTATCGCGGTGAAGGCGCGGTTCACATCGCGCGTGTAGAGAGCCGTTGAGAGGCCGTAGTCGATCGAGTTCGCAATTTCGATTGCCTCTTCGAACGTGTCGAATTCGATGAGGCCCACCACCGGGCCGAAGACTTCTTCGCGCGCGATGCGCATTGAGGGCTTGACGCCGCCAAAGACAGTTGGCTCAAAGAAGGTGCCATGAGCGTATGATCCGCCGGCGAGCGGAAATCCGCCGGCAAGCAAATGCGCGCCCTCACCTTTTGCGATCTCAACGTAACGACGTGAGGTCTCAATCTGACTGGCGTTCACCTGCGGCCCGACCTCGACCGACTCGTCGAGCCCGTTACCGACTTTGAGCTTTTTCGCACGAGCTACGAACTTCTCGGTGAATTCCGCGCGGATTCCTTTTTGCAGAAGAATCCTGCTGGTAGCCGTGCAGCGCTGGCCGGTGGTCCCAAATGCGCCCCAGAGTGCGCCATCTAACGCCAAATCGAGGTTGGCGTCGTTGAGCACGATTTGCGCGTTCTTACCGCCCATCTCGAGCGAGACTGGCTTGAATCCCGCGGCCGCACGCTGGCCCACCAACGAACCCACTGCACTCGACCCTGTGAAACTGACGGCTCTGACATCGGGGTGATTCACCAGCGCCTCGCCGGCGCCTGAGCCCGAACCGGAAATAATATTCACCACCCCGGCAGGCAGGCCCGCATCCACGAGTGTTTGAACCAGGTTGTAGGTAGAAAGCGGGGTGTCGGTGGCCGGCTTAATCACGCAGGTGTTGCCGGCAACCAGCGCGGGAAAGAGCTTCCAACTCGGGATGGCCATGGGAAAGTTCCACGGAGTAATCAGGCCGACCACACCTACGGGCATGCGCACGCTCATGGCGAACTTGTTCACCAGTTCAGAAGGAGTGGTGACGCCGAACAGCCTGCGCCCTTCGCCGGCCACGTAAAAAGCTTCGTCGATGGCTTCCTGCACGTCGCCGCGAGTCTCAGCCAGCACTTTGCCCATTTCGCGGGTCATTTCGCGGGCGTACTTTTCTTTGCGCTCCTGCAGCAGAAGCCCTGCCTTGACAAGGATTTCAGCCCGTTTGGGTGCGGGAACCAGGCGCCATGCGGCATAGGCTTTTTTGGCCGCTGCAACGGCTTCGGCCACGTCTTCAGCGTCCGATGCAGGAAACTCGCCCACCACATCGGTGTGGTCAGCGGGGTTCAGGTTCAGGATTGTTTTTCCGCTCTTTGCCGGCTTCCATTCGCCGCCGATCAGGTTCAGGTAAACAGGGTGTGACATAAATACCTCGATCCAGAGGGACAGAGAGTTTATAGCACTTTTTGCGGGGTAAGCGGAGCCGGGCGGTTTTTCCCGTTCCGAACCACTAATGCCTGTTTTGGGCGGAAAGGCAATGCATGTTACGCCAATGTGCAGCCCGTCGGCACTCTTGAGGCATTGGCCGTACAATGAACACTGAGGTAATACCTGGCTAGCAATGTCTTTGAACGGATATCCCTCTCGATCTTCGCGATCGCACGGCCTGCGCTCACTCTTCAGCATGTTTTCGAGCGATCTGGCCATCGATCTCGGCACTGCCAACACGCTGGTCTACGCGGCCGGCAAGGGCATCGTTGTGAACGAGCCCTCCATCGTTGCAATCAATAAGAACACAGGTGAAGTTGAAGCCGTAGGCAAAGAGGCCAAGGAGATGCTGGGCCGCACGCCAGGCAACATCGTGGCCATCAAGCCGATGAAAGACGGCGTAATCGCCGACTTCAAAGTCACCGAAAAGATGCTCAACTACTTCATCCAGAAGGCGCATAACCGCAAGATGCTGGTGCATCCACGCATTGTGATCGGTGTGCCATCAGAGATTACGCAGGTTGAAAAGCGCGCTGTTGAAGATTCCGCCTATCGCGCCAAGGCCAGCGAGGTTTACCTCGTGGAGCAGGCCATGGTGGCGGCAATCGGCGCTGGCCTGCCCATTACCGAGCCCGGCGGCAACATGGTTGTCGACATTGGCGGCGGAACCACTGACATTGCCGTGATTTCGCTGAGCGGCATCGTCTATTCGCGCTCCGTGCGCATGGCCGGCAACCAGATGGACGAGGCCATTACCAACTACCTCAAGCGGAAGTACAACCTGCTGATCGGCGAGCGCACCGCGGAGCAGATCAAGATCGAGATTGGCTCGGCCTATCCGCTTGAAAAGCCGCTGACGCTTGAGATCAAAGGCCGCAACCTGATTGAAGGCGTGCCCAAAACCATTGTGATTGACGACAGTGAAATTCGCGAAGCGCTCGGCGAGTGCATTGCGGTAATCATGAACGCCATTCGCGTGGCGCTGGAGCGCACGCCGCCTGAGCTCTCAGCAGACATAAGTGATCGCGGCATTGTGCTCACCGGCGGCGGCGCGCTCATCAAGAATCTCGATAAGCGCATCCGCGAAGAAACCGGCCTGCCCGTTTCAGTGGCCGACGATCCGCTGGCATCGGTTGTGCTCGGCACCGGCAAAATGCTTTCAGACTTCAAGCTGCTGCGCAAAATCAAAATTGATTAAAGGCAGGGATCAAGGGAACGAGATGAACGGCCTAGCCTTTGAACTTGTTCATCAGCGCATTTAGCATGCGGCTCACCTCTGCCGAGAGTTTTTCAGCGGATTCTTGCGCTTCCCTGCCACAAAATCCAAGGTTACCAGCGATGGTGAACTGGTTTTGCAACTCGCAATTTGAGCCTCTTGCATCGCCGAGATATAACCTGTATTCGCCTCTCGTGGATCTGCCGTTTCCTTCGGCTATATTGCTGGCGATGGATACAGAGGCGCGTCGCATCTGATTCGTAAGGCCGAATTGCTCAGAGGTAGGAAACGAAGCCGTCAGACGATAGATTTCAGAGCTTAATTGGACTGCTTTTTGCCAGACAATCAAATCTTTGAATGACGCGCCCATAGACTTACACCTCGGGAAGCTGATTTTGCGATGATAGTAAGAGAAGAGTAAGACGGGAGAGGGGATGGGCAATGTGACAAGTGGCACCGGCAAGCAGTGTTTTCTTGTTCCCTCGTTCCCCTGGTCCCTTGTTCCCTGACGTTATGGATTCCTTCTTCACCCGTTATCGAAACCTGGTAGTGCTGGCGGTGGTCCTCGTGGCCCAGATCATGGGCCTCGCTATCCAGGTCAGGCGATACGGCGGCGAACATAACAGCCTGGATGTGCGCGATGGCTCGAGCGTGCGGCTCCTCCGGCTGTGGGCAAATGCGGTGGTTTCTCCATTTGAACGGGGCATTCACGGCGCCGGGTCGGGCACCTCCTGGTTATGGAACAATTACGCCGATCTACGCCAGGTGCGCCAGCAGAACCAGCAACTGCAGCAGACTGTTGACCGGCTCAGGCTTGAGCAGGCTGCACTGCTTGAGGATGCGCGCCAGGGAGAGCGTCTGCAGGCGCTGCTTAACTTCCAGCAAAAGTACATTTACTCCACGCTTGCAGCGCAGGTCATCGGCTCAAGCGGCAGCGAACTGTCGCATGTCTTCTACATCGACAAGGGCGAGGACCACAACCTCAAGCCCGATATGGCTGTGATTACCGGCGACGGCATTGTGGGCAAGGTGCGCGACGTTTTTCCTCACACGGCGCAGGTGTTAGCCATCAACGACCAGACCAGCGGGGCGGGCGTGATTCTCGCCACTACGCGCATCCGCGGCATTTTGCGCGGCGACCCATCGGGCCGGCTGATGGTGGTGGGCGTACTCTCTGACGAACGCATTCAACCCGGCGAATCGGTGGCTACTGCCGGAGGCGACCTGATTTTTCCGCGCGGTCTGCCTGTCGGATCAGTCGACAAGGTGATTCGCGATCCTGTGCGCGACGGCTTTATTGACATCATGGTAAAGCCGGCAGCACATCTCGACCGGCTCGACGAAGTTATGGTGATCACCTCAACCCAGCCACGCTTCAACGACCAGCAGCAGAGAGATATCGACACCAGCCAGGCTGAGAAGGGTGCGGACGCGCAGGCAATTAAGGACCAGTTAAAGGCCTCACAGATTATGGCCGAGCACTTGCCGGGGCTGATCGATCCCAACCTGCCGCCTGACCAGCAGCCGCTGAACGACAGCAGCAATCCACCGCTCGTAAAGCCTCCGCCACAGCCGCTGCATACCGATCGCTTTACGCCCGGCAGCGCCGTAACGCCGGCCGGCAATGCCACCGATGCGACTGATTCGAACCCGGCAGTAACTGGGAATCAGGAACCGAAGCCGGCTCAGTCCGGGCAGCCCCGCGCCGCCGCGCCGGGAGAAGCTAAATCAGGACAGGCTAAGACAGGACAGACTAAGCCAAATCAGGCCGCGCCGGCCAAAAAAGTTCCGCCGCAGGGGAACCGCTAGCATGAAACTGCTCGGCGCCGACGATCGGCGCGATCTTGAGATCCATCGATACCCACTGCTGGTTTACGCGCTCATCCCGCTCGCGGCGCTGGTGTTGCAGGCGTGGCTGCCGCGTCTTCTTGGTCAATATGCGTTTTTCGATCTGCCCCTGGTGGTGACGATCTATTTCGCGCTCAACCGCCGTTCGCCCATCCAGGGCACGCTGATGGGCGCGACCATGGGGCTGTTTGAAGATGCCCTTACGCACCACGCGATTGGCGTGAACGGCGTTGCTAAAACGGTGGTCGGCTTCGTGGCCGCGTCGACGGGCATTCGTATCGATGTTGAAAACCATGCCATCCGCGTGATTCTGAATTTCGTGCTGTCACTGCTATCGAGCGCCATTTACTACGGCGTTTATCGCGGACTGCTGGGGCTCGAACTCCAGTGGAATTGGTTTACGCAACTGTTTATCGCCATTGGCAACGCGGTCATCGCGCTGGTCTTGTTTCCGTTTCTTGATCGGTTGCAGATTCGGGATTGACCTTCAATCGGGATTGACGAGGGCTCAAGACTGTGGCGTTGTGAAGCGAGTGCCGGTAAAGCGTTGAATCGAATCAACCGGCTTTCACAGGTTCACGGTAAAAAAATTTGCGGTCAGTTTTGAATGGATGGGGCGGACTTTATTGCGGCCTTGTGGGCGGCGTCATAGATGGGTTGGTCGACGATAACGGCAATGTTTGGGAAACGGGGGGAATCGGGGGGGGGGGAATTATACCTATTCACCCCGTAGTGGCGGGTGGTCCTGCTCTCATTCCGTACATCGTCAAATTGAGGGTGCCCCGTCCCTCGCCTATGGGGACGGTGAATGAATTCTAAGCTGCTGATTCGCCTTA
>Ga0265338_10001578_pt1 | contig 36726 bp, 32 predicted proteins | sample 42126metaG_FD_193579 | JGI IMG/M metagenome (GOLD analysis project Ga0265338, IMG submission 193579) | Rhizosphere microbial communities from Carex aquatilis grown in University of Washington, Seatle, WA, United States - 4-21-26 metaG | ecosystem: Host-associated > Plants > Roots > Rhizosphere... | reverse complement strand
GCGCCATGCTCGTGCCCCTGGCCATCATCAACCATTTCAAACCCACCCGCCCGGTCGCCGTAACGCTGGACGAACTTTATCCCGAAGGCGTCCACGAACGCGACCTCGCGCTCGCACCCGACCCGGAAAACCTGTCCTGGCGCAATTTTTTCCTCTGGCTCGACCGGCTGCACAAATTCGCCGAATGGTTCGCCGAACATAGAATCCACCCCTTCCGCCCGCGCGCGCTCAAAACCGCCGAGCAATGGATGCTGGAACGGTTCGAAGGGTCGGACGGGCTGGGCGCGATTTTTCCCGCGATGCTCAACTCGCTCATCGCCCTCCAGGCGCTCGGCTACCCCGATGACCATCCGCAGGTCGTCCGCGCCACGCACGAATTGAAAAAACTGGAGCACGAAACCGACCACACCGTGCACATCGAACCCTGTTTCTCGCCGGTCTGGGACACGGCCATCGTCGCCATCTGCCTCCGCGAATCCGGCATCCCGGAAGATCATCCGATGCTCAAGCGGGCCGCCGAATGGCTGATGACGAAGGAAATCCGTTTTCGCGGCGACTGGATCCACAAAAATTCCGCCGATGTGGAGCCCAGCGGCTGGGTTTTTGAACACAACAACAAATGGAACCCGGACGTGGATGACACCGCGATGGTGCTGCTCGCGCTGCGGAAGATCCCGACCGATGATCCGCAAAAGCGCGATGAATGTTTCCGGCGCGGGCTGAAGTGGATGATGACGTTCCAGTGCAAGGACGGCGGCTGGGCGGCGTTCGACAAGGATTGCACGAAGAACATCCTGGAAAAGGTCCCGTTCGCCGACCACAACGCCATGCTCGACCCGGAATGCGCCGACATCACCGCGCGCATCCTCGAACTGCTGGGCTACGAAGGCTGGGACCGGAACCACCACCAGATCCGCGACGCGCTGGATTACATCCGCGAGCAGCAGGAGGAAGACGGCTCGTGGTACGGCCGCTGGGGCGTGAATTACATTTACGGCACCTGGCAGGTGTTGCGCGGACTGCGCGCGATGAACCTGGACATGAACCAGCCCTGGCTGCTCCAGGCCCGCGACTGGCTGGAAAGCGTCCAGCACGAGGACGGCGGCTGGGGCGAACGCTGCAATACCTACGACGATCCGGTTTTCAAGGGCCGCGGTCCCAGCACCGCCTCGCAAACCGCCTGGGCGGTCATGGGCTTGTGCGCGTTCGACGACCCTAACAATCTGTATCTCAAACGCGGCCTCGAATATTTGATGCGCACGCAAAATCCCGATGGTTCCTGGTCGGAAAGCGAAATCACCGGCACCGGTTTTCCGAAGGTGTTCTATTTGAAATACGACATTTATCGCAACGCCTGGCCGCTGCTCGCCTTCGCCACCTACCGCCAAATCCTCGCGCGCGCCGCCGCCCGGCAAACTGACGACCGCAACGGTCATCCGCATCCCGGCATGGCCGTCCCCCAAAACGCCGGCCATGCTTGAGGACTTTTCTCCCTCTCCGCCAACGGAGTTGGGGGAGAGGGCCGGGAGGTGGCGCGTAATTCAAAATTGACTTCTTTTACCTTGGGCAAAGGGACTAGTGTAGTGGAAAGTTGGGAGTCAAGCGGCAGGCGCGCAGTCAGGACTTCGGCTCACGAATGATTCCCACGAACAAAATTGTCCCCGTCTGTTCGTCAGCAATCAGGAACAGAAACGGACGGTCCACAATCATTTGAAACGGCGGAAGGGGATCTATTTCAAGCCCAGATACCGGATTGAGCATTCCAGTCACTGCCGCTGCTTCGGTGCCTTCTTCGTTTATTTCAACGAATGTCCGTTGTCGAACTTCCGAGATGTAGAGTGGCCGGCTGGATATCCCTGAAAAATCAGCCCGGCCAGGCCGGTCATCGAACGCTGTTTTCATCCCCATTGATTTCAACGATTGTTCCAGTTCAACGCCGTATTCAAGTTTGAACTTTGGCAGCACAACAGTGCCTTCACGGTCCTCAAATCCCGGCTTGGTAATCTGCTCCCATTTATCACCATCCATGATGCCCAGGAGTTTTTCCGGGCAGGAGCCGGGATCGGGCAGAAAGACATACATGGCAAGGTCCCACCCTTCATACGGCAGACGTACCGCCTGATATCCTGTTCCCCGCCGATAGGCAAAGCGGCGGGTTTTCTCCATCATGGGAACCTGTTTTTGATTGCCACCTTCCAGATGGAATGGCCGGTCTTTCGTGCCTCCTTTGTCAAACGGGTCTTCCCATTTCCCCTTGAAATAAACCGCATTGGCCAGAAACAGTTTGGGCGGCGGAGACGTAAGCCCATCCGCAATATGGGTGATCTTTCCCCGCGTCTTTTCACCAGCCCAGGTATTTATGACGTCGACTGAATGGTCGTTGGTGAAGTCCAGAGGGGCAACCGTTGCGCCAAAAAATTGCTGATTGCAGGAAATAAAATCCGGTTTGGCGGGAATTCCGGCTTGATACCAGAGCGCGTTGGCAATGGTGAGAATATTGTTCGTATCAGTGCTGGCCAGAGACCGGTTAATGTCACGGTTGGCTTCGTTCAGAATGTTCTGCGGCAGACCGGTCGCGCCCAAAACCTGCTGCATTTCGGTTTTGGTCTGGCCCCCGGCGCCGTTCCCGGCCATTTGCAGTACCGCGGAAACTCCGAAAGGTGAAATGAAAATATTGGCGCCCGGCTGATCCTTGGCGAGTTGCTTCAATAGTTTGAAGGCGAAGCCAGTATTCGCCGACACGAGTTGGCGCTTGTCGAGTGGCAAGGCGGCAAAGGCTCCAAGAACAAAGAACGACACAACGACAATGGGAACCAATCGACGCGGATTCGTAATTACATTGACTGAAATATTCATGACCCTTACAAAGGAATGGTGATTGAAATTCTGCCCGGTACCGTGGTTTGTAAAGAACAGAATAGAGCGGGCGCGCTTTGAATTTTGCTCGCGGGTGACCTGGTACGAATCATGAAAATCTTTGCCATTTCGGTGGTGCTCCTGGCGACGGCCTTTTGTGCTCTCTCTAACACCTCTTCGCTGGAAAAGTTTTCACCTCCATTCTCCACCAACACGTCTGTCCTCTGGACCGCGCCGACGAATCTGTTGCCGAAAATCTTTTGGGTTTATAAAAGGCTTCCGCCACGACCTTTTTCAGTATCAGCCATCTCCAATGCCGTTATGCTCGCCGCCGTGCAGGACAAAGGATTTCCAAAGCCTTCCACGAATGCGTATTTTATCTGGAGCGACCCCAATCCGTGCGGCACGAGTTACAGTATCTTTTCCATTCAACCGGCGGCCTCAACTATTTCTTTCGAGGCGCCGGATCAAAATCTTTCGACGAATCATGTCCCCGACAATGAAACCGTCAGGAAACGGGCGTTTGAATGCGCGGCCCGGTTTGGCCTGGCTTTAGCGGACCTGATTCCGAAAAGTGTCTATTCGGCGTCGAATGCTGCCGGCTGCGATCAAACGCTGACAAACGGCATTTGCGCCCGCGGAATCTTTTTATCCCGCCAACTGGACGGTGTCAGTTTTTGGGGTGATGCAAATAATGGCTCGGACGGTTTTTCAATCGAATTTGGCAGTTACGGGGAGATCCGTTCTTTTTACTTTGTGTGGCCAAACCTTGAACGAGGCCGGAAGGGCATTGCCGCCAAGCCGGAGGAAATCCTCAAGTGCATCAAGAAACAAAGAACTTTGGTTCTGCCTGAGGGCGAGGAAAAATATTTTGACCGGATCAGAACGCTGGCAACGGCCAGAACATTCACCATCACGAAAATCACGCCCTATTACGGCGTAGGCGTCTTTGGAGAAATGCCGACAAACGATACACCTCCTCAATTCATAACCCCCTTTGCTGAATTGGAGGCCATCGCCGATTTTGGGAACTCCAACCAGATCGTCCGGCTTTTGTCTCCAGTTCTCTCGTCGGACGCAACCAGGTTGTTGACGGACACGATCAAATGATAATTTACAATCAGCCTTAGCACACCCGATAGAACACCCCAAAGTTGACAGGTTTGCGGTTGCCGACCATGCTGGCAGTGCGAATGCTTGAGCAAACCGTCCAGATTGTTTCCAACGAGCGCGACACGGATTCCTATTTCCGGCTCGTGGTGCGCGCACCGCGGATTGCCCCGCTGATCCAGCCGGGCCAGTTCGCCCATGTCCGCGTGCTGCCGCTGAAAGACGCCCTGTTACGGCGGCCGTTCAGCATTTTTCAGGTCAACGGCGACACCTTTTCCATTCTCTACAAAACCATTGGCAAGGGCACCGATGCGCTCGCCCGGATGGGCCCAGGCGCGGAACTCAGCGTCATCGCCCCGCTCGGCCACGGTTTTACCGTGCCCAAACGCGGCGGCGAGGTCCCCCTGCTCGTCGCGGGCGGCTATGGCATGGCGGCGATGTATCTGCTGGCCCAACGCTCGCCCCAAAAAGGCATCGTCTTTGTCGGCGGCCGGCGGCGCGTGGACATCCTGTGCGAAAACGAATTTGCCGCGCTCGGCTGGGACGTGCGGGTGACCACCGAGGATGGCACTCACGGCGAAAAAGGCCTGGTGACGAAACCATTGCAGGCCGAATTGAAACGCCGCGCAAAGGGCCGGAAGCTGTTCGCCTGCGGGCCGACCGGGATGCTTAAGGCCGTCGGCCAGATCGCCGAAAAGTCAAAGGTGTCGGCGGAACTTTCCATGGATGAACACATGTGCTGCGGTGTCGGCGTCTGCCTCACGTGCGTAATTCCCGTGACGACCGGCGACGGCTGGGAATACCAGCGCACCTGCACCGAAGGGCCCGTGTTTGATTCGCGCCAGGTGGTGTGGGAGGTGGCCAGGTGAATTTTCAACTTATGCAGGGGGAACACCGAACATCCAACATCGAACATCCAACACCCAAGTGGGGACGCGGACGCGTGGAGTCATTGGATGTTCGGTGTTGGATGTTGGATGTTGAATGTTCACGGCTCTTACACCTTCCGGAGGTGCGACCATGAACCTGTCCGTGCAGATTGGAACGCTGCGGCTCCAAAACCCGGTCATGGTGGCATCAGGCACGTTTGGCTACGGCGTTGAATACGCGCAACTCCTCGACCTGAATCAGCTCGGCGCGGTCGTCGTGAAAGGCATCCGGCTGCATCCGGTCCGGGGCAATCTGACGCCGCGCACGGCGGAGGTCACCAGCGGCATGCTTAACGCCATCGGTTTGCAGGGGCCGGGCGTGGACGGGTTCATCAAAAAATATTGGCCGTTTCTAAAAAAACTCAAGGTCCCGACCATTATCAACATCTGGGGCACGACCGTTGACGAGTATGCCGAAGTGGCCAAACGATTTGAGGCACTGGGCGGAGTCGGCGCCCTGGAACTCAATGTTTCCTGCCCGAACATCAAGGAAGGCGGCGCACAGTTCGGCACCGACGTCAAATTGCTCCGGCAGGTCGTTGCCGCCTGTCGGCGGGCGACCCAACTGCCGATCATCACCAAGCTGAGCCCGAATGTCGTAAACATCGCACCGTTCGCCAAAGCAGCCGAGGACGCCGGCAGTGACGCGCTGGCGGTGACGAACAGTTACCCGGCCATGGCCATTGACATCGAAACCCGCAAGCCGAAGCTGGCGAACATCACCGGCGGCCTGACCGGCCCGTGCATCAAACCGATTGCCATCAAGCTGGTCTGGGAGGCGGCCAAGGCCGTGAAAATTCCCATTATCGGCATGGGCGGCATCCAGAACGCGGCAGATGCGATTGAATTCATGATGGCGGGCGCGACGGCGGTGGCGGTGGGCACAGCGAATTTCTACGAACCGCAAACCCCGCTGCAGGTCATCGCCGGCCTCCGTGAGTTCATGCGACAGCGGGGCATCAAGGACGTGCGGGAAATCACCGGCAGCGTCCAGGTAGCGAGATAATTATCGGCGGCGGCCCGGGTAAAAGCCGGGCCGGGCAACCCCTTGGCTTGCCCGGCCGGTTTCCATTTTAACCCAAAAATGAACCGTTATAACTTCCGTCTGATCTGCCATTAGTTCCCGCTCGTCTTGAAGGTGTAGACGACCGGCTCCAACGGCACGCCGCCAGCGCTTTGAAAGTTCTTGTGCGAAGGGCTGTTCAAACCCAGCCGGTACTCCTTGCCGGGTTCGAGTTGAACCGGCAACACACAGGTCAGATGATCTTCCGTCCAGTAGATCTTTTGCCCGTCCCGACCTTTGGGAAATGCGGGTCCACCCCCCGTCCAGGAGCAGCCATCGCTCATCGGAACATTAAAGGTAACGCGGATTTCCGTGAGCCCCGGGTCCACGTCCTTGGCTCCGTTCTTGGGAACGAGACCGACGATCTTCGGTTTGGCCGTCTTGTTTTTTAATTCTGCGCTGGCCCCCTTGGTTGTGAAGTAGACCGCCGATGGCCGGGCCGGCACACCTTTGGCGCTCCGAAAGTTCTGGTAACTCATGGAATTGATACCGACCCGATAATAATGGCCGGCTTCGAGGGTAACCGGCAGGACACACGTGCGCTGGTCACGCCATTGCGCCTTTTTGCCCTCCGGACTAGAAGGATAATCCGGCCCGCCTCCGGTCCAGGAGCAGCCACTCCCCATGTCACGGTCGAAAGTGACCGTAATCTCCGTGGTGGCCGGATCAACATCCGTTTCTCCCACCTTGGGCGAGGTGGCAACAATGTTCGGCGGGCCTTGTTCGTCGGCCACGCCGGCCCCTTCCGCCGCAGGTTTCCCGGAACCGGGCGGCGACTGGGCATTGGTCAAGGTGACGAAGGCCAGGCCGGCAAACACCGCGATGGCCAGCACCGGCCAACTTTTGGTTTTCTTGAATTTTGCTATCATAATGATTCTCCGTTTCATTTGGTTTTTGTTTTCCAGTATTCCAACCAGGCCCGGCGACCGGGCCGGGCGACAAAAGTTCTCGAGCAGTTTGATGATCGTCTGACCATAGGATTGATTCTCCGTTTCCCGGGCGTGCGCCAGGGCGAGTGCATCACAGGCCAGTTCCCGGTCCGCCTGCATGCGACTGAACGCATACCAGACCAGCGGATTGAACCAGTGCAGAATCAGCAGTGCGGTCGTCAGCCAGTTGAGCGGGATGTCCCCGCGTTTGACGTGGCCCAATTCGTGCAGGAACACGTAGCGCAATTCCGGCAGGGAAAATTCCCGGGTAAAACCGGCCGGCAGGAGCAGCCGCGGACGGACGAAACCATAGAGCGAAGGACTGGTCACGGCGGTGGTCTCAACCAGGGCCAGCGGCGTGCCGATCCCCATTTCCTGCTTGCAGTCTTCCAGCAGGTCCAGCACCGCCGCATTGGTCAAAAGCCGTTGCCGCCGGATGCTCCGGCCCAGCCGGTAGTCAGCCAGGAGCAGGTACCCGGGCAGCGCCACTACCCCGGCCAGCCACAGCCCGGCCAGCCAGTTCCGCCAGGCAATTCGCGAGGTTGATGCCGCGCTTTCGGACGGAGCGGCAGGAGATGCCTCCGTCCTGCCTGCCGCCGGATCCGATGGGTTCAAGGATGAAGCCAGCTGGAATGTCGATGACCCGCCCCCGATCCAGTTGAAAAGACTGGCCCGACTTTCCGGCGCGAACGGCAAGCACAGCCGGACCACGACCAGCAACCAAAGTGCATGGCGCCAGCGCGGCGTGAGCCGGTCGCGAAGCAGCCGTTGCACGATCAACACCAGCACGATCAACACCGACGCCTGCCCGGACGCACGCCCAAGCCAGGCCAGCAGTGTGCCGGTCGAATCCAGCAGCGGTTGCCAGTTCATGGTTTCTTCCCTTCGAGCAACTTTTTCAGCTCCCGGATTTCTTCGGCGGACAGTTGTTTGCGTTCCACAAAATGCGCCAGCATGGGCTTGAGTGCGCCGCCAAAAACCCGATCCAGGAACGTGTCGCTCGCCGCGTTGACACATTCGTCCTCCATCACCAGCGGCCGATAGAGATAGGAGCGACCTTCCTTTTGAAAGCCCAACGCCTGCTTCCCCACCAGCCGGTTGAGGAAGGTTTTAATGGTTTTGGGATGCCAGGTGGGATCGGCGTTCATCAAGGTGGAAATGATATCACCCGCTGAACAAGGCGCCTTGGCCCAAACCACCTTCATGACTTCCCACTCGGTTTCAGAGATTCTTGGCACGCTTTTCATAGCACAGGTTCCGATTACATCTGTAATGTTTAATAAGGATTACAACAGTAATCCATGTAAGTCAAGAGATATTTTAGGCGTACTGATGAATCTTGTGGCGTTTCAAATCCGGGTTGGAGTGAAAGAGTCACGGTGAGAGCCGAATATCGTTGAGTAATGCGGCAAAACGGCACAATTTAATCGGAAGGTTGATCCCATGTTCGAACACCGTTCCAAACCGTTGTTGCCGTTGCCGTTGTTTTATCGGCGCCTGGCGCGGAGCTTGTGCCTCGGCCTGCTGGTCATTGTGTTCGCCCTCGGCGTCGGGATGATCGGCTACCGCAGCTTTGAGCCCATGTCCTGGGTGGACGCCTTCGTCAACGCCGCCATGATCCTGTCCGGCATGGGCCCGGTGTCGTCGCTGCAAACCGATCACGGCAAGATCTTTGCCGGCTGTTACGCGCTCTTCAGCGGCCTGGCGTTCTTCGCCATCCTCGGAATCATCTTTGCCCCGGCGGTCCACCGGTTCCTCCATCGGTTTCACGTCAATGAGGCGAAGCGCGAAGCAAAATTGCCGGACAAGCCCTGATTCTGTTTTGCGCTCGGCGTGCGAACCGCTATGCTTCGGCCATGCTTTGGGCCTTCACCAAGTATCACGCGTTGGGCAACGACTACATCGTCATTGACCCCAAGAACCTGCCGGCGCCGCTCACACCCGCGCAGGTCAAAGTCATCTGCCATCGCAATTACGGCATCGGCTCGGACGGCATCCTCCTCGGCCCCCTGCCCTCCAAATCGGCGAAGTTCGCGCTCCGCATTTTCAATCCCGACGGCAGCGAAGCCGAGAAAAGCGGCAACGGCCTGCGAATCTTCTCGCGTTACCTGTGGGACAAGAAACTGGTGACCAAGGACGCGTTCACCCTCGAAACGCCGGGTGGCCTCGTGCAGGCCGAAGTGATGGACCGCGGCAAAATCGTGCGCGTCGAGATGGGCAAGGTCAGTTTCTGGAGCGATGAAATTCCCGTGGCCGGCCCGCGCCGCGAAGTCATCAACGAACCGATCCACCTGCGCGGCCAGCAGTTCAACTTTTGCGCGGCCACGGTGGGCAATCCGCATTGCGTGCTGCCGCTGCCGAAGATCAGCGCCGACCTGGCCCGGCAGATGGGCCCGCTGCTGGAAACGCATCTCCGTTTCCCCAACCGCACCAACGTGCAGTTCATGAAGGTGATCGACCGGAAAAACATTCAGATTGAAATCTGGGAACGTGGCGCGGGTTACACGCTGGCCAGCGGCAGCAGCAGCAGCGCCGCCGCGGCGGTCGCCCACCGGCTCGGCCTTTGCGACCGCGACATTTCCGTCCACATGCCCGGCGGCGTCATTCAAATCAAGATCGGCGAGGGTTATGCGATCGAAATGACCGGCCCGGTGAAGAAAGTGTCGGACGGGGTGATTGCCAAGGACATGTTTACCGCGTCCGTCGTGGCCTGACTGACAAATCATGGCCCGCTTAACTAAGCAGGTGCCGATGCAAGCAGGCTCTGGCTGAATTTACGATATTTGATTTACGACACCGACTCTGGTCGCGTGCTCGCGATTTATCGGAGTTTACGAGTCACTTCACAATCCATGCGGATCGCGTAAATCGTATATCGTAAATCGCAAATATTTATTGCTGTCCCGGCTTCCATGAGAAAATGAGTTTTAAAACAGCCGCCGGAACCGGTGGTTTACAGTCCGTCAGGCCGTGCCAAACCATTTGTCGTCGGCCAGCACCACCGAGGTTTCAATCTGACGATCCGGGATGGACCAGTATTTTTTGAGCAGCCGGTCCTTTTCCGCGGGGATGACCTTGCGAAATCCGCGTTGTTCGTAAAAAGCAATGGCCCAGGTTGCCGCCGCCCAGGTCCCGATCAAAACCGGCCCGGGCGCCAAGGCATGCAGATGTTCCAGGAGTTGACCGCCGATACCCCGGTTGCGAAAGGCTGTGCGCACATAGGCGTGCCGGATGAGGGTGACATCCTGGACCAGTTGGGTTCCCATGACGCCGGTCAGCCGGCCGCCGTGTTCCATTCCCCAGAAAACCACACCGGCCGCCACCTGCTCCTTCAGTTCCGCGGACGGCATGTAGGGCTCCCGCCAGCGGTCCTCGGGAATGACCCCCTTGTAGGCCTGGGCCGCGTCATTGATGATTTCCCCGATCTCCTCCAGTTCGTCAGGACGACAGGATCGGACGGTTTTGTTTTTCTTCGCCATCGCAGCTCAGCCGATTATTCGACGGGCACGCCAAACGCCGTGGAGGCGGATTCGATGGCGCCAAGTTTTTCGGCCTGTTCCTGCTCCGCCCGTTTCCGGGTGTCCTCCTGGGCCAGCCGCACGGCGTTCTCCGCCGCACTTAAAAGTTCGTTGACGTTTTTGGCCAGGTCCGGCGTGAACGACGAATGAATCACAATCAGACACCCGTCTTTCAGTTCCAAACCTACGCCCCGCAATACCGGTGACTGTTGCAACAACCGCCGGATCTGGTCGAAGACCGATGCGTCAATCTGCGGTTCGGTGCGAAAAGCCACCTTGCGTTTGTCGGACAATTCCCTGTTGATGGATATGAGTTTCATAAACGTGCAAATACGGCTGGAATCCAGCATGAACCGCGCCAGACCGGATGCAAGAATTAATGCAATTTCCCGGAATTTTTAACCGGTTTTGAAGGGCACGGACGCACCCGAGACGGCCACCCGCGGCCTCAAATCATCCTACCCCACCGGCGTGATTTTGACTTCCACCTCCATCGTGCGTTGCAACGTGCCGCGGTAGTTGCCGGCCACGGGCGGCACATCGGCGTAGTCGCGGCCGATGCCGATCTTCACATACGTCGCCTCCGGCTGGCAATTGTGCGTCGGGTCGAGCGCCTGCCAGCCGCAGCCGGGAATGAACACCTCCACCCAGGCATGCGTGGCGCTGGCGGTCTCCGTGGCCAGATAACCGCTGACGTACCGCGCCGGGATTTTCAGACTGCGGCACAGACCGATCATCAGGTGCGCGTAATCCTGGCAGACGCCTCGTTTCTGGGCGATGACATCGCGCATATGCGTGTGGACGTGCGTGGATTTCGACTCATATGTCAAAAAACTGTGGACGAACTGCATGATGGCCTGGGCGGCTTGCCACGCGTCGTTCTGGCCGGCAGCCGCATCCACCGCCAGCCGCCAGGAGGCCACCTCCACCTCCACGTAACGGCTGTTTTGCAGGAAGTCGTGGCACCGTTCGACGTCCTGCGCGCTGCTGATCCGGGCCAGGGCACAGGGCCGGGCCTCCGGCGCGAGCGGCACGATGGGATGGGTCTTCACCCGTGACTGGCTTTCGATGAGCAGATAGGGATGCGCCTCGGGAATTTCAAAGTGATGGACCCAATTCCCGTAAAAATCGGCGTAGCGGTTCACCCGGCCCGCCGGCAACACGCGCAGCAGGAATGATTCGACCGTCTGCTCAATGCTGGAAAGCGGTTCGAGACGGACGTCGTTGAAACTGTCACGCACCGGCGTGGCATACACGTAACGCGTGCGATGCAAAATGTCGTATTTCATGTCGCTAAACCGGAACCCGTAAACAAAGGCGGTCATCAAGACAAAATCCGCCAGACAAATCCAGCACTCCTTGCCATAAAAATGATGCCGTTACTTCAGTTTTTTATTGCTTCCCCTCGCCCGCCATCCCGGGCGATTCCCCGGCCAGCGGTTTGACCTCCACCGCCACCTTGACGACGTGCTTGCCGCCGCCGGTCAGGATGCCCGCCACCGGGCTGACGTCGCCGAAGTCGCGGCCGTACGCGACGGTGACATGTTCCTCCGCCGGTTGCAGGTTGTTCGTCGGGTCAAAATCAATCCAGCCGTTGCCGGGACAGAAAATCGAGAACCACGCGTGCGAAGCATCAGCCCCCGTAAGTTGTTCCCCGCCCGCGGGCGGCCGGGTGCGCAAATAACCGCTCACGTAACGCGCCGGCAGGCCGAGCGAACGCAGGCAGGCAATGCCCAGATGCGCAAAATCCTGGCAGACGCCCCGGCGCTTTTCCCAAACCTCTTCCAACGGCGTCGCCACCGTCGTCGCCCGGGGATCGTATTTGAAATCCGAGAAAATCCGCCGGTTTAAATCGCGCGCCCCGGCCAGCAGCGGCGTACTCGAGGGAAAACTCCGGGCGGCATAATCGGCCAGTTCCGATGACGCCCGCACCTGCGGTGAATCGAAAATGAATTGATAGGGCTCGACCACTTCCGGCGATACCGGGTCGCGAAACATTTCCGCCACCGATTCCCAGGCCGCCGCGGATTCATTCCCGGGCGGCGTCTCCACCCGCACGGTCACGCGGCTGGCGGTGATGATTTCCAGCCGGCTGTGGACCTGCTGGATGGTGAAAAAACAAAGCCGGTTGCCGAAGTAATCGGGGCGTGATTTGCGCAGGGTGGGTTCGGGAAATATTTTCAGCGAGAAATTGTCGCGTTCCTGCGTGGCCGTGGTGCGCGGTTCCAGCCGGGCAACGTGGTGCGACACCGTAACCGGCGCGGCGTATTCGTAAAGCGTGCGATGGGTGATATGGTAGGTCATTGTTCCGTTCCCCGGCCGGTGCGGAGGATGGCCGAATGCGCGAAATAATCCGCGGCAATGGCATCCGACAGGCGGGGCAGCTCCTCCAGCATCTTCGCGAGGGCGCAACCCAGCCCGCTGGCGGGCCGGTTTTCCCCGCAGCCGGCCAGTTCGCGCGCATCCGCCTGTTTCAACCGGGCGAGGCAGTCGGTCAGGATCTGTTTGCCGGAACCGGTCGTGGTTTCCCGGTCGCGCGGGAGATACTCAAAATGCTGCGCGAGCTGTTTGATTTGAAACAGGACCGAGCGCGGATTCTTGTCGTCCAGCAACACGAGGTCGAACACCGCGGGCAGATGGGGAAGCAGGTTGTAACGCGAGCGGAACGTGATGGAGCTGTCGGCGACTTCGAGCACGGCCTCGAGCAGGCTGGGGTCTTCGGCCTGCGGCGAGCGCAGGGTGGCATCGAGCAACGTGCAAAGATAAATCGCCCGTTCGATGCGCAACCCCATGTCCAGAAACCGCCACGCCTGCGCGCGGGTCATGTTCTCGCGGGCCAGCCCGTGAAACGCAGCCAGGCCGATCAAGGTTTCATTCAGCACCGCGGTGGCGTCGCCCGCGAGCAGGACCAGGCTGGTCGCCGGCATGGCCAGGCGTTCGTTGAGCCGGCTCAGGACGCGCCACATGTCGTAGGAGGTCCGGTCGCGCACAAACATGGCCAGCCGCTGCAGATGGTCCACCACGTGCCGCAGGCTGCCGCTGCGCGCCGGATCGAAAATGGCCGCGAGCAACTCCGCCTCGAACGCCTCGGGATTCTGCCGCAATTCGGTTTTTTCCAGCAACCCGGGCAACTGGCCTTGCTTTTCCAGCGTCAACAGCAACGGCCCCAGCAGCGGCATCGCGCTGCCCGTCCGCTCCGGGTTGAACCGCCGCAACGTGCTGCGCAATAGTCGCGCGGTCTCGTCGGCGCGTTCCGAATAACGGCCCAGCCAGAAAAAATTGTCCGCCAGCCGGCTCGGCAGGTTGTTGCCCGTGCGACGCAGATCCACGTTCTGGCTCGGGGCGTAAAGCAACGTCGTTTCCTCGACGGGCATCCCGGACGTGACCCAGGTGTCCTTGCTGCTGCCGCCCCGTTGCATGGAAATGAAAGCCCCGGTGTCGGGCGAAACCCGGGTCAACCCGCCTGGCATGACGGAATAACCGCCGCCGCCGGACGCCAGGAAAGCGCGCAACCCGACCGGCCGCGCCACCAAGCGGCCGCCCTCCCAGGACGGCGCGGTGGACCATTCCACCCGCTCCTGTGCGACAAACAGGTCGGGGTCAAATTCAATCCGGCGGCGCAGCGCGTCGCGTTCGGCCGCGCTGGGCAGATTTCCGGAATCGGCCGGACGCCCATGGGAACGGAACGCCGGTTTGACCACCAGCCGCTCAAGATTTTCACTGACGTATTGCCGGGCCGAACCCTGTCCGCACCACCAGGTGGCCGCCGACGGCAGTTTCAATTCCTCACCCAGCAGATGCCGGCACAAGCCGGGCAAAAATGCCATGAACGCCGGGCTTTGCACCAGCCCGCACCCGAGCGCGTTGGCCACCACCACGTTGCCCGCGCGCAACGCCTCGACCAGGCCCGGCACGCCCAGCATCGAATCATTCCGTAGTTCGAGCGGATCGCAAAAATCGTCGTCCACCCGGCGCAGAATCACATCCACCCGGTCGAGACCGCTCAATGTTTTCAGGAAGACCCGGTGGTCACGCACGATGAGGTCCTGGCCCTCGACGAGCAAGTAGCCAAGATAGCGCGCCAGGTAGGCCTGTTCAAAATAGGTTTCATTGTGCGGACCGGGCGTGAGCATGACGACGCGGGCATTGTCCGGTTTGCGCGGCGCCAGGCGGGCCAGCGTGTGTTGCACCTCCTGAAAAAACCCTGCCAGCCGGTGGACATGATTGTCGCGGAACGGTTCGGGCAGGATGCGCGAGGTCACCAGCCGGTTGGCGAGCGCATAGCCCGCCCCGGTGGGGATCTGGGTGCGGTCGGAGACCACCCACCAGCGGCCGTCGGGCGAGCGCGCGAGATCGGCGGCGTAGAAATGGAGGAAAATATTTTCCGGCATCCGCAGGTTGTGGCACGGACGCAGGAAATCCGGCTGCGCGAACACCAGCGCCGGCGACAGCCAGCGCGACCGGATGAGCTCCTGCGGACCGTAACAATCGGCGAGGATGCGATTCAGCAGGGTCGCCCGCTGGATCAGCCCGGCCTCGAGCGAACGCCATTCGTCCGGGGCGACGACGAAGGGAATCGGGTCGAGCTGCCAGGGCCGTTCCATGCCGCGCGGATCGCCATAGACATTATAGGTGATGCCTTGTTCATGAACGAATCGCTGGCTGGTGTCCCAACGATGCTGGAGTTCCGCCGGGCTGTGTTCCGCCAATGCGTCCATCAACTTCAGGTAATGCGGCCGCACTTCGCCGTTTTCCGTCAGCAATTCGTCGAACGCGGGCGCGCTCCGTTGGTACCCGGCCAGCAAACCGGACGGCACCGGCGCGACTCGTTCGGCGGCACCGGCTTCACTCGTCATGGATTGAGATTGAATCATTTGCAATTCGCGCGTCTTTGGCTGGTCATCGGGGTCAGACATTGCGCAAATCCAGGGTGAACGGAAAATCCGGATTGGCGGTTGCGGGCGGAATCTCCATCCGGCCCGGCGTGTGAACCTGCCGGAAAAAACGCGTCAGGCGGCGGCTCTCGGCTTCATAACTGTTCACCGGAAACGTGTCATAACCGCGCCCGCCGGGATGCGCCACGTGATAGGTGCAACCGCCGAGCGAACGTCCGTTCCAGGTGTCATAAAGGTCAAACCGCAACGGCGCGTGCGAAGGAACCGTGGGCTGCAGGCAATGCGGCGGTTGCCAGGCACGGTACCGCACACCCGCCACGCCCTCGCTGTTGGTGCCGGTCGGATGCAACGGCACCCGATGGCCGTTGCAGGTGATGGCGAAGCGGTCGCCCACGAGACCGCGCGCCTTGACCTGGAGCCGTTCCAGCGAACTGTCCACGTAGCGCACGGTGCCGCCCCCGCCCGGCTCCTCGCCCAGCACGTGCCACGGCTCCAGCGCAGTGCGAAGTTCAACCTGCAAATCACGCTGTTCCAGGTCGCCGATGCGCGGGAAGCGAAATTCAAAGTGCGGTGCGAACCAGTCGAATTCAAACGGATATCCGGCCTCGCGCAGGTCGCCGATGACGTCCTTGAAATCGGTCTCGCAAAAATGCGGGAGCATCCAGCGGTCGTGGATGTCCGTGCCCCAGCGGACCAGGTTGTTCCGGTACGGCTCCTGCCAGAATTTTGCGACCAGGCCGCGCAGGAGCAGATGCTGGGCAAGGCTCATGCGCGCATGCGGCGGCATCTCGAACGCGCGCATCTCCACCAGACCCAGCCGGCCGCCGCTGCTTTCCGGCGAAAATAATTTATCGATGCTGAACTCGGCGCGATGCGTGTTGCCGCTGGCGTCGATCAGCAGGTTGCGGAACACGCGGTCCACAATCCAGGGCGGGATGTAGCCGCCGACGTGAGGAGGCGGATCCGTCGATGGCACTTGTTGGTCCGCCTCCTTACGTCGGCGGCTACGAGGGTCCACACCGATCAGCCGGTCCAGTTCATTGAACGCGACCTCCAGTTCGTAAAGCGAATCGTTGCGGGCTTCGTCCACGCGCGGCGCCTGGCTGGTCGGACCCACGAACAACCCGCTGAACAGCCAGCTCAACGAGGGATGGTTCTGCCAGTAGGCCAGCAGCGAACGCAGCAGATCCGGCCGGCGCAACACCGGCGAATCCGGCGGGGTGTCGCCCCCGATGATGATGTGATTGCCACCGCCCGTGCCGGTGTGACGGCCGTCCAGCATGAATTTTTCCGTGCCCAGCCGCGCCTGCCGCGCCTCCTCGTAAAGCACCGTCGTGCGCTGCACCAGTTCATCCCAGGATTTGCTGGGATGCAGGTTGACCTCAATGACGCCCGGGTCCGGCGTCACGGCCAGCTTGTTCAGGCGCGGGTCCTTCGGCGGGGTCTCGCCCTCGATGATGACCGGCACACCCATTTCGGTGACGGCGGTTTCGATGCCCGCGATGAGATCGAGATAATCCTCGAGGGTCGTGACGGGCGGCATGAAGACATGCAGCCGTCCATCGCGCGGTTCGACACACATCGCCGTGCGGATGATCCATGGCGAACTCTGGCCCAGGACCGGGCGACGGCTCGGATCGATTTCCTTTGGCGATTCCGACAACTCCAGTTCCTGCGCCCGTTGGCCCGGACCGTGACCGGCAGGCACCGGGGCACCGCCGCCGCGCATAAACCTCTGCCCGGTACGATACGGAAACTCCTTCGGCAGGTCCGGCAGCTTCTTCTGAGACGGATCCTGCTGCCAGATCCAGGGATAATCCTTTTCCGCCACCCAGGGAATCGAATCAATCGGCAGCCGCAGACCCATCGGCGAGTCGCCCGGGATGAGCCAGAGCGTGTCATCGTCCCGCAAAAACCACGTGCCGGACATCCAGCCGGGCTGGTTATCGTACCTTGCGCGCTTGATGGGCAGCGAGTAACCGACAACTTCACCGAGGCCCTGTTGAAAAATCCGCGCGATGCGTTCGCGCTCCTGCTTGTCCTTGAGGTTAGATTTCCCCGGCGTGACATTTGTCGGGAAGCGGCGCTCCTTCCACATATAATAGAACGCGTCCTCGTACGCCGGCAGGAGGTATTTCGGATCGGCGCCGATCACCCGGGCGATGCGGGTGAGCAGCTCCTTTGCTTCCTTCGGGCCGTGGCCGTAATCTTTTGATTCGTCGGCGATGAGCGAATCGTCATTCCAGATCGGCACACCGTCCTTGCGCCAGTAAGCGGCCAGCGCCCAGCGCGGGAGCGGTTCGCCCGGATACCATTTGCCCTGGCCATAGTGCAGCAGGGATCCGGGCGCGAATTGTTTCCGCAGCCGCTTGATGAGTTCGCCGGAAAGCACCCGTTTCTGGTGCGAAACGGCGGTGAAATTCCATTCCGGCCTGTCCGGATTGTCCACCGACACAAACGTCGGCTCGCCACCCATCGTGAGCCGGACATCGTTTTTGGCCAGGTCGGCGTCAATCGCGTGGCCGAGTTGATCGATACCCTGCCATTGTTCCTCGGTGTAAGGCTTGGTGACGCGGGGACTTTCGTAAACGCGCGTCACGCCCATCTCGAAGCTGAATTCACTTTTGCACTCGTCCACCGCGCCGGAGATGGGCGCGGCGCTGGTGGGATCCGGCGTGCAGGCGAGCGGGACGTGGCCCTCGCCTGCGAGCAGGCCGGAAGTGGGATCGAGGCCGATCCAGCCGCCGCCGGGCAGATACACCTCGCACCAGGCGTGGAGGTCGGTGAAATCCTTCTCCGCGCCGCTCGGCCCGTCGAGCGCCTTCACATCGGCCTTGAGCTGTATGAGATAACCGCTGACAAAGCGCGCCGCCAGACCGCAGTGCCGGAACAACTGGCACAGCAGCCAGGCGGAATCGCGGCACGAACCGCTCATCTTTTCCAGGGTTTCCTCCGGCGTCTGCACACCGGGTTCGAGGCGGATGGTATATTTGATGTCCTTCCAGAGGCATTGATTGACCGCCACGAGGAAATCAATCGTGCGGGGCTTGCCTATTTCGGGAACTTCAAGCCGCTCCAACTTCGTCCGTCGCCCGGTTTCACCCAGCACCCCGCGCCGGATGGCGGCCAGACATTTCATGAATTTGGGCGTCAACCAGCATTTGCGCAGAAACGGCGCCAGTTCATGGTCGAGCGCGGGGTCGTAATCGAACGGGAATTTCTCCGCCTGCGGTTCCAGGAAAAAATCGAAGGGATTCAACACCGCCATCTCGGCGACCAGGTCCACCTCGACACAGAATTCGCGGGTGGGCTGTTCGAACACGAGGCGTGCCGCGTAATTCGACTGCGGGTCCTGGATCCAGTTGATGAAATGTTTTTCCGGCGTGATGCGGAGCGAATAACTCAGGATCCGGGTCCGGGCATGGGGCGCGGGACGCAACCGCACGACTTGCGGGCCGAGCTGGACCAGCCGGTCATATTGGTAGTGGGTTCTGTGGTGGAGTGCGACGTGAATCGACATTCGGATTTATGATTGACGATTGACGATTGACGCGGGCGCTTTGGAATGCGGCGGCAAGCGCAGCGCGACGCCGCTTTGAAAACAGGTGTGCTTACGGAAAGCGGTGTCGCCGCTTCGCTCTGCCACCGCAGTCCAAAAAATGGGCTGGTTTCGTTTCCTCATCGTTACAAGTAATTGTCAATCGGTTCGGCACCGATCGTACCGGAAAGTTGTTTCAGATACTCCGGCGAATCCGTTTCCTCCCGCATTTTCCGGGCGCGCTCCAGTTTTCCGGCGATACCGAGCCGGGCGGCCTCGTCGGCATGGCTCGCTCGCTTCAAAAACTTGTCGAGATATTCCACATGCCGCTGCCACAGCCCGCGATCCACCTTCTGCTTCGCCGCCAGCCGCGCGGCGTACCAATCACTCGACAGGAGGTATTCCCGCGTGAACAGTTTCCGGAAGTCCGGATGATCCAGCCCCCGCCCCTCCCATTGGTCGTGCAACATGATGTGGAGCAAAGCCCGCAACGGCGGACAGGCTTGGGCGATGCTGCCGTCGTCAAAATACATCTGCGCCACCCGCTTTTGGGTGGTCACAATGTTGTCCATGCCATCGGCAAATACCTCCAGGCCCTGGAGTTCCGGCCGCAGCATTTCGTCGGTGAAAACGACGTGCGGATGGTTGAACACCCGGCCGAAGAAGGCGCGGGCGAAATGGGCGTTGATGCGCCAGCCGAGCCGGCTGGCCTGCACCTTCTTCCCGTCCTGCTCGAAGTCCACGCATTTGTCCAGGAATCCGTTGGCGATCAAGTATTGCGGGTCACGTTCCTCCGCCGACATGCGGCACCAGACCTCCGGCACCAGCAGGCTGACGTCGTGGTCCACCCGCGCTTTCGGGCCGATGTAGCCGGCGGCAGTCACGAAGGCGTGATGACCGGTTAGGATGAACGACACCAGCGCGTTGTTGAGGTCGATGATGGGCGGCAGCGCGTTGAACGGGCCCTTGGTAAGCGCGCCTTCCGAACCGGCGCCGGTGGTGGACGGCGATTTGCCGGTCATGCTGCAGATGCATTCCATGAACAGTTCGGGCAGTTCGAAGTAATGGATCGGGTTATAGCACGCCAGCGAGCGGATGCCGGGTTCGGGCGGATTGTTGCGGCGGCCGGGCAGCACGGCGGCGACGGCATTGAGCACGGGCTTCCCTGGCGGCAAACGGCGGCGCAGGCGCGTGGTCATTTCCGCCAGGTAGCTTTCCTGCGGCTGGACGAGGTCGGGGCGCAGCTGGAGATAACGCGGGTTCTTGGTCGGCTTGCCGTCCACAATCCGTGGATTGGCCGGGCAGACAAAATAACCCGTACCCTGGCCGGCCACCTCCTGGATGAGCGCCTGCATCGGCTCGGTGAACTGATGGAAGCCCATGGCCTCCTCAATCATTTCCCGCGCGGCTTTTGCGGGCAACGGCTCATAATTCGAGAAAAAATTGTCCGGCCGGGAAAAATCAGCCTCCGTTTGCTTGTCGTAACCGCGATGGATGGCATCGTCCGGACGTTGAAACAACCGGGTCTCGGCGTTATGGACGAATTTCAGCGGCACGCCCCGGCCGGCTTCCATCCCGGGCATTTCCGGGATCCGGTCCGGCGGCACGACCACCGACGCGGTGATGTCATCCTCGGCCTGGATCTTCAGCGCAGGATTGAAATCCTTGCGCAAGCCGAACGTGCGCCACAGGCCGTCGGAATCAAAGCCGACGCGCAAATAGGTGGTGACCAGCTTGCGATTGTCGCACTTCAATTCGTTGGCCGGCTTCCCGTTGATGATGTCCACGCTGAAATGGTCGCGCCAGCTCCCGCCCCATTCGGGTTTGTAGTAGCGCTTCACCACGAACACGAGTTCCTTGAGATATTGCGGGACGCCTTCCAGCCAGGCGTTGTATTCCGGCTGGTAATCCTGTTCGTCCGGGGTGAGCAGTTTGATGACCGATCCGAGCGAACGTTCCATGCTGAGGATGGCGCGTCGGTCCTGGCGCGTGGCATCGTTGAAGCGCCCGCTGTAATCGCGCTCAATCAATCCGGCCACCTGGTCAAAATCCTTCCTGAAATCGGCGACGAACACCGGCCCGGTAAGAATGGCATCGGTGATGGGTTTGGAGATCTCGGATTTGCCGCCGCCGGAAACGGTGCAGGGTTTGTGGCATAAGATCCCTTCCCCGACGGCACCGACCAGCCGCCAGGACCGGTTGGCGCCGGGTTTTTCCATGCGCACTTTGTAACCCGAAGGCCGCACGTACGTTTTGCCGGGCAACAACTTGATGGCGCACTCGGATTTGCCGCCGGCCCAGGAAATTTTTTGTTTGTTGAGGTCAAATCGGGCGTCCTCCGGGACGTAAATGATGTCCGGATATTTTTTGTCCACCGCGTATCCCCCGGGCTTGAGTTCGAGGGACTCGCGATACAACGAGCTGACTTCCGCGAACGAATGGCCCGCGCGCTTGACGTGAATGTCGCCGCAAAATTCCTCACCCAGGTCATAGGCGGGAAAAACGAGCGCGCCACCGGCATGTTCCTCCTCGCACAGGCCGTAAAGATTGGCGGCATAGCTGATCTGGGTTTTGACCTCTTTCTTGCAATAGCCGTAGTAGTTGTCCGCGATGATGGTGACCATGATCCCGGCTTTGTCCCGGCAGGTGAGTTTGAAGGCCTGGCCCTGGTTGTAAAACTCCCACTCGTCCTTCCAGCACATGCCGTCGCGCCGCTGACGTTCGGTGGCCTGGTCCCAATGCGGCAGGCCCACGGACTTCTTCGTCACCTTGGTGAGGTGCGGCGCAAGGATCACGCAGCCGGTATGGCCGGTCCAGTGGTCCACATCCAGGCCGGCGTCGTTCTCCGGCAAGTCCGGGTCGCCGCCATTGCCAAAGATGCTTTCGACGAAATCCAGGTTGCTGATGAGATTGCCGGGCACGAAGAAACGGATTTCCATGCTTTTTTGCGGCGTGAACCCGGGCACTTCGGGGCACACGACCGGGCGCAGGAGCAGCGTCACGAAACAGTCCGCCGGTTGCGCCTGGTTCGCGGTGAACGGCAACCGCATCAGGGAACGCGGCGGATTGAATGCGAGGCCCAGCATCCTGCCGAACACCGCCTTGGGCACGCCGATCTTGTCATCGGGAATCGGCAGGCCGCCCTCGGCCACGTGGAAAATGCCCTGGGTGGTGCGGCGGTCGCTGCGCGGATTGTGCAGCACGCCCTGCTGGACGCGATAGGAACTGATGATCTCCGAGCTGAATTCGTCGCGGTCCACCGGCAGCGACAGCACCCGCGCCATGCCAGGGCGGTCGAGCGTGAACGTGCGCAACGGCAGTTTGGTCACCGGCACATCCTGCAGGTAGTCGTACAGAAAAGTCTGGATGCGCTGGTCCGCCGGGCAAAGATGGTTGGCGAGCAGGCGTTCCTTTTCCTGGTATTGCGCGACCAGCGTGGAAATGATGTCGGCAAACTCCGCGCTATCGTTCGTGGTCGCCGGCGAGAAACCCAGCAACGCCAGTTTGACGTTGATGTAGGGAATCAGGTGGGCGGACGCCTTGGCGGGAGCGGTCATACCGCCTCCATTTCCAGGTACCGGATGCGCTTGTGCACATCCGTGTTCATCGAGTGATACGGTTGCGCCAGGTTGCCCGGGTCGAACAACGTGGAACGCATGTGCTCGGCATCGTCATTGCCGATGGCGTCGGTGAAAATGGGCAGTAAATAATCAATGCCCAGCTTGGAGGGTTTCATCAGGCTTGGATCGTATAGGGTCGGGTGCATGGCGCGTGCGTGAATAAGCCCCCAGCGATCGCGAAAACGGTTCGCATCGTAGCCTTCGACATGAAAGCCTTTGGCCGAACTGTACTGGAGGATGGATACTGCATTGTTACGTCCTTCAACCAGCATATCGACCGTCTTCGCCCCGAGCAACGCAGCATTAAACCGATCAAACAGGATAGGCCGGCCGCCGCGCTGGGTGTGGCCGACTTTGCGGGTGAAGATCGCCTCCTTGGCCGAATCACCGCGCCGATAAAGCTGGAAATAACGATCGCCGATCATCTGGATCAGCCGGGAACGTAACGCGTCCGCCGCGCCGCTGAGAACCAGGTTGCCGGACGGGTCGGTGGATTTGGTTTCCGCGCCCAGTTCGCGGCCGGATTCGTCCACGATGCCTTCGCCGCAGACGATAACGACGTTTTTCTGGAGGTCGTAAAGATATTTGACACGTTCGACGAGGCGTTCGAGGTCCAGCGGATGTTCGGGAATCAAAATCATGTCCGGCTGCCCGTAAGCCGTGCCCAGCGCGATATAACCGGAATGCCGCCCCATGACCTCGATGATGGCGATGCGGCGGTGGCTTTCCGCCGTGGTGCGGATGCGCTCGATGCCCTGGGCGGAAACAAAGACCGCCGTAGCATAACCCGGCGTGGCGTAATTGACGATCTGGTCGAGATCAAAAACGGCGCTGGAAGGGGTGTGTTTGTAACGATAGCCGTGTTTGGCCGCCGCGTCGTTGATCCGCACCCATTCATCCGGCTCGCTGGGATAATTCAGGCCCAGGTCGTTGTCGATCGTCTTGGGCGCGAGCACGACCGGCAGGCGCTCGGCCAGCGGCTGGAGGCCGTTAAGCGTACCGTCGCCACCGATGCAAATCAGTCCTTCAATCCCCAGTTTTTTGAGGCGCGCGGTGATCAAATCCAGTTCGTCCTTCCGGTTCGGGTCCACGTAATCGCGCGACGAACCGATGAGGGTGCCGCCCCTGGTCGGGTCGAGTTCGGGAATTTCCTGGTAGAGCGGGTTGAGGTGGACATGGGGCACGCGCGGATTGAACAGGCAATTAAACCCCTTGATGAGACCGACGATCTCCACCTTGAGCTGGTTGGCACGCACCACCGCGCCATGGATGGTGGCGTTAAGCGCGGGCGTGTCGCCGCCGGCGGTCAGGATGGCAATGCGTTTCATTTGGATTGGGGTTCCGTCCGGGTTCTCGTTTGCTGCTGCTGTTCCTCCTGCTGGACCATGTGTTCCTCGTTGGGGTTCTGGAACGGCTGGAAAAGGTAGGCGCGGAACAGGGTTTCGCCAATGTCGTTCAACTTGACCTGGATCTCGTCGAGGTATTGATGCAGGCCCCGGTCAAAAATTTCGTCGATCGTGCTGAATTGCAATTCGGCGAGCAGCCGGCCGGTGAGTTTTTCGGCCGTATTGCAGAAATGGCCTTCCGGTACGCCGGAGATGCGCCGCAGCGCGCGGTTCAGTTCATTTACACAAAACCGGACGGACCGGGGAAAATCGTCGTTGAGCAGCAGAAAATCCGCCACGAACTTGGGATGTACGTCCGCGCCATGGATGGTCCGGTAGGCATCCCAGGCGCTGCACGACCGGAGCACGGCGGACCATTCCAGGGCTCCGGCCTGGCTGATGGTCGGAGGCGCGCCGCGCTCGGGCAGGGACTGGTAACGCACGTCCAGGATGCGCGTGGTCTTGTCGGCGCGTTCCAGGAACTGGCCGGCCTGGACGAACCACCAGCCTTCGTCATGGACCAGCGTGGCATTGATGATCCCGACCAGGTGGAGCGAGCCGGACTTGATTTCCTGGAAAAATTCGCTCGGGCTGCGCCGCCAGATTTCCCGTGCCTGCGGCGAGCGGACCAACAGGTACAACCGGTTCAGTTCCTCCCAAAGCTCCAGCGTCAGCTGGTCGCGCACCATGCGGGCGTTTTCCCGCGCCTGGCAGATGGACTGGACGATGGAGTTAGGGTTTTCGGTCTGGAACACGAGGAACTCGGTGACCGCCGCGCCGGTGGCCCGCGGATGCAACTTCAGGAACGCCGCCTCGTCCCCGGTGCTTTGCACGATGGGCAGCCAGTATTCGGCCAGCTTTTTCTCGTCCAAATCGTGCAGGTCGAGCAACAGTTGCAGGTTCACGTCCACGATGCGCGCGATGTTCTCGGCCCGCTCGATGTAACGCGCCATCCAATAGAGCGAGTGGGCAACGCGGCTTAACATAAATTGGAAAACATCGAACATCCAACATCGAACACCCAACATCCAATTTTCATGGCTGCTGATTTTTCGATTCGATGTTGGATGTTGAGTGTTGGATGTTGGATGTTCACTTCATTCATCCCCATACAGCACCCAGGTGTCCTTGCTGCCGCCGCCCTGCGACGAGTTGACTACGAGCGAGCCTTTGCGCAGCGCCACGCGCGTGAGCCCGCCCGGAATGATCGCAACGCGTTCGCCCGACAAAATGAACGGCCGCAAGTCCACGTGCCGCCCCTCGAATTTGCCGTCGCAATACGTCGGGTGTTGCGACAGGTAAATCATCGGCTGGGCGATGTAGTTGCGCGGATCGGCGATGATTTTTTCTCGGAAAAGTTCGATTTCATCCGCCGATGCCTTGGGCCCCATCAACATGCCATAACCGCCCGACTCGTTGGCCGCCTTCACCACCAGCTCGGGCAGATGTTCCAGGATGTATTTGCGGTCCGCTTCCTCGTTGGCGAGATACGTCGGCACGTTCGGCAAAATGGGTTCCTGGCCGAGGTAGTACTTGATCATCCGCGGCACGAAATAATAGATGACCTTGTCGTCGGCGATCCCGGTGCCGATGGAATTGGCCAGCGATACATTGCCCGCGCGATAGGCATGGACGAGGCCGGGGACGCCGAGCATTGAATCACGCCGAAAAACCGTCGGGTCGATAAAATCATCGTCGATGCGCCGGTAAATGACGTGCACCGGCTGGAGTCCCTTCGTCGTGCGCATGAACACGCGCGAATCGCGCACGAACAAATCGCGGCCTTCGACGATTTCAATGCCCATCTGCCGCGCGAGATAGGTGTGCTCGAAATAGGCGCTGTTGTAGGCGCCCGGCGTGAGCAGCACCACGGTCGGGTCGGCCACGCCGGCCGGGGCGATGTGCCGGAGGCACCGCAACAGCTCCTGCGGATAATTTTCCACCGGCCGCACGCCGATGCCTTCAAACATCGCCGGAAACGCGCCTTTCATGGCCCGCCGGTTTTCCAGCACGTAGCTGACCCCGGAAGGACAGCGGCCGTTGTCCTCCAGCACCAGATAATTGCCGTCCCGGTCGCGGATCAAATCCGTGCCGCAGACGTGGACGTAAATTCCCCTGGGCACCTCGAAGTTGACAAATTCGCGCCGGAAATGCCGGGCCGACAAAACGTAAAATTCCGGGATGACCCCGTCCTTCAGGATTTTCTGCTCGTGGTAGATGTCGTGCAGGAACAGGTTCAGCGCGGTGATGCGTTGGGCCAGGCCGCGTTCCAGGAATTCCCATTCCGTTGCCGGGATGATGCGCGGCAGCAGGTCGAACGGGAAGATTTTCTCCGCCCCCTGGGCGTCGCCATAAACATTGAACGTGATGCCCTGCCGCAAAAACGCCGTGTCCACCGCCTGTCGCTTGGCATTGAACTCCGCCGTTTTCACCCCATCAAACAACTTGTGAAATTTCCGGTAATGCGATCGCACGCCGTTTTTCACGTCGAGCATTTCGTCAAAACCGCCGTTGATTTTATATTTTCTGAGCATATTCCGGAGTCGTTTTTTGAACGGCGTGGGCATTTTCCGCCAGCGCCGCCGCTGAAAGATTTCCCGCCATGGCCCGGAACCCAACCGGTTCCCGGCCTTGCATCCCGTGATATTTCGCTGTTTTCATGCGATTACTCCGCCGTAAGGCGGTCCTGAAACCTCATCGCCGTTAAACATCATCCGGCTCTAAGCAGCCGCCTTGCCGCGGCAAAAAAAATCCGCCGGCCGCTTGCCCTGCAACGCCGGCTCGCTTAATTTTTTGACCGCCTTGAAAAAAGCCAATCGCCCCGTCATCCCGCGCAAGACGATCTATCGCCTTTCCATTTATCTGCGCTGTCTGGCCCGGTTGCGGGAGAACGGCATCGGCACGGTCTCCAGCGAGGCGCTGGCCAAGGCCGCCGGCGTCAAGTCCACCCAACTCCGCAAGGACCTCGCCTATTTTGGCACGTTTGGCACCCGCGGCCTCGGTTATGACGTGACGGAACTCTCCACCCGGATCGCCGACGAACTCGGCACCTCGCGGCTGCAGCCGGTCATCCTGGTCGGCGTCGGCAACCTCGGCCTGGCGCTCCTGTCGTATCGCGGATTTGAAAAGGAAGGATTTGAAATTGTCGCGGCGTTCGACGCCGAACCGCGTCGCCGGCGCGACAAGGAAATCAAACAGCCGATTTACGGAATGGACAAGCTGCCGGAATTCGTCCCGGCGCACGGCATCAAGATGGCCGTGCTCACCGTGCCGGCTGCCGCCGCCCAGGAGGTCGCCAATTCCCTCGTCCACACGGGCGTCACCGGCATTCTAAATTTTTCACCCATCGTGCTTTCTGTGCCCGAAGAAGTCATGGTCAACAACGTGAACCTGGCCATCGAACTGGAGAACCTGAGTTACTTCACCCAGGAATGAATTTTTCCGGCCGGCCGCGACCGGCGGTGGCTGATATCAACACTTGACAGTAGAGACGGCATCTTCTAAGAAAGTCTCGTGTGTTCCCGGAAACAAACAAAAAAGAACTAAACTAAAACCAAAACGAAAAGGAAAACTATTATGAAAAAATTGATTGGTTGTGTGTGTGCTGGTGCGATGGCTGTGTTGTTGACCGGATGTGTCGGTCCCGGCGGGCCGGCAGGCTCGGCTTACGGAATGCTCTACACGGACGTGTCCGGGCCGCTGCTTGCGACGAGCAACTCGGGAGCGAGCAAAGTGGGTGAAGCCAAGTCTACCGGCATCATCTGTGTCGCCACGGGCGACTCCAGCATCAAGGCCGCGGCGGCCAACGGCGGAATCACCAAGATTTCCCACGTGGACTATCACGTAATGAGCGTGATGGGCCTGTATGTTGAGACCACGGTGACCGTTTACGGCGAATAAAGTCAGTTCTTTTTTCTCACCTCCCGGCGGCGTTTACGCTGCCGGGATTTTTTGTTTTCCGGGGCCGAAGACAGCCGCGGCAAAACCGGTGGCGAAACTTCCCGAATGTCTGCTGCCCGGCCGGTCGTCAAACTGCCTGTAAAGACCGGCCCGGCTTCCGGCCTTTTTTTGCCGGCTTCGGGGCGGGGACCGGTCCCGCCGGAACGTTCTTGTCGGCGGGCGGCAGACAAAGATACCGTCCGCAGCTTTCACAAAGTTGGAGGTCCTGGCCGTGCTGAAGCGTCAACACCACGCCGAGGGGCACCTGCATGTGGCAGCCACTGCAAACCTGGCCGTGCACCACCGCCACACCCTTTTTTCCGCGGGCCACCAGGCGGTCGTAGTGGCCGAGGATCGGCGAGGGAATTTGGGCGCGTAATTCGGCCAGGGCAATTTCATTATTTTTGTCTTCGCCGCCGCCGGATCCGAGCGATTGGAGTTTGATCAAATTTTGAAGTAAAGCTTTCATAGAATCGTACGGATATCATCATCGCAAAATTAACAAAAGCCAGCAAGGTGAATCCCCGGGATAAACCGCACAATGCAGCGATTCTAACCCGGTCATTAGTTGCCATGCTAACCCGGCCGTTGAGCTGGTAAATCGCGGCCGGGCTAAGGTTCCGGCATTGCGTTGTGCCGCCAGAATGAAAAAACCTCCTGCCACCAGTCTGGTGATTGGGCGGCGACGTCGTTGTGACGGGCGCCGGGAACGATCTGCAGGGTCTTAGGCCCGCTGTATCCGTCATACAACCGGCGACCGAAACGGGTCGGAATGATTTCATCCGCTCCGGCCAGGACAATTTTTACCGGCCCGTGATATTCCTTCAGCCAGGCTTCCGGGTCAAAGCGGTCCCACAACAGCAGCCCGACCGGGAGAAAGAACATCCTCGCTTGCGCGACTGACGCCAGCCGGTTGTATGGCATGAACAGCAACAGACCGGAGACCCGTTCGCCATGGGTTTTGGCCAGATAAGCGGCCACCCCGGCGCCAAGCGATTCGCTGACAACGTAAATGGGTCTCTGGCTGGGAAGCACTGCGAACGCTTCGTCGGCCGCGGCCAACAGGCTTCGCTCACTGGGCGATCCTGCGCGGGCGCCGTAACCGGGATATTCCAGAACGTACACATCCATGGGCGCGGCATCGTGAATCGGTTTGGCCAGGTAACCGCGATCGAACGCACAGCCGGCATTGCCGTGGACTATCAACACGGCACCGATGGCCGGGCCGCTGGCCGGCATTTTCCAGCCAATGATTTGACCCGCCGGATTTCGCCAAGGAGCAAAACCACTGTGAGCGGCAGCCAATTCTGCCTGCGGGAGGGTAAGCCGGGTGGGGAAATAAATCAGCCCGCGTTGCAGGAACATTACCACCAACGCAAACAGGACGTAGAAAATGACCAGCGTCAGCAACACACGGAACATTGATCTCTGCCAGCCGGTTTTGGTTGCATGAGCATCGCTGGACACAGGCCATTCTCCCGGAAGGCGCTACTCCTTCTTCGCCACTTTCAGTTCCAGGTGCAAATCGCGCAGCTGTTTCGGTTCCACGCTGCCAGGCGAGTCGGTCATCAGGTCCGTGCCCTTGGCGGTCTTCGGGAACGCAATCACGTCGCGGATGCTCGGGGTGCCGCAAAGAATGGCGATGAGCCGGTCAAAGCCGAGCGCGATGCCGCCGTGCGGCGGCGCGCCGTATTTGAACGCCTCCAGCAGGTAACCAAACCGCGCGGTTACCATTTCCGGCGGGATTTTCAACACTTCCTCAAACACGGTCTTCTGCACGTCGGGCTGATGGATACGGATCGAGCCGCCGCCCAGTTCCACGCCGTTCACCACCACGTCATAATGCTGGCCGCGGACCTTCTTCGGGTCGGTTTTGAGCAGCGGAATGTCCTCGGTCACCGGCGCGGTGAACGGATGATGGCTCGAGTACCAGCGGTTTTGCTCGCGGTCGAAACCCAGCAACGGGAATTCAATGACCCAGAGAAAATCGAACCGGTCGGCGGGAATCACCAGCTTCCCCTGCCCTTTCAAAACGTCCGCGCAATATAAACGGATTTTGCCGAGGATTTCACAGGCGTTCAGCCACTGGTCGGCAGCAAATAAAATCAAATCGCCTTCCGCGATGGCCAGCTTCTTCGTGAGCGCGGCTTTCTCGGCGTCGTTGAAAAATTTTACGATGGGCGATTTCCATTCGCCGCCTTCCACCTTGATATAAGCCAGGCCCTTGGCGCCGAAACTTTTTGCATAATCGGTCATGGTCTCGATCTGGCCCTGGGTGGCGCCGGCCAGCCCTTTGGCGTTGAGCGCCTTCACCACGCCGCCGTTGGCAACCGCGCCACTGAAAACCTTGAAGGTGCTGGCACGGAATTCCTCGGTGAAATCCGCGAGTTCCATGCCGAAGCGCGTGTCCGGCTTGTCAATGCCGTAACGGTTCAACGCTTCTTCGAAGGTGAGGCGTTTGAAGGGCACGGGTATGTCGATGTTCAACGCGGTCTTCCAGACGCGCTGAAGCAGGCCCTCGATCAGGGCGTAAATGTCCTCGCGTTCGATGAACGACATCTCAATGTCGATCTGCGTGAACTCCGGCTGGCGGTCGGCCCGGAGGTCCTCGTCGCGATAGCAGCGTGCGAGCTGGAAATACTTTTCGATGCCGGCGACCATGAGGATCTGTTTGAACTGCTGCGGCGATTGCGGCAGCGCGTAAAACAAACCTGGGCTCGTCCGGCTCGGCACGAGAAATTCCCGCGCGCCTTCGGGTGTGGATTTGAAGAGCGTGGGCGTCTCGACCTCGAGAAAGCCCTGTTCATCCATGAACACGCGCGTGGCGGTGGCGACCTTGCTGCGCAGGCGAAGATTGCGCGCCATTTCGGGCCGGCGCAGATCGAGGTAGCGATACTTCAGGCGCAATTCCTCGTTCACCTTGCTGGCCACCTCCGGGTCGTCCACCGGGAACGGCAGCACCTCGGCCACATTGAGCACTTCAAGTTCCTTCACCATCACCTCCACCTCGCCGGTGGGGATTTTGGGATTATTCGTGCCAGCAGGGCGCTGGCGGACCTTGCCGGTGACGCGGATGACGCATTCACTTCGCAAGGCGGCCGCGCGCTCAAAAAGTTCCTTGGGCAGATCAGACGGGTCGAAAACGGTTTGTGTGCGGCCTTCGCGGTCGCGGACGTCGATAAAAATCAGGCCGCCGAGATCGCGGCGGGAATGGACCCAGCCCGACAGGGTGACCGGCTGCCCGAGGTGGGCCGGCCGCAGTTCGTTGCAATGATGTGTACGTTTCATGTTCGGAAGAATTCAGGAACCCGAATCCAGAATCCAGAATTCAAAAGTGAATGTTGATGATGGCTGGAAATCAGGCGGATTTCAAAGAGTTTTTTGACTGGCAACGGCAAATTCCCCGCTCGCCATGGGCCGCCGGCTGAATTATGCTGTGCCCGCTATGGCACCCCTGCCGAAACCGGAAGTCATCATTACTCACGAAAGCGACCTGGACGGTCTGCTCGCCGGTGCGTTGTTGCAGCGGCTCGCCAAGCACCTGTTCGGAACGGACACCCCGCTGCAGGCCTATCATTACAATTTTTGGAAACAACGCGACCTGCGGGAACGGTCCGCCTGGGTTGCGGACTTCACCTTTGAACTGCGGCTCGACAAGACGGATTGGGTGATCATCGACCATCACGTCACGGAAACCGTGCCCAAAAACGCACAGCTCGTCCACGACGTCAACAAATCCGCCGGGTCGCTTTGCTATGAACTGTGCCAGCAACAAGGCATCGGTTCACCGGCCCTGGACCGGCTGGTGCATTTGAACAACGTTGCCGACCTCTTCCTGGAAGAGGACCCCGATTTTGTGATCGCGGGCGATTACGCGAACCTCGTTAAAATCTACCAGTTCTGGAACCTGCACACGCTCATTGGCGGCGACATTGAAAAGCTGCTCGACCATCCGCTGCTCGAAGTCATGGCCGTGAAACGCCGCATCGAAAATCCGCTGGGCTTTGAATGGAGCAAATCGAACATCACGGAAATCAGCCCGGCGGTCGGGTTCGTGGACACCGTGATCGGCAACAACAATCTGATCGTCCACCAGTTGCTGGAGCAGCAGGCGACGAAATACCCGGTGTTGGTGACGTTGTTCCGGCGCGGGAACGCCGTTTTTGTCAGTTTGCGCAGCCGCAACGGCGAAGCCCTGAAGGTGGCGGAAAAATTTCAAGGCGGCGGGCACGCCAACGCTGCCGGCGCCATCCTGCCCAAGTCCGTCCGCAATGTTTCCGACGGGGTGGAATATCTCCGCCAGGTCCTGAACCCCAAACGGGACACCCCTCTGAACAGCCTGGAAAGCCTGTTCGCCGGAATTGAAGCCGGGAAAAAGTGAATTTTGCGGATGGGTTGGCCGGATCATCGTGCGAGAGGCACCCGGGCACTGGTACGTTTTGGATGAACCGGGTAGGGACAGCGGCGCTGCGCTGTCCGCGCCGCGTTCCGCGGCGCCACCCACTACTGACTATCCAATGCATATCCATGGCCATCCGTTGAACGCGGATGGTGACGCCGCAGCGCAGCGTCCCTGCCAGGCCAAAAGGCACCACTACCGGCACCCGCAACTGTTTGACGTTCCCCCGTAATGCCCGTTAACATCCCCGATGCTTATGGCCGAAACGCAAACGTCAGTTTCCTCATCTTCCCGTGCCGACGGTCGCCGGCCGGATCAGCTCCGGCCCATTCGTTTTCAAAACCGTATCGCGCCCTACGCCGCGGGCTCAACCCTCGTTGAATGGGGCAACACCCGCGTCATTTGCGGCGTGACCATCGAGGAAACCGTGCCGCGCTGGATGAAAGAACAAAAAGTCCCTGGCGGCTGGATCACGGCCGAATATTCCATGCTCCCCTACTCCACCCTCCAGCGTAAACCGCGCGACAGCACCAAGGGGAAAATCGACGGCCGCTCATCCGAAATCCAGCGCCTCATCGGCCGCGCCATGCGCGCCGCGCTCGACCTCGACAAGCTGGGCGAACGCACCGTCTGGGTGGATTGCGACGTGTTACAGGCCGACGGCGGGACACGCACCGCGGCCATCACCGGCGCCTTTGTCGCCTTGTCGCTGGCGGCGGAAAAACTGGTGGCCGAAAAAAAACTGGCGGCCTCTCCCATCCTCAACGGCGTCGCTGCCGTGAGTGTCGGCATGGTCGGCGGCCGGCCCCTGCTGGATTTATGTTACACCGAGGACGTCGCCGCCGCGGTGGATTTGAATCTGGTGATGAATTCGGCGGGGGCATTCATCGAAGTCCAGGGCACCGGAGAGGAAGCCACGTTCACTGAGGCCGAGCTGGCCGATCTGCTGGCCCTCGGCAAGGCGGGCATCCGCGACCTGCTCGCCGCGCAGCAAAAAGCGCTCGCACCGGGCTGATTCACTTGGCCACTTCCACTGCCAAAAAATCGCGGCGCAAACCCGCTATGCCGGCCGTGACCCGTCTGTGGCTCATCCGCCACGCCGAAGTCGAAACCCGTTACCACCACACCTTTGGCGGCCGGATCGACATGAACCTCTCGGCGCAGGGCCGGGCCCAGGCCGAAATCCTCGCCGGTTATCTGCAGGGTAAAACGCTCGACGCGGTTTATGCCAGTCCCATGAAACGCGTCCGGCAAACCCTCGCTCCGGCGCTCCAGCGGGGCGTGCCGGCACCCGCCATCCTGCCCGGCCTGCGCGAGGTGGATTTTGGCGATTGGACCGGGTTCAATTGGGAACAGGTGCGCCGGAAATTCGGCGTGCACCCCTATGATTGGCTCGACGAAATCGAGCGGGGTGCGGTGCCCAACGGTGAAACCGGCGTCCAGTTCCGGACTCGGGTGGAAGCGTGCCTGTTTGAGATCATCCGGCGGCATCCGGGCGGGACGGCCGCTGTTTTTTGTCACGGCGGCGTTATTCGCATGATGCTGGCCATTTTGCTCGAACTGCCCCTGCCCAAAACCAATTCATTCGAAATCGAATATGCCAGCGTCACCCAGGTCGCCCTGCACCCGCATCTGAACGAAATCGAATTGCTCAACTTCACCCCGTGGCGGGACGGCAGCGCATGAAACGGCCATCGCTCTGGCGCGTCTCCGTCAGCACCACACCCGAAGCCGAAGACGCCGTCGCCAACCTGTTGGGAACAACCCTTGGTCAGCCGGCATCAATCTATTTGGAACTGGAAACCGGTGTGAGTACGGTCGCGGTCTATCTCCCGCAACTGTCACTTCCGGGAACCAAAATCCGGCAGGCCGTTTCCGCCGGCCTGAGGCAAATCAAGGCTTGCGGCCTCAAAATCAATCCCGGCCGGATCCGGCTGGCGAAAATACGGCACGAAGATTGGGCGGAATCATGGAAACGGCATTTCCAGCCCATCGTCATCGGCCGTGACTTGCTCATCAAACCCAGTTGGAGCAAAAAGCGTCCGGGTAAAAACCAGGCGGTCGTGGTGCTGGACCCCGGGCTCAGCTTTGGCACCGGCCAGCATCCGACGACGGCGTTTTGCCTGCAGGAACTGGTGCGTTGCAGCAAATTTGGCACACCCCGGTCATTTTTAGACATCGGTACCGGCTCGGGAATCCTGGCGATTGCGGCAGCCAGGCTGGGCTATTCGCCCGTCCGCGCCTTCGATTTTGACCCGGGAGCGGTGCGGGTTGCCCGGGCCAATGCCCGCGCAAATCAGGTGCTCAAAAAACTGCGGATCATCCGGGGCGACGTGGCAAAACTGCCGGTTTGGCGGACAAAACAATATGATTTGATCTGCGCAAATTTGATTTCCTCGCTGTTGATTTCCGAGAGCCGGCGGATAGTGGCACAATTAAAACCCCGGGGGACGCTGGTGCTGGCGGGGATCTTAAAATCAGAGTTTTCACAGGTGGCCGGTGTTTTTGAAGAACTTGGTTTGAAACTTGCTGTCAAAAATTCCCGTAATGAATGGAGTTCAGGGTCATTTTCATTTGCCAAAGGAGATTCTTGGGCGAAGTTTGAATGACGAATGCTGCATTCAGTCTGATACTCAGGAGCGTAGGCAGTCAGCCTTGCCACCAAGGAAGGGCAGGCGCTGCAGAAACTCCACAACAATAACAAAAGTTGTGCTATGAAAAGAATGATGGAAGTCATTACGGAGGCAGTCCGGGATCCCAAGCATCCCTTTCGCAAACTGGATCATCAACCCAAAAAAACCCTCAAAAACCGTTACGAACGCAGAAAAGTAAAGGAGTATCTGCACCTGGGTGATTGGCAGGAAATGGCCTGAACCAGTGAACAATTTCTCCCACCTTGAATGAATCAGCCGCGCGTCTGCGCGGCTTTTTCTTTGCGGTCGCGGTCGCTATTGGCATTCCGGGCAGATGCCGAAAAACTCGAGTTTGTGGGTTACGCCCTTGAAACCGTTGGTGGCGGCGATCCGTGATTCAATCGCGCTCGGAAAACATTCCTCGATCTCAACCACCTCCGCACAGCGCGTGCAAACCAGATGATGGTGATGGCCATCATCGCCTTCACCCACCAGTTCAAATCGCGCCGCGCCGTCGCCGAAATCAAACCGCTTCACCATCCCCATCTCTTCCAACAGGTGCATCGCGCGGTAGATCGTCGCCAGATCGCACTGTCCCTTGGGCAGGGCGGCGAAAATCTCCTTGTTCGCGAGCGGATGCGGATGGCGCCGGAGGATTTCCAGGATCGCCGCGCGCGGGCCGGTGATCTTCCGCGCCTGCCGCCGCAAACGGCCGGTCAAGGCGGCCAGTTCCTGCCGCGGATGCGAATGAGCATGTGAGTGCCGTTTCATGACCTTTCAAAAACCACACTGGCGAGGCCTAAAACCAGGCCGATGGCAACCGCCACCAGTTTGCCGGTGGGAAAACGGTGATGGTCTTCGCTCTCAAACAAAATGGTGGTGGCAATGTGCATGAAGATGCCGATGACGATGGCCATGAGTTCGCGCGCATAGACGGCCAGGCCGGTATGCGTGCTGGTGAACATCCCGATCGGCGCCATGATGGCGAACAGTCCGAGGCAGGCCAGCGCCGGACCGCGTTTCATCCCGCTTTGCAGCAACATGCCCAGCAGAGCGATGGAGATGGGATAATTGTGGACGATCACGCTCACCAGGAGAAAATGGTGCGCTGCCAGGTCGTGGACACTCTGGTGCTCCGGTGATTGCCCCAGGGCCAGGGCCTCGACAAAAGCATGCAGGCAAAGTCCGGCCAGGATGCCGACAGCCATGCGTCCGTGGATGTCATGCGCGTGCCCGTGTTCAATGCCCATGGAAATGGCGTCGAGTGCGATCTGCAGGAAGAAGCCGAACAGGATGAAACCGCCAAGGACCAGTGGCTTCAACACCAGGCCGGCTTCCGGCTCATACAGGTCCGGCAGCAGATGCAGCATCACCAAGGTGATCAGATACGCCCCGGTGAAGGCGTTGAGCAGCTTGATGCGCTTCGGGTCCTGCAGGTGCAGCCAGAAAACGGTGACCGCTCCAAGCCCGATGCTGGAAAGCAAAATCAGATAGTCCATATAAGCAGCCGTTCAGCTTTGACTCAATTGCAAATCGTTTGCAACTGATTCCCATCAAAAACCGCCCGGCCGCATCCGCGGCGGGGCGGCAAATCCGGTCACTTCATCAACAACATCTGGCGGGCGCGCTTGATGGCGCGGGTCAACCGGCGCTGGTAATGCGCAGGCATCCCCGTGTACTTGCGCGGCAGGATGCGGCCCTGGTCGGTCACATATTGCCGCAGCAGGTTGGTGTTCTTGAAATCGAGCGCGTCGGCGGTGAAGTCAATCTTCGGCTTCGGACGGGGCGTGCGGTTTTCCATCTGACCGCGGCGGGAACCGCGGCGGTCCTTGTCGGTATGGGTCTTGCGGGGCATAATTACTTGATTTCGCGGTGCAACGTGTGACGGCGGAGCGCTGGATTATACTTTCGA
>Ga0265338_10001577_pt1 | contig 36745 bp, 32 predicted proteins | sample 42126metaG_FD_193579 | JGI IMG/M metagenome (GOLD analysis project Ga0265338, IMG submission 193579) | Rhizosphere microbial communities from Carex aquatilis grown in University of Washington, Seatle, WA, United States - 4-21-26 metaG | ecosystem: Host-associated > Plants > Roots > Rhizosphere... | reverse complement strand
AGACCATCAGCGTGACCGGCGACTGACCGTGCCATGCTGGTGCCGTGAACCGTTACCTGCTCGACAACCGGCGCCCGGAGGCGGGCGAGCGGTTCGCGGCGCTCGCCGAGCTATTCGATCCGTGGACGTTCCGCCACCTCGACGACCTAGGGCTCGGCCAAGGGTGGCGGTGCTGGGAAGTAGGCGCAGGCGGCCTCTCGGTGCCGCGCGGCCTGGCCGAGCGCCTGGGGACGAGTGGGCGGGTGCTGGCCACCGACATCGACGTGTCGTGGATCGAGCCTGCGGCAGACGGTGTCCTCGAGGTGCGCCGCCATGACGTGGTCCGCGACCCGCCGCCGTCCGAAACGTTCGACCTGGTCCACGCGCGGCTGGTGCTGGTCCACCTGGAGGACCGCGCAGCCGCGCTGCAAGTCATGATCGATGCGCTGCGGCCCGGCGGATGGCTGGTGCTCGAAGATGCGGACCCCGGGCTGCAGCCACTCGCCTGCCCGGACGAGCGCGGCCCGGCCGAGGAGCTGGCGAACCGCCTGCGCACCCGGATCCGCAGCCTGATGGTCGAGCGCGGCGCGGACCTCGCGTACGGTCGCACGCTACCCCGGCTGCTGCGTGAGTCAGGCCTACGGGACGTGAAGGCGGAGGCCTACTTCCCGATCGCGTCACCCGTGTGCTCGACCTTGGAGGCGGCCACGGTCCAGCACGTTCGCGATCAGCTACTGGCCGCGGAACTGGCGACGGCGGAGGAGATCGAGACCCACCTCGGGAACCTCGCCCGCGGCGACCTGGACCTCATGTTCGCACCGATGATCACCGCCTGGGGCCGCAAGCCAGACTAAGGAGGGAGAAGCCGGCGAGGTGAGGACGAATTGTCAACCGGACCCAGCGGGCTGCCACCGGAGCTAGATCCGAGGCGCTGGCAGCAGACGGGCGCTGAAGTACTCCGGAACGGGCTGCCCGCGCTGCCCTCACGGCTGACTCGCCAGCATCATTACCTACGGCGGGCTGTCACCCAGAACGGGCAGCAGGACCACCGTCCACTGCAATCGCACTTCGGCACCTGGATCGTAATGCTCGGCGGCATAGCGCTCGTACTAACCGGCGTAGCGCTGACCCGTAAGCAGCCAGACCGAACTACAGGCGCCCCGGCCGGCCTGCCACCGGGAGCCAGCCCAGGTACAAGACCGACCCGCTGACCACGGTCCACTGCGCGAAGTCCCGCAGCAGCGCCCGCTTGGAGATCACCGGCACGTTCTGGTCAGCGGTCAGCCAGCGCAGCGGGTAACCCTCGGACAGGGCAGAGCACCCCGGGGACGCGGCCGGGTGGCAGCCGGCCGCCGGGCCCCAGTCCATGTGCCCCAGGCACGCCAGCGTGATCACCCCTCCGCCCAGCAGCGCCCACGGCAGCAGCCAGGTCGGCGGGCGCCACAGCAGCTGAGCCCAGCCGTCGTCGCTAAGGATCCCGTCCGCCTGCTGGCACCGCGAGCGCAGGTAGACGGCCGGGCTGAGTAGCAGCGCGAGCTGGGCGGCGCCGAGGAACAGCAGCCCCAGCACGGGCCGGTCCCATGACCGGGCGAGGGACAGGGCGGCCGTCCCGTAGGACACGGCGCTGCTGATGAGGAGCAGCGAGTGCGAGATCCAGCCGCCGCGCGACACGCGCCAGGTCAGGAAGGCAGCGAACAGCAATGACCCTAGCTGGTCCTGCGCGCGGGGGGCATGCGACAGCCAGCCGAGCGTCCCGCTGGCCGCGACGAGCACCAGGTAAACCAAGAGGAGCTGATCCGCGCCTGGCCGCCGCCACCGTGTCACGCCGTCTCCTCGCGCAGGCCCTGCCCCCGGGAGGACATGATGACACAGTTGGCCGCCGGATAGGCTGCTGTCATGGCCTTCGAGGGCAACCCCCCGGCTAGCACAAAGGACGGCACTGACATGGCACGAGGCATCCAGGCCGGCGACAAGGCGCCCGACTTCACCCTCCCGGACCAGAACGGCGAGCAGGTGCGGCTCAGCGACCGGCTCGGCCAGCGGGTGGTGGTGCTCTACTTCTACCCCAAGGACGAGACCAGCGGCTGCACCGCCGAGGCGTGCGCCTTCCGGGACAGCTACCAGGTGTTCACCGACGCGGGGGCCGAGGTCATCGGGGTCAGCTCCGACTCGGTTGACAAGCACGCCTCGTTCGCCGAGCACCACAAGCTGCCATTCACCCTCGTCAGCGATGACAAGGGGCAGCTCCGCAAGGCCTACGGGGTCCCGTCGACCCTGGCCGTGATACCGGGCCGGGTCACCTACGTGATCGACCGGGCCGGCACGGTGCGGCAGGTGTTCAACTCGATGACCAACATCGGGCGGCACGTCAACGACGCGCTCGACATGGTCAAGCAGCTCCAGACGGAACAGCCAGCCGGAGGCTAGGCCGTCCGCCGGCCCCGCTGCCGTTTCAGCTCGGCCCGGGCCAGGGCGTTCTTGTGCACCTCGTCCGGGCCGTCGGCGAAGCGCAGCGTGCGGATGCCCGCGAAGGCGGAGGCGAGCGGGAAGTCCTGGCTGAGCCCGGCCGCGCCGTGCAACTGGATCGCCTTGTCGAGGATCCACTCAACGGTAGCCGGGGTGGCGATCTTGATGGCCTGGATCTCGGTGTGCGCCGCCTTGTTGCCGACGGTGTCCATCAGCCAGGCGGCCTTCAGCACCAGCAGCCGCAGCTGCTCCAGCCGCACCCGTGACTCGGCGATCCAGTCCCTGATCACCCCTTGATCGGCGAGCGGCTTGCCGAAGGCGACCCGCTCGTCCGCCCGGGCGCACATCAGCTCGATCGCGCGCTCCGCCAGCCCGATCGAGCGCATGCAGTGGTGGATGCGGCCGGGGCCGAGCCGGGCTTGCGCGATCGCGAACCCGTCGCCCTCGGCGCCGATCAGGTTGTCGGCGGGCACCCGGACGTCGCTGAACTCCAGCTCCGCGTGACCGCCGTGCTCGTGGTCGTCGTAGCCGAAGACCTCCATGCCGCGGACGATCCTCACCCCGGGGGTGTGCCGCGGCACCAGGATCATCGACTGCTGCTGGTGCCTGCTGGCTGACGGGTCGGTCTTGCCCATCACGATGAAGATCTCGGCGCCCGGGTTCATCGCCCCGGTGATCCACCACTTGCGGCCGTTGATCACGTACTCGCCGCCGTCGCGCACGATCTGAGTGGCGACGTTGGTGGCGTCGGACGACGCCACGCCGGGCTCGGTCATCGCGAACGAGGAGCGGATCTCACCGTCAAGCAGCGGCTGCAGCCACCGCTTGCGCTGGTCGGCGGAGCCGAAGGTGGCCAGCAGCTCCATGTTGCCGGTATCCGGCGCGGCGCAGTTCAGCGCGGCCGGCGCCAGGTGCAGGCTGCGGCCGGTGATCTCGGCCAGCGGCGCGTACTGCAAGTTGGTCAGGCCGGCCCCGTGCTCGCCCGGCAGGAACAGGTTCCACAGGCCACGGGACCTGGCGTGGCGCCGCAGCTCGGCCAGCACCGGGGTGCTCGTCCAGGCCCAGCGGTCGCTGAGCGCGCCGAGCTGCTGCTGGAACACCGCCTCGGCCGGGTAGACCTGCTCGTCCATGAACTCGAGCAGCGCGGTCCGCAGCTCCTCGGTCCGCGCGTCGAAGGCGAAGTCCATCAGCTTTCCTCCTGCAGTGCGGCCAGGCCGGACGCGACCAGCGGCTCGACCAGCTGGCCGATGTCGGCGAACCCGTCGCCCACGGTCTGCCCGTGGACGTACCGGTAGTGAATGCCCTCAAGGATGACCGCCGCCTTGAACGAGGCGAGGCCGATATAGAAGCCCAGGCCGGACAGGTCCCGCCCGCTGACCGCGGCGTACTGGGCCAGTACCTCGGCCTCGGCCGGGTAGCCGGGCGCGTCACTGGCCATCGGCCCGTCGCCCAGCCGGTCCATCCGCTGGTACACGATCAGCAGCCCGACGTCGGTCAGCGGGTCGCCCAGGGTGGCCATCTCCCAGTCCACCACGGCCGCCACCTTGTCGTCCGGGCCGACCAGCACGTTGTCGATCCGGTAGTCGCCGTGCACGATCGCGGGGGGCGGGCTGACGGGCTGGCCGGCCGCCAGCCGCCGGTGCAGCTCGTCGATGCCGGCCAGCGGGCGGCTGCGGGACGCGTCGAGCTGCTGCTTCCACCGCCGGACCTGCCGGCCGAGGAAGCCGCCGGGCCGGCCGAAGTCGGCCAGCCCGGCCTCGGCCGGGTCGACCGCGTGCAGCTGCGCCAGCACGGTGACCATCCGCTCGGCGATGAGCCGCACCCGGGCGGGGCCGAGGGCGCCGAGCTGGTCCGCGGTCCGGTAGGGAATGCCGTCGACCTTGGACATCACGTAGAACGGGGCGCCGAGCACGTCCGGGTCGGCGCACAGCGCGTAGCTCAGCGGCACCGGGACGCTGGTGTCGCGCAGCGCGCTGATCACCCGGTACTCGCGTGCCATGTCGTGGGCGGTGGCGAGCACGTGCCCGAGCGGCGGGCGGCGGACCACCCAGCTACGGCTGCCGTCGCTCACCTCGTAGGTCAGGTTGGACCGGCCGCCGGCGATAAGCCGCCCGGTGAGCGGGCCGTTCTGCTCGCCTGGGCAGACTTCGCCGAACCAGGCGGCGAACCGCTTCAGGTCCAGCCCCGGGAGGTCAGTCATGCCAGGAACCTCCTCATCGCGGTACCGGATCAGTCCCTTGCGTTTTACCCCGCCGTCACCGTGCCCGCAACTCCGGCCCCGGCCCGGGCCGGGGCAGGCTCCGGCAGCGGCTGGTCCCGGCGCGGCAGCAGCAGCGGGGTGGCCAGCAGCAGGATACCGGCCACCGCGATCGCCGCCCGGGGGCTGGTGAGGCTGGCGAGGACGCCCCACAGCGCGGTCAGCGCGGCCGTGATGAGGGTCTTGGAGACCGACCAGGCGGCCAGTATCCGGGCAGCTAGCTTTTGCGGCGTGTGCTCAAGCCGGTAGGTCGCGTAGACCGGGTTGAACACGCCCATGCAGGTCACCAGGCCGAACTGGACCACGATGACCAGCACCACCCCAGCCGTTCCGTGGGGGGTAAACGCCAGCCCGACCGGCCAGCAGGCCCGCAGTACCCCGAACAGCAGCATCAGCCGGTGCCGCCCGAGCCGGGCCGCCAGCGGCTGGGCCAGCCGCGAGCCGGCGAAGCCGCCGACACAGGGCAGGCCGAACGCCAGCGTGTACTGCCAGGGCGCGAAACCGAGCTGCCGCAGCATCATGACCGCCAGCGGCGGCTCGGTGGCCAGGATCAGCGCCCCGGTCAGCACCGAGTTCCAGAAAACCGGGCGCAGCGCCGGGCTGCGCAGCAGGTAGCGCCACCCAACCAGCAGGTCCCCCAGCTCGAAAGAACCAGTCAGCCCGAACGAATGAGGCTGGCTGTGGTCCGGCTCGTGACCCCGGATGGCGGCGATCCCGCAGGCCGAGAGCAGGTAGCTGACCGCGTCCCCGAGCACGGTGGTCACCGGGCCGAGCAAGCCGACGGCGGCGCCGCCGAGCGACGGCCCGACCACCATCGCGGTCCAGGTGGTGGACTCGAAGCGGCCGCTGGCGGTCAGCAGGTCGGCCGGCTTGACCAGTGCCTTCAGGTTGGCGCCGCTGGCCGCCTCGAATGCGATCTTGGCCGCCGCCACCACCACCGAGACCACCAGTAGCTGCGCGAAGCTGAGGCAGCCGAGCGCGTAGGCGACGGCGACGGTCAGCAGCGCGGCGCACCGGGCCAGGTCCATCGCCATCATCACCGGGCGCTTGCGGCGGAACTCCACCCACGGGCCGAGCGGCACCGCCACCAGCGCGCCGACCGCCAGCCCGGCCGCCGACAAGGCGGCCACCTGCGCCGGGCCGGAGTGCAGGACCCGGATCGCGATCAGCGGGAACGCGCCGAACCCGATACCGGAACCGTACGCGCTTACCGCGTAGGCGGCCCACAGCCAGCCGAAGTCACGTCCGAGCGATCGCCGGCTCGTCCCTGGGATACGCACCGGACCATTACAGCCAGCCGGGCCCGGCCGGGCAAACAACGGCTGGTGGTTCCGCTACAACCGATGGTTGTGTGGTCGGCCCGCTGCGATACTCGTCGGGTGAACACCGATGCGGTCGCGGCCTTTCTCGCGGTGGCCGACGAGGGGCAGTTCCAGCGCGCGGCCGACCGGCTCGGCATCAGCCAGCAGGCGACCTCCAAGCGGGTGGCGGCGCTGGAGGCCGAGCTCGGTACCGCCCTGTTCCGGCGGCTGCCGTCCGGCGCGGTGCTGACCGAAGACGGACGGGCCTTCCGGCCGCACGCGCAGGCGGTGCTGGCCGCGGTCGGGGCCGCCGTCCAGTCGGTGCAACCGGGCAGCCGCCCGCTCCGGGTGGACGTCCTCGCCCGCGGGACCGGCCCGTTTGACCTGGTGCGCGGGTTCCTCAGCGCTCATCCGGAGGTACCGGTGACCCTGGTTACCGGGGGCGGCGCGGCCGCCGCGGTGCGGGCCGCGCTGGCGGACGAGATCGACGCCGGCTTCGGCTACCTGCGCGGCGGTGCGGGCGAGGCTGGCCCGCGGCTGCGCACCGCCTACTCCTACCTGGAGCCGGCCGAGGTGATCGCGGCGGCCGGGCACCCGCTGGCGCGGGCCGGGCAGGCCCGGCTAGCTGACCTCGCCCGCTACCCGGCCTGGATACCGGGAATCGTCGCGGGCAGCGAGTGGGAGTCCTTCTACCGGGAGCTGAGCGCGGAGTTCGGCCTCGACATCGACCCCACCGGGTACGTGTCCGGCACCGAGTCCGTCTTCGACGCCATCGCCGCCTCCGAGTCGCTGGTCACCTTCGTCGGCGCGAAGAGCCGGGTCGCGCTGCCGCCGGGCGCGCCGCTGGTGCGGCTGCCGGTGGTCGACCCGGTGCCGCTCTACCCGTGGTCGGTCATCTGGCGGCGGCAGGGCCATCCCGGCATCCGGCGCCTGGTCCGGTACGCCCGGCGCGCGTTCCGGGCACCTGACCCAGATGGCAGCTGGCTCCCCCGCCCGGCCCAGGATGACCTCTGGCCGGGAACCGGCCAGCGGGCCAGGGAACCCAGGGTCAGCCTGCCCCGGTGACCGTCTTGAGCTCGGCCAGGCACGCCCGGATGACCTCCCGCAGCGGCTGCTGGCTGGCCTCGTCTGCCCAGCGCTGGTAGGCGACCTTGAATACGGCGATGCCGGCTTCCGCCGCCAGGCTCGCGGCCGGGTCGGCGACGCCCCGCCGGCGGAGCGCGCCGGCCAGCGCCGCCGCGAACATCGCCATCTTGATCAGCTCGCGCTCCAGGAGCTCAGGACTTGCCTTTACCACCGCCTGGCGCCGGACCGCGAAGGTGACGTCGGTGCCGAATACGGTGTCGGCGGCGGCTTCGAGCGCGCAGCCCACCATGTCGAGCGGCCCCGTCCCGGCCGGCGCCTCATCCACCCCGCGGATCAGCTGCTCCTCGAGTACGGCGGCGCCGTAGGAGAGCACTTCGCGCTTGTCGGTGAAGTGACGGAAGAAAGTGCGCTCGGTCAGCCCGGCCCGTTCGGCGATCTCGGCCACCGTCACCTGGTCGTAGCCGCGCTCGCTGTACAGGTCGAGCGCGGCCCGGGCGAGGCGGCCGCGGGCGTCGGGCTCCCAGCGAGACATGCTTCATGGTACCGCGATGTCAGTTACTGACATCGCATGGTAGAGTCATGACAGTAACTGACATCAAAGCGCAGGAGGACCTAACATGCGAGTATTCGTCACCGGAGCCTCCGGGCACATCGGCTCCGCCCTCACCAGGGAGCTGCTTGACCACGGTCACCAGGTGACCGGCCTGGCCCGCTCCGACGCCTCCGCCGCTGCCCTCCAGCAGGCCGGCGCAGGTGTTCACCGCGGCGACCTGGATGACCTCGACGGCCTGGGTGAAGCCGCTGGGGCCGCCGACGGCGTGGTCCACCTGGCCTTCAAGCACGAGGCGATGATGGCGGGCGACTTCATGAGCGCGGTCGCGGCCGACCAGCGGGCGGTCGAGGCGCTCACCTCGGCCCTCAAGGGGTCAGGCAAGCCCTTCGTCGGCACCGGCGGCACCCTGATGCTGGCGATGGGCGGGATCTCCGGCCGCGCGGGCACCGAGCAGGACGTGATCCCGGCCGGCCCGCGGGTCGACGCCGAGAACGCGGTCATCGCCCTGGCCGCCGACGGGGTGCGCTCGTCCTGGGTGCGGCTGCCGCCGGTCGTGCACAGCCCGCTCGACCACCACGGCTTCCTGCACATCCTGGTCGCCATCGCCCGCAGCACGGGCGTAGCGGCCTACGTCGGCGACGGCGCTAACCGCTGGCCCGCGGTGGACACCCGCGACGCCGCCACGCTGTACCGGCTGGCGCTCGAATCCGCCCCGGCCGGCTCGCGGCTGCACGGCGTGGCCGACGAGGGGGTGCCGTTCCGCGACATCGCCGAGGTGATCGGCCGCCGCCTGAACCTGCCGGTCAAGTCGGTCGACCCGGCCGAAGCCGCCCAGCACTTCCAGATGCTGGGCGGCTTCGCCGGGCTCGACAACCTCACCTCAAGCGCGCTGACCCGCCAGCTGCTTGGCTGGCAGCCGTCACACCCGGGCCTGCTCGACGACCTTGAGCAGGGGCACTACTTCGACGGCGTGACCGGGTAACCGGAGGCGTCGTCCAGGGCCTGCACCTCGTCGGCGCTGAGGTCGAGGGTGCCCGACGCCAGCAGCGCGCCGAGCTGGTCCGGGGTGCTGGCGCTGGCGAGCGGGGCGGCCACCTGGGGCCGGGTCCGCAGCCAGGCCAGCGCGACCGTGGCGGGCACGACGCCGTGGGCGGCCGCGACCGTGTCCAGCGCGTCCAGCACCTTGAGGCCGGCCGGGTTCAGGTAGCGGGCCGCGCTCTGCTGCCGCGGGGTGCCCGCGTGGTCGGCCGCCGAGCGGTACTTGCCGGTGAGGAAGCCGGACGCGAGGCCGTAGTACGGCAGCACGCCCAGCCCGGCCTCAGCCGCCACCGGGCCCACCGTGGTTTCGTAGGCCTCTCGGTCAACCAGGTTGTAGAGCGGCTGCAGGGCGACCGGCGGCGCGAACCCCTCGGCCGCGCTGACCGCGAGCCACTCGCGCAGCCGGGGCACGCTGATGTTGGACAGTCCGACGTGCCGGATCTTGCCCGCCTTCTGCAGCTCGCTGAACGCCCCGGCGGTCTCCGCCACCGGCACCTCGGGGTCGTCGTTGTGCACGTAGTAGAGATCGATGTAGTCGCTCTTGAGCCGGGTGAGGGACGCGTCGGCGGCCGCCCGGACGTTGGCCGCGGACAGGCCGGCGAACTGCGGGAGGCTGCCCACCTTGGTCGCGATCACCACCGAGTCCCGGTTGCCGCGGGCGGCGGTCCACTCGCCGATGATGGTCTCCGACTCGCCGCCGGAGTTGCCGGGAATCCAGAATGCGTAGGCATCGGCCGTGTCGATGAAGTTGCCGCCGCCAGCGGTGAACTGGTCGAGCACCGCGAAGGACGTGTCCTTGTCCGACGTCCAGCCGAACGTGTTGCCGCCCAGCCCGAGCGGGAACACATCAAGGTCAGAACTCCCGATAACAGTCATGAAACACGATTTTATCCGGACCTGCGGACGGCCCTCAGACGGTGTGCCTGCTTTCCCTGATCGCCTGGCTGAGCTTGATGCGGGGCCCGCTGCGCAGGATTGAGTTGGCGTAGACGCGCACCGCGAGCCGGGCCATCCACACCACGCCCGCGGCGCAGATCACCGCCGACACCGCCACCTGCCAGGCCGGGACGTCGCCTGCCGCGTACAGCACCGGCATCGCGATCGGCGCGGTCGGCGGCAGGAACCCGAGCACGTGGTAGAAGCTGTTGGCCCCGTTGGCGTAGGCGACCGTGAAGGACAGCACGTAGGCCAGCAGCAGCGGCAGCTGCACCGGCAGGATGGTGGAGTTCACGTCCGACTGCCTGGACACCAGCGAGCCCGCCGCCGCGTAGGCGGTGCAGTAGAACGCGTAGCCGAGCACCACGAACACCCCGCCCGCGATGACCACGCCGAGGGTGGCCCCGTGCACCAGGCTCGACCCCGACGCGAACCCGGCGATGATGAAGACGGCGACCATCGCCACCGCCTGGCCGAGGGCGAGCAGGCCGATGCCGAGCACCTTGCCGATCAGCAGCTGGACCGGGCGCACCGCCGACAGCAGCACCTCGACCACCCGGCTCGACTTCTCCTCGCCGATGCCGAGCGCGATCTGCGACCCGTACACGCTGATCAGCACGTAGACGATGACCGCGGCGAACACCCCGGTAAGCCGGACCGACAGTGAGGTGGACGGTGGCTCGAGGCCGCGCACCGGCAGCGTGACGCCGTGCTCAACGGCGGCGGCCGCCCCCGGTACTTCCTGGATCAGCCTGGACAGCCCGGCTAGCTGGGCCAGCGTCGCGACCGAGCCGGACACGCCGCCCAGCGGCACCTGCTTGACGATGATCTGCTGGCCGGAGACCAGCACCGCGCTGAGGTCGCCGCTGCGCAGCGCCGCCTCGGCCGCGGCCACGCTCGGCTCGGCGACCGGCACCGCCTGGCCGCCGGAGAGCTTCCCGGCCTCGGTGACGATGCCGTTGACGGCCGCATTGTTTACGGCGGAGCCGCCGACCACGCCGATCCGGTCGGGGCTCTTGCGGCCGGACAAGATCGCGGGGAGCGCCACCGCCAGCGCGACCGCGATCAGCATGATCACGGTGGTGGCGATGAACACCCGGGGCCTGGCCCGCAGCCGGATCTCGCGCCGCGCCACCAGCCAGGTCAGCCGCAGCGGGCTGGCAGCCAGGGGCGGGCCAGCCGGGCGGGCGGTATCAGCCGCGCTCATCGCGTCGCTCCCGTCGTAACGTCCGCTGCCCGGGCGGAAGCGTGTTCCGCCTCGGCCTGGCCGACCGACGCGCCGGTCGCCTGGCGGAACACCTCGGACAGCGACCGGTCCTCGTAGGCGAAGTGCTCGACCGCGCCCGCCGCCCGGGCCAGGTCGAGGATGTCCTGCGAGCCGTCCGCGCGGGCGAGCGAGACCTCGGCGGTGCCGTCGGGCCGGACCAGCTCGACCGTGCCGAGGCTGGCTGCCAGCGCCGACGACCAGGCGGCCGACCGGTCGCCTGCCACCCGGACGACCAGCCGGGGCCGGTCGCCGCGGCGCAGCCCGGCCACCCGGCCGGCTGTCACCAGGCGGCCGCGGTAGATGATCGCAACCGCCTCGCATATGTTCTCCACCAGGTCGAGCTGGTGGCTGGAGAACAGCACGGTGACGCCGGCCGCGGCCCGCTCGGCCAGGATCGCGCTCATCGCGTCGATGCCGCCGGGGTCGAGGCCGGAGAACGGCTCGTCAAGTACCAGCAGCTCCGGTTCGTGCACCAGGGCGACGGCGAGCTGGGCGCGCTGCTGGTTGCCGTGCGACAGCGCGTCGACCCGGGTGCGCTCCCGGCCGCCCAGGCCGAGCCGGCCGATCCAGTAGGCGGCGGCGCCGGCGGCCGACCTGGCGTCCATCCCGTGCAGGGTCGCGAAGTACTCAACCTGGTCAAGCAGCTCCATCGCGGGGTAGAGTCCGCGTTCCTCCGGCATGTAGCCGAAGCCGCGGCGCGCGGCCGCGTCGACCGGCTTGCCCCGCCAGCGGATCTCGCCCCCGTCCAGGGCGGTGACGCCGAACACGGCGCGCATGGTGGTGGTCTTGCCGGCGCCGTTCGGGCCGAGGAAGCCGAAAACCTGTCCCGCCGGTACGTCGAAGGTGAGCCCGTCGAGCGCGGTGACGTCGCCGTAGCGGCGCCGCAGGCCGTCAAGCTCTAGCTTTAGCGCGGCCGAAGTCATATCAAAGTGATATCACATATTTCGCGGCGCGGCTACCCGAGGAGGTCACCATAGCGGCCTTGACAATCCGCCCCGGTCTGTGAGACTTGGTTCCATAACGTGGGAACTGGGGACGAATGAGCCACCCAAACGGCACGCAGGCGGTTGACCGGGCCGCGCGCCTGCTCTCGGAGGTCATCCACGCCGCCGACCCGGTCACCTTCACCGAGCTGACCGCGGTCACCGGGCTCGCCAAGTCCACCACGTCCCGGCTGCTGCTCGCGCTTGAGCGCAACCACCTCGTCCGCCGGGACGATCACGGCCGGTTCCTGCCCGGCGAGCTGTTCGTCAGCTTCGCCTGGCGCGACGGCGCGGGCACGTCCCTGGTGGCCGTCGCCCAGCCCTTCCTTGACCGGCTCGGCCGGGCCACCGGCGAGACGGTCAACCTGGGCGTGGCGGCCGGCCAGGTAGTCGAGCAGATCGCCCAGGTGGACTGCGCCTACCTGATCGGCGGCACCAACTGGGTCGGCCGCCCGGTCCCGCTGCACGCCTCCGGGCTGGGCAAGGTGCTGCTCGCCTACGGCGCCGCCACGCTGCCGCCGGGCGAGCTTGACCGGTGCACCGACAAGACGATCACCAGCGAGCCCGCGTTGCGGGCGGAGCTGGCCGCGGTCCGCGCCCGCGGTTACGCGGTCACCGACGAGGAGCTGGAACGCGGGCTCATCGCGTTCGCCGCCCCGGTGTTCCGCTACGACGGCGCGGCGGTGGCGGCCCTGTCGGTGTCCGGCCCGGCCACCCGGATGAACAGGGAAGCGGCGGCGAACGCGGCCCGCCGCTGCGTGGACGAGGCAGCCGGGCTCTCGGCCGCGCTCGGTCACCGGCCGCGCTCGGCTGAGGGCCGGGGCTAGGCGCCGAAGGCACGACAGGAGGCACATGAGCGAGATCCCGGCGCGGGCGAGCGCCGTCGTCATCGGGGCCGGCATCGTCGGCAACAGCCTGGTGCACCACCTGGCCCAGCTCGGCTGGCGGGACATCGTGCTGCTCGACAAGGGGCCGCTGCCGAATCCCGGCGGCTCCACCGGCCACGCGTCCAACTTCATCTTCCCGATCGAGTACTCACGGCTGATGTACGAGCTGACCAGGGACTCAACCGAGCAGTACCAGGCGCTCGGCGTGTTCACCGAGTCCGGTGGCATCGAGGTGGCCCGGAGCGCGGAGCGGATGCAGGAGCTGAGGCGCCGCGTCACCAAGGCCAAGGCGTGGGGCATCCCGGCCGAGCACCTCACCCCGGCCGGGGTGCAGAAGCTGGTGCCCTACCTGGACCCGGCGCTGATCCTAGGCGGCGGCTACTTCCCCACCGTCGGCGTGGTCGACAGCCTGCGGGCGGGCACCCTGATGCGGGAGCGGGCGCAGGCAGCGGGCGCGCTGACGGTCGTCTCCGGGGCCGAGGTGCTGGACGTCACCGTCACCGGCGGCCGGGTCACCGGGGTAGTCACCAGCCGCGGGCAGGTCGCCGCCGGCACCGTGGTGATCTGCTGCGGGGTCTGGTCGGCCAAGGTCGCCGCGCTGGCCGGCGCCCGGCTGCCGCTCACCCCGGTCGTCCACCAGATGATCAGCGTCGGACCGGTCGCACTGTTCGCCGGGACGGCCGGCGAGATCTCCTACCCGATCGTGCGCGACGTCGACGAGGGCATGTACGAGCGGCAGCACGGCGGCGACATGGAGGTCGGCTCCTACATGCACCGGCCGATCATCGTGCCGCCGGAGGTCATCCCGTCCAACGAGCGGGCGGTGCTGTCACCGACCGAGCTGCCGTTCACCGCCGACGACTTCGACCCGCAGCTCGCCGCGGCGCTTGAGCTGATGCCGGAGCTGCTGGGCGACGAGCGGGCCGGCATCAGGTACGCGATCAACGGGCTCATCTCGATGACGCCCGACGGTCACCCCCTGCTCGGCGAGACCCCCGAGGTGAAGGGGCTGTGGACAGCGGCCGCGAGCTGGATCAAGGAGGGGCCCGGCTGCGGCCGGGCGGTCGCCGAGCTGATGTCGGGCCGGGTTCCGACGGTCGACGTGCACGAGGCCGACGTCGCCCGGTTCTACCCGTCGTCGCGGTCGGCCGGGTTCGCCCGCGCCCGGGCGGCCGAGTCGTTCAACAAGATGTACGGCATCGTGCACCCGGCCGAGCAGTACTCCTCGCTCCGCCCGCTGCGCTCGGGCCCGCTGTACGAGCGGGCCCGGGCACTCGGCGCGGTCTTCTACGAGACCGCCCGCTGGGAACGGCCGCACTGGTACGGCGCCAACGAGGCGCTGCTCGGCAAGTACGCGGGCCGGCTGATGGACCGCCCGGCCGAGTGGGAGTCCCGCTGGTGGTCGCCGGTCATCAACGCCGAGCACCTGGCGATGCGGGACGGGGCCGGCCTGGTCGACTTGTCCGCGTTCACTATCCTCGACGTCACCGGGCCGGGGGCGCTGGCCGGACTGCAGCACATCGCGGTCGGCCAGCTCGACGTGCCAGTGGGCCGCAGCGTGTATACCCCCTTCCTCAACCAGGCGGGCGGTATCGTCGCCGACCTCACCGTCATCCGGCTCGGCCCGGACCGCTTCCGGGTGGTCACCGGTGCGGCCGACGGCGCCCGCGACGCCAAGTGGATCAGCGACCGGCTCCCCGCCGACGCCCAGCTGGCGGACGTCAGCTCGGCCTGGGCCACCATCGGGCTGTGGGGGCCCCGCGCGGCCGACGTCATCGCCGCGGTGAACCGGGACGCGGACCAGAGTCCACCGCAACCGTTCGGGATGACCGGGTTCTTCGAGCTGGGCGGGGCGCTGGTGCTCGGCTCGCGCATCTCCTACGTCGGCGAGTTCGGCTGGGAGCTGCACGTGCCGGCCGAGCAGGCGGCCTACCTGTGGGACCTGCTCATCGAGGCCGGGCAGCCGCGCGGCCTGGTGCCGGTCGGCATCGGCGTCTACGGGACGACCGCGCGGCTGGAGAAGGGCTACCGGGCGTTCGGCGCCGAGCTGACGCCGGAGTACAACCCGGTCGAGGCCGGCATCGCCCGGCCGAAGGTGAAGGCCGAGCCGTTCATCGGCAAGGACGCCTACCTGGCGGCCCGGGCGGCGCCGCCCGCGGCGGTGCTGTGCACGCTGACCGTCGACGCGCACGCCTCGGCCGAGGGGACGCCCCGGTACATGCTAGGCGGCGAGCCGCTGCTCACCCCGGACGGCGGGCGGCTGGTGGACTCCCGCGGCAGGCCGTCGGTAGTCACCTCGGCCGGCTCCGGGCCGTCGGTCGGCCGCCACCTGCTGATGTCCTACCTGCCGGCCGGGCTGTCCGCGCCCGGCACCCGGCTGCTGGTGGAGTACCTGGGCGAGCAGTACCCGGTGACCGTCGCGTCGCACGGCGCCGTGTTCGACCCGGCCGGGTCGCGGATGCGCTGAGCATGGAAATCCTCGTCTGCGTCAAGCGGGTGCCGACGGTCGGCGGCGCGATCACGCTCACCGGCGACCAGCGGGCGGTTGACACCAGCGCGTCCGGGTTCACCATCAGCCCGCACGAGGAGTGCGCGGTCGAGGAGGCGGTGCGGCTCACCGAGCGGTTCGGCGGCTCGGTGACGGTGGCGTCGCTCGGGCCGCCCGCGGCCGAGGAGCAACTGCGCGCCTGCCTGGCCGTGGGGGCGTCGGCGGCGGTGCTGATCGAGACGCCCGAGGGGACCGAGACCGGGCCGCTGGCGACGGCCGCGGCCCTGCACGCGGTGGCCGCGGCGGGCGACTTCGCCCTCGTCCTGCTGGGCAACGAGGCCTCCGACACCGGCGACTACCAAGTCGGCATCCGGCTGGCCCACCTGCTGGGGCGGCCAGTGGCCACCGGCATCAAGGAGCTGACGGCGGCCAACGACGGGGCGACGCTGGCCGCAACCCGGACTTACCGGGGCCGGGTGGAGACGTTCACCCTCCCGCTGCCCGCCGTGATCGCGGTCAAGGAGGGCATCAACCTTCCCCGCTACCCGTCACTGCCCGGCCGGCTGCGGGCCAGGCGGGCGCCGGTCAGCCGGATACCGGCGGCCGAGGCGATACCGCCCGCGGCGGCCGCGGCCCCGGAGGTGCGGATGACCCGGCTGCGGGTACCCGACCTGCCTCGCAAGCAGACCACAGTGCTCGGCTCAGGCCCGCAGGCGGTGCCCGCCCTGGTCGCGCTGCTGGCCGAGCTGAGGGTGATCGAATGACCGTCTGCTGCCTGGTCGAGCTGGACGGCGGCGCGGTGACCGACGCCTCGCTGCGCGCGCTGACCTTCGCCCGCGGGCTGGCGGTGGACGGGAGCGGCCTGATGGCGGTCCTCTTCGGCGAGGACGATCCCGGAGCGGCGGCGGCCGCGGAGCTGACCGCCTTCGGCGTCACCAGGTGGCTCGGGGTAACCGAGAACGGCGGTTACGCGCCGCTGGCGCAAGCGCGGGTACTGGCCCGCGCGGCCGGCGGCGCTGAGCCTGCGAGCATACTGCTGGCGGCCGCGACCGAGCACGGCGCCGAGGTGATGGCGCACGTCGCGGCGATCACGGGGCTTCCGCTGGCGGCCAACTGCACCGCCGTCGCGCCGGGGGCGGCCGGTGAGTGGCAGGTCACCCGGCAGCGGTGGGCCGGACTGCTGCTGGAGGAGGCCGTGATCAGCGGGCCGACGGCCCTGCTGACGGTTGCCCCGGAGGCGGCCGAAGCGGTCGCGCTGGAATCCGTCCGGCAGTCGGCCGGGACCGGCGAGCTCCTGGCCGATATCCCGGCCGACGAGCCCGGCCTGGTGGTCAGGGCGGACCAGCGCCCGGCCGGGGCGGGCGGCGGCTCGCTCGCCAGTGCCCGGGTCGTGGTCGGCGGCGGCCGCGGGGTCGGCGGCGCCGGCGGTTTCGCGCCGCTGGAGGAGCTGGCCGGGCTGCTGGGCGGGGTGGTCGGGGTTTCCCGGGTGGTGACCTCGGAGGGCTGGCGGCCGCACTCCATGCAGGTCGGCCAGACCGGCACCAAGATCACCCCCGACCTCTACCTGGCCTGCGGCATCAGCGGCGCCATCCAGCACTTCGCCGGCTGCTCAGGCGCCAGGCACATCATCGCCGTCAACACCGACCCGGGCGCCCCGATGATGACGCGGGCCGACTACGCCGTCGTCGGTGACCTCCACCAGGTGCTGCCCGCGCTGATCAGCGCGCTCCGCGACCGGGCGGCCGGCCAGCCATCATCAGTGCAGCGATAATCAGTCGGGTGCGATTCTTCCGGGTCCGGGTGCTGCGGACGCTGCCGCATCCCGGACGGGGGTTCACCCAGGGGCTGCTGGCCGACGGGGACACCGTGTGGGAGTCCGGCGGCCAGTACGGCCAGTCGGTGCTGCGCCGCTACCGGCTGGGCGCGGGCACGGTGGCGGCGGAGGCCGGGCTGCCGCCCGAGCTGTACGGCGAGGGCATCTGCCCGGTGGGCGGGAGCATCTGGCAGCTCACCTGGAAGGAACGGGTCGCGCTGCGCTGGGACGCGGCAACGCTTGAGCTGGCCGAGCGGGTCAGCTTCAACCGCGAGGGCTGGGGGAGCTGCACTGTGCCAGCCGCCGCCGGAGCGGTGCCAGCCGCCGCCGGAGCGGTGCCAGCCGCCCCGGGGACGGTCAGCGAGGTGGTTACCAGCGACGGGAGCAGTGAGCTGGTCCGGCGTGACCCGGTGACGCTGCAGCCGCGCGCCGTCGTCCACGTGCGCTGCCCGGGCACCGGGGCCCGGGTGCGCTGGCTCAACGACCTGGCCTGGGCGGACGGCCTGGTCTGGGCGAACGTGCTCGGTACCAGCTTGCTGGCCGGCATCGACCTGGACACCGGGCTGCTGGCCGGCGTGGTGGACGCCCGGGCGGCCGGGGAACGGCATGCCCACCCGCAGCTGGTGATGAACGGGATCGCGGCCCTCGGCCAGCCCGGCGAGTTCCTGCTGACCGGGAAGGGCTGGCGGTCGGTCCGGCACGTGCGGCTTATCCAGGACCGGGACCGGGGGCAGCTCGGCCGCCTGCTGGCGGGCCCCCGGGAGCTGATGCGGCGAGCCTGAGCAGGTTTTCCAGCGCGGGGCGCAGGTTTTCCAGCGCGGGGCGCAGTGGCCGGGCCGAGTTGTAGCCGCCGTCGGCCAGCCCGGCCCCGCGCTCGAAGAGGTTCCAGGCCCCGGCATCGCCCGAGGCCAGCCAGGACACCCCGGCCGCGGTGAAGTAGAGCGGCAGCATCACCAGGCCGCCGCACCAGGCGTACTGGGTAGAGTGCCGCGCCTCGTGCCGCAGCAGGGGCGTGTCGTAGCCGAGGGCGGCCCGGCGGGTGAGGATCACGTTGCCGAGCGTGAAGGCAGGCACGGGCGGCACCGGCAGCCGGTAACCGGTCCCGACGAGCAGGCCGCCGGGGCACCGGGCGAGGCGGGCGCGACCCGCCGCGGCGACGCCGAGCCCGGCCAGGGTCGACCCGTTGAGCAGGTTGACCGCCAGCCGGACCCGGTGCCGCAGGCGCACCGGTCAGTGCTCGTCGTCTGGCGACGGGTTGCCGCCGGACGAGCCGTTGCCGGGCGGGTCGTAGCTGGGCGGCTCGTAAGTCGGCGGGTCGTAGGTAGGCGCGCCGAGCGGGCCGAACTCCATTACCTCGTCGTTCCCGGTGACGCTGCCGTTCCCGTTGCTGCCGTTCCCGTTGACGTAGGACTCGGGGATGGTGACCACGTAGGCCGGGGTGGCCGTCGGCATCTGCAGCTTCGGCTGGTTGTGATCCTGGTGCGCCCGCTTGGCGGCCAGGTGGTACTCGCGCAGCCGGGCGATGAACGCGTCGTCGGCGTAGCCGGTGCCGTCCACCAGCGGGCCGTGGCCGCCCTCGAACACCGCGGTCACGTCCTCGCCGCTGAGCGTCTTGTGGGTCTCCAGCGCGTGCGCCAGCGCGAGCACGTGCCGCTCGTTGTCGCGCAGGATCTCCTCCGCCCGGACCAGCAGGGTCCCCAGGTTGTCCTCGATCCGGTCGGCCAGGCGGCCGAACGGCGAGGGCCCGTGCGCCTCGGGGCCTGCCCCCGGCCCGGTGGCGCGGAAGCCGACGCCGCCGCCGGGCGTGCCCGCCTCCAGGCGGCGGGAGGAAGCGGCCGAGGACACCGTCTTGCCCATGCCCCAGTAGCCCTCCATGAACGACGCGACCGTGGTGGCGGAGTCGAGGTCGCCGGACACGCCGGAGGAGCTGTCGCTGTCGAAGAACATCCGCTCGCCCGCCAGCGAGGCGAGCGCGACCAGGATGTCCGACTCGTACTCGCTGCGCCACCGGGTGAACTGGTCCTCCGGCTTGATCGACGAGACCATGCCGAGGTAGTCGCTGCCCTTCTCGATCGTGGCGATGTCGATCTCCATGTGCTGGCGGGTCCGGTACGCGACCACCGCGTGGCAGGCCTCGTGGATGGCGACCGCGTGCCGCTCCCGCTCGATGTACTCGACGTCCTCGGGCGGGCCGAGCTCCTTGAGCTGCTTGGCCTTGATCACGTCCTGGTAGGTGATGACGTCCCGGCCGTTCCTGATCGCGATGATCAGCGCCTCGTTGACCATGTCCTTGATGGTGGCGCCGGTCGCGTAAGGGGTGATGGTGGCGAGCTTGTCGACCTGCTCAGGGGTCAGCTCGTGGGTGACCTTGGCCAGGTAACCCTCGTAGGTGCGGATGCGCCCCGCCTTGGACGGGTAGCCGACCCGGTACATCCGGTCGATCCGGCCCGGCCGCAGCAGCGCCTCGTCCAGCGCGGACGGCATGTTGGTGGCCATCATGATCAGGATGCGGTAGTGCGGCGGCGGCTTCGGCCGCATGCCGAGCGCCCGGCGCAGCACCCGGTTGACGAAGCCGCGCGGCTTCTTCAGCCCGGACAGCTCGGTCAGCAGCGCCTGCAGCGTGCCCATGCCGCCGCCGCCCCCGCCGCCGTTCATGCCCGCGCCGATGATCTGCCGGTTGCGCCGGGTACCGGGCTCGTCCGGGTCGGTGCTGAACTGCGTGCTCAGCACGTCACGGGCGATCCGCTGCTGGCTGTCGGACGACAGGTAGGAGAACCCGTGGCAGCCGGCCGTGGCGAACGGGGCCGGGTGCTCCGTCCGCGCGCCGACTCCGCCGCTGCCGGGGGCGCCGCCCATGGCGATGCCGCGGTTGCCGAGCGAGTCGGCCTCGTCGAAGAACACGATCACGCCGCCGTAGCGCAGCGACAGCTTGCGCAGCTTGCGGAAGAGGCTCTTCACCTTGAGCACGCCGACGCCCATGAACATGTTGATGAACGCGCCCGGGTCGACGAACACGTACGGCCGGCCGGTCTCGCCCGCCACCGCCTCGGCCATCAGCGTCTTGCCGGTGCCCGGCGGGCCCCACAGCAGGATGCCGCCCGGCACGTAACCGCCCCGGTCCTCGACCAGCTCGGGCTTCTCAAGGAAGATGATGTTCTCCTTGACCCGCTCGACCACGTGGTCCTGGCCCCAGACATCGGAGAACCGGGTCTTGATGTCATCCGGGTAGTACACGTCGACGCCGCCCCGGGACAGGAACCAGAACACCATCCCGAACTGGGCCACGACGAAGAAGAGGGTGAAGACGATCTGCACCACGAACGGGAGCGCGCCCCACACGAGCTGCGGTATGCGCACCAGCGCCAGCAGCGGCGAGGTGTGAATGATCTTGCCGGTGATGATCGCGATGACCGCGATGACGACGATCCAGCTGATCAGCCGGGTGATGCGGAACTTCGTCCAGGCCGAGATCTTACGGTCGCTGAACCGCTCCCAGGCGCCCCAGACGTGGCGCACCCAGAACTGGTTGTAGGCCGCGGAGTGCTCGCTGATCAGGAAGTGGAGCTGGTGGATCAGCTCCAGCCCGGCCAGGATGAAGACCCACCAGCCGATCCGCACCTCGATCTTGGCGGCGTCAACGAACCCGACCAGCGGGTTGTTGGCCATCAGCGACCAGACCAGCAGCAGCCAGATCGCGATCAGGAGCAGCAGCCATTTGGACCGGTCCCAGAGGGACAGCTTCCGCCGGGTCAGGATGTCTTCTTCCCTCGGGCGGCCGCCCGCGTAGGCGAGTGCCTGCTCCGGCTGCTCGGCCTTATTCATGTCGGGCTCCCGACCGTAAATGACGACATTATGGTGTTTATGCTGGTCTGGTTCTGTGAGTAACACGTATCGGTGCAGTGAACTATCAGGAAGTAAACGGTGGTTTGATCGGCATTGGTCAGCACCGTCTCGTCGAAGGTGTTCACCGCTCCGCCCGGGAACGTGTAATCGAACGTCTCCCGCACCCCGTGCACGCCCTGCTTCCCAGTGATCGTCTGGTCGCGGAGCTGCTTGAAGTCGGTCAGCGGGAAGCCGCTGGCCGCCTCCTGCTGCCGCGCGCCCGACGTCACCGGGAGCATGAAGTCGCGCAGCACGTTGTACGAAAGCTCGTTGCTGACGGTGGATGACAGCGTCCCCACCTCGGCGAACACGAACGGCTTGGTCAGGGCGGAGGCGAGGAAGTTGCTTCCGGACGGCGACGCGCTCCCGTCGAACGCGGTCGACCACACGCCCGCGCCCGAACCGCCCTCCGCCTTCAGCGCGGCGTTCAGGTCCGACTGCGAGATCTGGTGCCATTCCGACGGGACCTTGTAATACGTCTGCGCCGACGAGTCCGCCACGTAGGTGAACGCGGGAGACCCGCAGGCGCTGAGTCCCACCGTCACGAGCGCGCCGATGAGGAGGAACGCCAACCCCCCCGTGAGGCCTCGTACCGAGCGGAAGGCCCGTTTCGTCAAGGGGTGACCTCCACAAACAATTCGTGTCTCCCGCCAAGTATGCCGTTTCATATCGATTTGGTAAAGGTGATCAGCGGACCGAGCGGACCCGCGTCACCGTCCACCCGGCTACCGCGGTGACTACCGCCGCCAGCGCGAAGAGGGCCGGGTAGCTGTTCATCAGACCGAGTACTACCCCGGCTGCGAGCGGCGCCACCACCAGTGGCGCGTTGTAACCCATGTTGATGATGCCGACGTCCTTGCCCCGGTCTACCGCGGCCGGCAGCACCTGGGTCAGCAGCGCGGGCGCGGCCGCCCAGTAGGTGCCGAACCCGGCCCCCAGCAGCGGCGCCGCCACCAGGGCGAAGTGCCAGGTGGGAGAGGCGGCCAGGATCACCGCGGCCGCCGCCATCACCACCGCGGAACCGATGATGAACGGCTTGCGGCGGCCGGTCTTGTCGGACAGCGTGCCGAGCATCGACCCCGCGACCAGCAGCGCCACCGCGTACAGCGCCATCAGGATCAGCAGCCCGGTCTGCGGGTCGTGGTAGTGCGCGCTGCGGGCCAGGAAGTAGAGCAGGTACAGGGTGCCCAGGTCGTTGCCGAGGTTGACCAGGAAGTGGGTCGCCCAGCCCCAGGCGAAGTCCGGGTGCCGGCGCGGCGAGATCCACAGCCCGCGCAGCGCCGCGCTCACCGGATGAGCCGGCTTGAACTCGGCCGGCAGCGGCTCGTCCGCCGTGCGCAGGGTGAACGCGGCCGCCAGGCCGACCACGATGACCGCGCAGGCGGCGTACCCGGCCGACATCCGGGTGATGATCACTGTCACCAGCAGCGCGCCGAGCACGGTGCCAAGCATCTGGCTGATGCCGATCAGCGCTCCGAGGGTGCCGCGCTGGCTGACCGGCACCCGGTCCGGCAGCGCGGCGGTGAGGGTGGCCAGCATCCCGCCGAGGCCGAGCTCGGCGATGAACCAGCCCACCGCCATGACCGCGACGGCGGGTGACGCGGCGACGATGCCAAGGCCGGCCGCGGCGACGAGCGCGCAGCCGAGCGTCCACGGATGGCGGCGGCCGCTGAGTCTCCTGGGGGGGCGACCCCCCTTACCCCCCGCAGAGGGCGACATGGTCCGGTCGGACAGGGCGCCGACCACCGGGTTGGCGATGAGCCCGGCGACCGCGCCGACTCCCATCACCACCGACAGCAGTACCGCGTCGGCCCCGCTGGGCACGCCGTTCTTGCTCACGTGATCGTGCAGCGAGGCGACCTGCTCGGGCAGCAGTACCTGGATGGGGGCGTAGATGCCGAGCCACAGCCCGATGTTGGCCAGGAACAGCAGGGCGGTCCAGCCGCCCTTGACCGGCACCGTGGGTTCTGCCAGGGCAGCCGGCAGCGCGGCCTGCTTAGCCGCGATGGCCTCGTCCATCAGAGCACCGTCTCATCGAAAGCTGTGGATTGGCTGAAAGTTCCCGCTGGCTGGGGGGGGATCCAGGCAAACGTCATCAGGTGTTAACCGAAGCACTGGCCCTCGCCGCGGTAGGTCGGCACCCCCCGCGCCTCCTGGTCGCCCGAGTCCACCAGGTAATAGGTGGTGAGCCGCTCGGCCAGCTCGCCCCCCTTGGCGTGCCTGAGCCAGACCCGGTCCCCGACGGCGAGCCGGCTGGCGGCCGCGCCGACTACCGGGGTCTGCACTTCCCCGGCGCCCTCGACCCGGGTCAGCCGCAGTCCGTCGGGCCGCAGCGGCCGCGGCAGCCGGTCCGCGGTCCCGGTCCCCGACGCTACGTAGCCGCCGCTGAACAGGGTGGCTACCCCCGGCGCGGGCCGCCGCACCACCGGCAGCGCGTACTGCAGGGCGGGCCGCGGCTGGAAGCGCCGGTAGCCGTCGAACAGCGTCGGCCCGACCAGGCCGGAGCCGGCTGCCAGCTCGGTGACCGACTTGTCGGCGGCGGTGGACTCAAGCGACCCGGTGCCGCCGCCGTTGACGAACTCAAGCGACACGAGCGAACGGATGCGGCTTACTGCCTCGGCCCGGCGCTCGCGCAGCTCGGCCGCTGAGCGGGCCTGCATCGCCTGGACCACCCGGGCCCGCACCGGGTGACCGGGCGGCGCGTCGCCCAGGCCGGCGATCTGGCCCTCGTAGCCGAGCACGCCGACCAGCGAGAACCCCGGCCGGCCGAGCACCGTCTGGGCGAACGCGGCCGCCTCGGCCGGGGTGCGCAGCGGCGACCGCCAGGTCCCCACCTGTATGACCGGGCCGTAGGGCAGCGGCAGCGGCCGCCAGGACATGTCGAGGTCGAGGCAGACGCGGATGGCGGGATGCCCGGTCCCCAGCGTCGCGTCGATGAAGTCCAGGTGGCCCGCGGAGTCGACGGTCAGCGTGATGTGCTGGCGGGCGGCATCGTCGGCCGCCAGCGCCCGCAGCGCCCCCCGGTCCGCCGTCGGGTAGGCGACCAGCAGGTCATCGGTGGTGCCGCTGGCGTGCAGCCAAAACGCCTCGGCCAGCGAGTAGGACATTACGCCCCGGTATCCTGGGCGGGCCAGCACGCGCTCGATCAGGTGGCGGCAGCGCAGCGACTTGCTCACCACCCGGATGGGCACGCCGTTTGCCCGCCTTACCAGGTCGCGCGCGTTGGCGTCGAATGCCGCGAGGTCGACCGCGGCGAGCGGCGGGTCAAGGTGAGCGGTTGCCCGCTCGAGCTGGTCCTGGCCGTCGACCAGCCTCGACATAATGCCTGACATGCGCAAACGGTACCTGCTTTGGCCGCTCCTGCGGGCAATCGGGGTGAACAAACAGGGAAATGGACCGATGACCTGGCAGAACTGGGCGGGCACGGCCAGCGCGGACCCGGTGCGGCGGCACTGGCCGCGCAGCACCGAGGAGATCGCGGACGCGCTGACCGCCGCAACCAAGGACGGCCTGACCGTGCGGGCGCTTGGCAGCGGGCACTCGTTCACCGCCGCCGCTGCCACCTCGGGGGTCGCGCTCGACCTGTCCGGCTGGACCGGCATCGTCGCCGCGGACCTGGAATCCGGGCTGGTCACCGTCCGCTCGGGGACCACCATCAGGGAGCTGAACGCGGCCCTCGACACGCTCGGCCTGGCGCTGGCGAACCTCGGTGACATCGACGCGCAGACGGTGGCCGGCGCGATCTCCACCGGGACGCACGGCACCGGGGCCAGCCTCGGCGGCATCGCCACCCAGGTGGCCGGCCTTGAGCTGGTGCTCGCCGACGGTTCGGTCGCCGCCTGCTCGGCCAGCCAGCGGCCGGACCTGTTCGCCGCCGCCCGGGTCTCGGTGGGCGCGCTCGGTGTGCTGTCGTCGGTGACGTTGAAGTGCGTCCCGTCGTTCACGCTGGCCGCCGACGAGCGGCCGATGCCGGTCGACGAGGTGCTCGGCCGGTTCGCCGAGTTCGCCGCGGGAAACGACCACTTCGAGTTCTACTGGTTCCCCTACGGCAAGAACGCCCTGGTCAAGCGGAACAACCGGGTCAACGGCGACGACACCGCCGGCCCGATGGCCAGATGGCGCCGGTTTCTCGAGTACGAGGTCATGGAGAACGCCGCCTTCGGGGCGCTGTGCCGTACCGGCCGGGCCGTCCCGGCGGCGATCAAGCCGCTGAACCGGCTGGCGGCCGCGACCCTGTCCAAGCGCAGTTACTCCGCGCCGTCGCACCAGGTGTTCGTGACCCCCCGGCGGGTCCGGTTCGTCGAGTCGGAGTACGCGGTGCCCCGCGAGTCCCTGCTCGACGTGCTGGCCGAGCTGCGGGCGGGGGTGCCGCGGCTGGCCGACCCGGTGATGTTCCCGGTCGAGGTGCGGGTGGCGGCGGCCGATGACATCTGGCTGTCCACCGCCTACTGACGTGACTCCGCCTATGTCGCCATCCACCAGTACACCGGGCTGCCGTACCAGGAGTACTTCCGGCTGTTCGAGTCGATCGCGACCGCGGCCGGCGGCCGCCCGCACTGGGGCAAGCTGCACACCAGGGACGCCGGCTACCTGGGCGGCGCCTACCCGCGGTTCGCTGATTTCCTCCGGCTCCGGGACGAGGCCGACCCGGCCCGGCTGTTCGCCAACCCCTATCTCCAGCAGGTGCTCGGCGACTGAGCCGATCCCGGCCGCGCTACGTGTCCCTAAGTGAGCGGTGAGTTACCACTCTCTTGACCAGCGGCGGTGGATTTCTGGTGGTAATCGACGCGGACACCCTAAACAGCATGCCGGCCTACCTGATCGGCGAGATCCCGCGCCAGCCGGATGACGCCGCCCAGGCGGCGCGCCAGCCGGCCGATGCCGGCCGGGCGCAGCGGGTCGCGGCGCTGGCCGCTGCCTATCACGCCGGGCTGGCAGGGGGCGGCGGGGCCCGGCCGGGAACGGTCGCGTTCGGCTGGATCCGGTCCGCCGCGGGCGGCCCGGTGCGGGTAGTAGCGGCCGGCGCTGCCCTGGCCGGCGGGGCCGACCCGGTGGACCCCGGCCGGGTGCTGCTCTCGCTCCCGGCCGGGGCGCGGGCCAGCAGGCTGGGTGAATCCGGCCTGGCCGCCCTGGCCGGGCAGCTATCCTGCTGGCGGCCGGTGGCGGTGATCAGCGACGGGCTGCTCATTGCGGGCGGACCAAACCCGGCGGGCGGCCCGAACCCGGCGGGCTGGCTGCCCGTCTCGCTCGTCGACGGACTGCTCGGCAGCTGGACCGGGCCGTTCGGCTGGCTGGTGGTGGCCGAGCCGGTAGCGGCCAGGGAACTGCGTGGCCTGGCCGAGGAGGCGGGCCTGCGGCAGCGAGCCTGCGAGGGGGCGGCCGACCGCTTCCCGGAGCGGGCGGCACAGGCCCGGCGGCTGGCCGAGCGCCACCGCGAGCTGGAGCGGGGCGGCTCGGCCGGCTTCTGGCGGGTGACCGTGGCGGCAGGCGGGACCGACCCGGCCAGCGCGGCCAGGGTCGCCGGGCTGCTGTGCGCGTCGGCCGATCTCAGCGGCCTGCCCTACGCGCTGGCGCCCGGGCCGGTCCCGGCGCCGGGACCGGCCCGGGCGCCAGCCGGGTCGCCGGGCGGCGACGGCGTCCCCGCGTCCCCCTGTTACGGGTCGACCGAGCTGCTGGCAGCCCTGGCCCGGCCGCCGGAGGCGGAAGTGCCCGGTATCCGGCTGGCGCTGCGACCCGACTTCGACGTCACCCCCGAGTCGCCGCCCGGCCGTGATCGGCCCGGTGGCGGTGATCGCCCCGGTAGTGGTGCCCCGGTCGAACTCGGCCAGGTGCTTGACCGCAACCTGATGCCGGCCGGGCCGTTCGCCCTTTCCACTGACTCGCTCAACCGCCACGTGCTGGTCTGCGGCGCCACCGGCGCGGGCAAGTCCCAGACCGTCCGCCGCCTGCTTGAGTCGGCTACCGAGCGGGGCATCCCGTGGCTGGTGGTGGAGCCCGCCAAGGCGGAGTACCGGCTGATGGCGAGCCGGCTGCCGGGGACCGAGGTGATCAGGATCAGGCCCGGGGAGCCGGATGCGGTCGCGGCCGGGCTCAACCCGCTTGAGCCGGCCGCCGGCCCGGCCGGCCGGTTTCCCCTGCAGACGCACGCGGACCTGGTCAAGGCGCTGTTCATCGCGTCGTTCCAGGCGGAAGAGCCGTTCCCCCAGGTGCTGTCGGGCGCGCTGGCCCGGGTCTACGCCGAGGCAGGCTGGGACCTGGCGCTGGGCGAGCCGCTGCGCGGTGAGGCCGCCTACCCGACGCTGGCCGGCCTGCAGCGCGCGGCCGAGCGCGTGGTGGCCGACATCGGCTACAGCCAGCGGGTCGCCGACGACGTGCTCGGCTTCATCCGGGTGCGGCTGGCCAGCTTGCGGCACGGTACTACCGGGCGGTTCCTCGACGGCGGCCACCCGCTCGACTTCGGCGCGCTGCTCAGGTCGAACGTCGTGCTCGAGATCGAGGACGTGGGTGACGACGCGGACAAGGCCTTCCTGATCGGCGCGGTGCTGATCAGGCTGGTGGAGCAGCTACGGCTGACCGGCCCAGCGGGCGGCCTGGCGCACCTGACCGTGATCGAGGAGGCGCACCGACTGCTGCGCCGCCCGGAGGCGGACGGCACGGGCCGGACGGGCGCGGCCGGCCATGCGGTGGAGCTGTTCGCCGGCCTGCTGGCGGAGATCCGCGCCTACGGTGAGGGGCTGGTGATCGCCGAGCAGATTCCGGCCCGGCTGTCGCCCGACGCGATCAAGAACACCGCCGTCAAGATCACCCACCGGCTTCCGGCGGCCGACGACCGGGAGGCAGTCGGCGCCACCATGAACGCCACCCCGGCCCAGTCCCGCTACCTGGTCACCCTGCCGCCAGGGCAGGCGGCGGTGTTCGCCGACGGCATGGATTTCCCGATCCTGGTGCAGGTGCAGGACGGGACGGCCAGGGAGGCCGGGCCGCCCGCGCCCGCCGCCGACGCCGCCCGCGTGGTCAGCCCGCGGTCGGCTAGCTGCGGCGGCCAGTGCGCCGGTGACCGCCAGCGCCCGGGCCGGCCGTGCACCCTGCGCGAGATGCGCGGCGGCCAGCGGGTGCTCGACGAGCTGCCGTGGCTGCGGGCGTGGGCGGAGCTCACCGTGCTGGCGCACCTGACCGGCTGGCCGATGCCGGTGCCGGTGCCGGAGGCGCTTGCCGTCCTGCGGGCCACCCCGGTGCGGCTGATGCAGTGCGCGGTCGCGCACGCGGCCGACGCGGCCGTCGCCGTGCGCCCGGTGACGGGCCGGCCGGCCGCGCTGGCCGCGCACGCGGCCTGCGCGATCCGGGCGCGGGCCGAGCGGGGCGAGTGGCGCTGTCAGCCGGACGAGCCCGAGTGGCTGCTGAGCGGGGAAGTGACGGAGGAAGCAGCCTTCGGCGTGATCAGGCCCGGCGCGGTCGAGGCCGTCGGCATCGACGGCATGAGCACGGCTGACCTGATTGCCGCCACGTTCATCGACTGCCGCTGGCCGGCCGGCTACCTGAGCCGGCCGGGCGGCTAGCCCTCGAGTTCGCTGTCCATCCCGACCTGCGCCGCGAGCTGGCCGCGCAGGTCGGTCTCGTCGTCGGCGTCGAGCGTCATGACTCGCCCGGTGCCGAGTTCATCGCGGCGCAGCACTGAGCCGGTCCGGGTGGCCCACCAGCGGCCGGCGTTACTGCGCCAGATGTGCCACCCGGGGAAATCCGCCTCAAGCAGCGCGATCCGCTCGTCCCACCCTGCCATGACGTTCCTCCTGGAGTGGAACAGCGGTCCCGTATTAAAAAATGAACGTGCATCCGCGCGGTGTCAAGTGATCAATTTCTCCAGGAGATCACCGGAAACCCGCGCTTACCAGCCGGAAGCCTTAACCCGGCCGTTCGCGGACGAGTCGGTGCCCGGCTCGGCCTGGCCGGCCGCGTCCGGGGTAACCGGCGCTGCCTGGCTCCCGGTCGAGTCCGACATGACTTCCTCGTCTGCCGTCTCGCTGTCGGCGGCGATGGCCGCGCGGAACCGGTAGCGGACCAGGGCCGCCGCCGCGCCGAGCCCGGCCACGATGCCCGCGGCGAGCATCGTCCAGGTCAGCACGCCGCGCTTGGAACGGGTCTCCACCGGGCGCACCTGAGTGGCGGTGCTGCGCAGGGCCGAGGACACCTTCGGCGCCACCGTGTTGCTGGTGTAGTCGGCCGCGCTCTCCAGGCGCGGCGCCGCCCACTTCCTGGCCACGAACACCTTGTCCTTGACGTTCTGGCTCAGCGCGCTGGCGGCAGACTGGGCAGCGTCGCCGGCGCTCTGCGCCGCGCTGCTCGCGTTCTGCGCCGCGCCGGCCGCGACGACCGCCGCGTCCTGCGCCTTCGACTGCGCCACGGCGGCGGCGTTCTGCACCGCGCTGCCCGCAGTCTGTGCCCGGTTCATGGCGACCTGCGCCTTGCTGGCGGCGACGTCGGCGGCGTGCTGTGCCGCCGTCTGCGCCAGGCTGGCGGCGTTCTGTGCCGCCGCAGCCGCGTTCTGCGCGGACTTGGCCGCATTAGTGGCAGCGGCCTGGCCGGCCCGCTGCGCTCGCTTGGCAGCCTTTACGGTGCTGCTGGTATCGAGATCGGTGGTCTTTGACTTGCTGAGGAACACGATTACCCCCTAGTCCGTCTCGGTAGCTCAAGGTTCCCTGCGATCCGCTCTTCAATCATCCGGGCACGGCCGGATGCCACTACGGTGGAGCCGGTACGGTGATTAGTGCAGCCTCAAGGCTGGTAATGCCGGGTAACCCGGCCAGACGAAAAAAACCGGAGTCACCTAATGACCGAAGCGCTGACCGCGGAACTGGCGACGACGCAGGGGACGGTCACCGTCCGGCTGTTCCCTGACCACGCGCCCAAGACCGTGCGCAACTTCGTCGAGCTGACGGAGGGGGGCCGGGAGTGGACCAACCCGAAGACCCGGGCCACCACCAAGGACAAGCTCTACGACGGCACGATCTTCCACCGGGTAATCGCGGGCTTCATGATCCAGGGCGGCGACCCGCTCGGCACCGGGACCGGCGGTCCTGGTTACAAGTTCGCCGACGAGATCCACCCCGACCTTCGGTTCGACCGGCCCTACCTGCTCGCGATGGCGAACGCGGGGCCCGGGACCAACGGCTCGCAGTTCTTCATCACCACGGTGCCCACGCCCTGGCTCAACGGCAAGCACACCATCTTCGGTGAGGTCATCGGCGGCGTCGACGTGGTGGACAACATCAGCCGGCTGCAGACCGTGCCCGGCGACCGCCCGGTGCAGGACGTGGTGCTGCAGTCGGTCACCATCAACCGCGGCTAGCAGACGGCGGTAACCCCCCATGACCGCACCCGGCCAGGACAGCCCCGAGCCCGGAAGACCGGACGAGGTAAACCAGTACGCAGGAGCGAGCGACGGGCAGGAAGCCCCGCCGACCTGCTACCGGCACCCGGACCGGGAGGCGTGGGTGTCCTGTGCCCGGTGCGGCAAGCACGCCTGCCCCGACTGCCGCCGCGACGCGGCAGTCGGGCAGCAGTGCCTGGAGTGCATCCGCGGCGCCGGTTCGGAGACCCGGCAGCCGAGGTCCGCTTTCGGCGGGCGGATGGTCAGCAGCGCGACGCTGACCTGGACCCTGGTCGGCATCAACGTCGTGCTGTTCCTGGTCGAGCTGGTCAAGCCGAGCCTGGCCCAGGACTGGGGCATGATCGGCTATGCCAGCTTCACCGGCCGCCCGCCGTTCCAGGGGGTGGCGGCGGGCGAGTGGTACCGGCTGATTACCTCGGCCTTCCTGCCGCCCGCGCCCAATGGCCCGAACGGGGTCGGCACGACCGGCGTGCTGGACATCGCGTTCAACATGTGGGCGCTCGTCGCTGTCGGCCCGGCCCTCGAGCAGACACTCGGGCGGGCCCGTTTTCTCGCGGTCTACCTGCTCAGCGCCCTCGGCGGCGGAGTGGCGTTCTTCCTCTTCGCACCGAACAACCAGCTTGCCCTCGGCGCCAGCGGCGCCATCTTCGGCTTGTTCGGCGCCTGGTTCGTGGTGGCCCGCAAGCTTCGCCTGGACGTCCGGGGAATCGTCACCGTCGTAGCGATCAACCTGGCGTTCAGCTTCTTCTTCCGGGGCAGCATCGCCTGGCAGGATCACCTCGGCGGGCTGGTCGTGGGCGTGCTGACGACCTTTGCCTTCGCCTACGCGCCGCGCCGGAACCGGACGCTGGTCCAGGTCGCCGCGGCCGTCGTCATCCTGGCCGTGCTGGTGCTGCTGGTGGTGTACCGCAGCCACCAGCTAACCAGTCAGTTTTCCTTCTAAGGGAGCTAGCGCCACCTGGTGGCGAGCACTACCCCGGCCACGATCAGCGCGAAGCCGCCGACCAGGTTCCAGCCGCCGAGCGAGCGCAGCACCGGCATGTCCGCCTGGGTGACGTAGTACAGCGAGATCCAGGCAAGGCCGACCACCAGGCAGACGATCATCGTCGGCGCGAGCCAGACCGGGCTGACCGCGCGCCGCGGCGACCGCGACGGCGGCGGCGTGTAGACCGGCTTCTTACGGACGCGGGACTTGGGCACCGCGGTACCTCCTGCTGTGATCTCGGCTGACCGGTGGCACTACGGGGTGACGTCCGCCGCCTGGCTGGACAGGCCGCCGCCGTTGCCGGCCCCGCCGCCACCGTTACCGCCGCCACCGTTACCGGGTGCCGTGGTGGTGTCGGTCGGGGTGGTCGTGTCGGTCGGCGTGGTGGTGTCGGTCGGGGTGGTCGTGTCGGTCGGCGTGGTGGTCGGCGTCGAGGTCGAGGTCGACTGCGGCTGCACGAAGATCGTGATGATCGTGCCCTTGGGCTCGACCTGGTTAGCGGCCGGGTTCTGGTTGTAAACCGTCCCCGGCTCGACCATCTGCGTCGAGGGAGCAGGGGTGTTCACCGTGTTCACGTTGAACCCGTCCTGCTGCAAGATCGTCTGCGCCTCGACCGTGGTCTGGTTGACCACGTTCGGCACCTGGACGCCGCCGCCCGAGACGTACAGCGTGACCTGCTGGTCCGGGGAGTAACTGCCCGGCTGCGGCGTCTGGTGGTCGACCTGGCCCGAGGGCAGGGTGGACTGCTGGTCCGGCACCGGGTTGACGTTGGTGAAGCCGAGGTTCTTCAGCGTCTGCTCGGCCGTGGTCGCCGACTGGCCCACGAAGCTCGGCAGGCTGATGTTGGCGACGCCGCTGGACACGTTGACGGTGACCGTGCCGCCCTTGGCGATGCTGTTGCCGTTGTCCGGGCTGGTGCTGATCACCCGGCCGGAGTTCACGGTGCTGCTCGGCTGCTTGTGCTCCACCGGCACCAGCCCGGCCGCCTTGATCTGCTGCGCCGCCGTAGCGTAGGTCTCGCCGTTTACCTGCGGGACGAAGGCCGACGAGCCGCCGCCGCTGTGCAGCAGGACCACCGCCACGATGATGGCGGCCACCACGACCAGGCCGGAGATAACCCAGGGGAGCCAGCGGCGGGCGCCGCTGCGCTGCTCGGGGTCGCCACCGTCGTGGCCGCCGTTCCCGTAGCCGTAGGGCTGCTGGTAGCCGGTCTGGTAGCCCGTCTGCTGGTAGGGCGACACGGTGGTCGGCGCGGCGCCCATCATCGTCTGCGGCCCCATCTGCTGGGTCCGCTGCGGGTAGTCGTAGTAGTCGGCCCTGGTCGGCTGCATCGCGGCGGCCACCTGCATGCCGGATGCCGCCCGCTGGATGTCCGCGTTCATCTCGGCGGCGCTCTGGTAGCGGTCGTTGGGCGACTTGGCCATCGCCTTGAGCACGATCGAGTCGGCCCACGGCGGCAGCGACGGGTCGATCCGGGAGGGCGGCACCGGGTTCTCCCGCACGTGCTGGTAGGCGATCGCCACCGGGGAGTCGCCGGTGAACGGCGGGCGGCCGGTCAGCAGCTCGTACATCAGGCAGCCGGTCGAGTAGAGGTCGGACCGCGCGTCCACCCGCTCACCCCGCGCCTGCTCCGGCGACAGGTACTGCGCGGTGCCGATGACCTGGGCGGTCTGCGTCATGGTGGCCTGGGTGTCGCTCATCGCGCGGGCGATGCCGAAGTCCATCACCTTGACGTCGCCGTTGCGGGTCACCATCACGTTGCCCGGCTTGATGTCCCGGTGCACGATGCCCGCCTGGTGGCTGTACTCAAGGGCCCGCAGCACGCCGGAGGTGATCTCGAGGGTGCGCTCGGGCAGCAGCCGGTGGCCCTCGATCAGCAGGTCGCGGACGGTCCGGCCGTCCACGTACTCCATCACGATGAACGGCACCGGGACCCCGCTCGACAGGTCCTCGCCGGTGTCGTACACGGCGACGATGGAGGGGTTGTTCAGCGATGCGGAGGACTGCGCCTCCCGGCCGAAGCGCGCCTGGAAGGTCTGGTCCCGTGCGAGGTCGGCCCGCAGGGTCTTGATCGCGACCGTCCGGTCAAGCCGGAGGTCACGGGCCCGGTACACCTCCGCCATGCCGCCCCGGCCGACGACGCCGTCAAGCTCGTACCGGTCACCGAGCAGCCGGGGCATTGTCATGTCGCGCACTCTTCCCAACCATCCCGCATCGAACGTGTCAACCCCTTATCAGCCGGCCGGGGTACTCGGCGAGTCGCTGACCGGCGGTGAGCTACTGACCGGCGGTGAGCTGACCGGCGGTGAGCTGACCGGCGGTGAGCTGACCGGCGGTGAGCTGACCGGCGGTGAGCTGACCGGCGGCGAGCTGACCGGCGGTGAGCTGCCGCCGGGGGCCGGGCTTGTTTGTGTCGGTGTTGGGCTGAAGCTCGTACTCGGCTTCGGGCTGGTCGGCTTCGATGCGGACGGAGTGGCCGCTCCCGTAGATGATCCTACGGCAACGCCCGGTGGAAGCTGGCCTCCTACGCCCTCGCCCGACGACGTGGTTGCGGCCGGGCTGACCTTATGTGACTGCAGTGCAGTCACCGTGGGAGCCACGGTGCTGTTGGACGGGGCCGCGTTGCTTGGGCCGTTATTTGAGATCAGCACGGCGATGATCGCGACCACGCCTACGGCCGCCGCGCTCATCCCGGCGAACAGCAGGCTCCGTGACGGAGGGCGGCGAGCCAGCGGCATCCGTTCGGCATCATTTTGATAAAGATCGAGGCTGGTGGCGGGAGGGAAGTTGGGCACCACCGGAAGGTCGGCGGTGGACGGGCCCTCGTAGCCGTTCCGGTTGCGTGCCTCGCGGACCACCTCGGCCCGGTCGGCCACGTGCCTGGCCGACTCCGGCCGGTCCTCCGCGTTCTTCGCCAGCATCGCGTACACCAGGTCGGCGATGGGCCGGGGCACGTCGCCGGGCAGCGGCGGCACCGGGTCGTGCTTGTGCATGATCGCGATCGCCAGCGGCTGGTCGGCGACGAACGGCGGGTCGCCCGCCAGGCACTCGTAGGCCACCACCCCGAGTGAGTACACGTCGGAGGCGCCGGCCAGCGGCGCGCCGGTCGCCTGCTCGGGCGAGACGTAGAGGGCGGTGCCCATCACGATGCCGGTCGCGGTGAGGTTGACGTCGGGCGCGTTCGCCTTGGCGATGCCGAAGTCGGTGATCTTGGTCGTGCCGTCGGCCATGATCAGCAGGTTGCCCGGCTTGATGTCCCGGTGCACGATGCCGGCCCGGTGGGCGGCGTCGAGCGCGCGGCCCGCCTGGGCGACGATGTCCAGCACCACGTAGGGATCGAGGCGGCCGTAGCGCTCCAGGATCTCCGACAGCGGCTGGCCGTCAACCAGCTCCATGACCAGGTAGGGGCCGCCCAGCGGGCTCTGCTCCCCGTAGTCGAAGACCCGGGTGATGCCCGAGTGGGAGAGCGAGGACGCGTACCGGGCCTCGGCCCGGAACCGGGCGCGGAACTGCTCGTCGCCGGCGTGCATGGCGGCCAGCATCTTGATCGCGACCGGCCTGCCGAGGAGCTGGTCGGTTCCCCGCCAGACCTCGCCCATGCCACCAGTAGCGATCCGCTCGATCAGCGTGTAGCGGTCGTCGAGAACGTAATCGTTCACTGATTCCCCTGGGTTGCCAGATAGGCCTGGATTACCGCGACGGCGATCGGCGCGGCTGCGGCAGCCCCATAGCCCCCGCCTTGGATCATGACGCCCACGGCTATCTTCGGGTTGTCAGCCGGAGCGAACGCGGTGAAAACCGCGTCGGGGTTGGAGCTTGTGGTGGTCTGCGCGGTGCCGGTCTTGCCCGCGATGACCAGCCCGTTCTCATTGTTGGAGTTGAACTGGAAGCCGGTGCCCTCGGGCTGCTGCACCACGTCGGTCATCATCTGCTTCTCGTAGCCGGCCACGGTGGCCGAGATCGGCTGGCTGAGCTGCTGCGGCTGGGCCTGCTGGACCACTGACAGGTCGCCGGCCGTGATCTGCTGGACGAGGTACGGCTTCATCAGCGTGCCGCCGTTGGCGACGGTGGCCGCGAACATCGCCTCCTGCAGCGGTGTCACCGTGGTGTCGTGCTGCCCGATGGCGTCGTAGGCGGTGAACGACTTGTCGGCCTCGGCCGTGAAGTTGGACTCGCCCACGCTCACCCCGGGGATGCTGCCCGCGGCCGGGTTGTTCAGCCCGTAGCTGGTGGCCATCGACTTGATCGTGGCGCCGCCGAGCTGGATGCCGAGGGCGGCGAACGGGGTGTTGCAGGACTGGGCGAACGCGTAGGCGACGGGGGTCTTGCCGGAGCCGTTACCGCACTGCTCGCCGTTGTCGTTGTTGAGCACGTTCCCGTTGGGCAGGGTGAGCGGCTGCGGTGAGTTGATCACCGTGCTCGGGTTCCGGCCGGCGTCCTGGGTGTACCAGGCGGAGCTGGTGACGATCTTGAATGTCGAGCCGGGCGGCAGGGTGGTCTGCGACGCGTTGTTGATCAGCGGGCTCGGGTTCTGGTTGCTCAGCTGCTGGTACACCTGGTTGAGGTCGGGGGTGCTGTGCACTGCGAGCTGGTTCGGGTCGTAGCTCGGGTAGGAGGCCATCGCCAGGATCGCCCCGGTGGTCGGATTGATCGCCACCACCCCGCCGACCGTCTGCTTGCCGTTGGCCGTCTTGCCCGTCAGCGCCGCCGCGAGCTGCTGGTACGCCACCTGCTGGGCCTTGGAGTTGACCGTGAGCTGTACGGTCGCGCCCTTCTCGGGCTTGTTGGTGATCGTGTCGATGAAGTTGCGGAAGGCGAGCTCTGACCCGGTGCCGGTCAGCAGCGAGTCCTCTGACCGCTCGACCCCGCCCGCGTAGTTCGGCGCCTGCGCGGCTGTGAAGACCGTGTCGTAGCCGGTGACCGGCGCGTACACCGGCCCGTCAGTGTAGACCCGCTGCCACGGGTACAGGCCGGCCGAGGCCTTGGTGGTGGCGACGGTCACGCCGTCGGCGGTGACGATGTTGCCGCGCTGCACCCGGTTCTGGTTGTACGCCGCCCGGTCGTTCAGCGGCCGGGTGGCGAGGCTGGACGGCTCCACCGCCTGCAGGTAGTTCACGTTAATGAGGAGCACCACGAACATCACCAGGACCGCGATGGCGATCCGCTTGATCGAGCGGTTCATCCCGGTCACCGCAGCGACACCACCTGGGTCATGCCCTCGTCCTGGATCGGCCGCGGGGCCGGCCGGCGGGCCGCGTCGCTCAGCCGGGCGATCACCGCCACCAGCAGCCAGCTCGCGATCAGGCTCGATCCGCCCTGGGAGAGGAACGGGGTGGTGATGCCGGTGAGCGGGATCAGCCGGGTCACCCCGCCCACGATGACGAAGATCTGCAGCGCGAACATGAAGGAAAGGCCGGTGGCCAGCAGCTTGGAGTAATC
>Ga0265338_10001576_pt1 | contig 36756 bp, 35 predicted proteins | sample 42126metaG_FD_193579 | JGI IMG/M metagenome (GOLD analysis project Ga0265338, IMG submission 193579) | Rhizosphere microbial communities from Carex aquatilis grown in University of Washington, Seatle, WA, United States - 4-21-26 metaG | ecosystem: Host-associated > Plants > Roots > Rhizosphere... | reverse complement strand
GCCGTGTCCCGGAATGATCTCGATGGTGCCGAGGTGGTCGGCCGCCACAAGGTCGGCTTGCCCATCACCGTCGACGTCGGCAATGGCGACCGGACCAGAGGCGTTGCTGCCGGAGACGGGCAGGTCGTCGAAGGTTCGATTGCCGCGATTGATCAGCGCGCTCACGCTGTTACTGTCCTTTGAGCAAACAATGTCAGGCCGACCGTCGCCGTTCAGGTCGGCGACGGTGACAAACTCGGGGTCCTCACCCGGGATCAGCTGGATCGGTGCTTGCAACTTTCCGCGCCCCGCGTTGAAGAACACCCACAGCCCGGCTGTGGCCGTCGTTGGTTGGGCCGGCGGCAACGAATCGGAGACGATGACGTCGACATTTCCATCGCCGTCGAGATCTCGCATCGCAACCGTGAATGGGGCCGCGGCGTTGGTGTACGTATCGCCTGCCACGAACGTTCCGTCGCCGCGATTGAGAAACAGGCTCAACGTCCCGGTGCGCCCCACGTTGGTGTCGAGCACGCTGCTGGTCGCGGCAAAGTCCGGCTTGCCATCGCCGTCGAGATCTCCGATGGCGACCCCAAACGGAACCGCGGCGACCGCGTACTGCCCGCCCGCGCGAAAGGTTCCGTCTCCGCCGCCGAACAAGACATGCAAGCCGCCGTCACTGCTCACGACGACGGCATCCAGGTTGCCGTCTCCGTTCAGGTCATCTGTCGCGATCGCGGTCGACGGGGGAATCATGGCGGACGTCAGCGGCGCGGCGAATGTGCCGTCCCCCGCTCCCGCGAGAACGCTCACGCCCAGGTCGCTGGCAACGATCATGTCGATCCTGCCGTCACGGTTGGCGTCGCCAACGGCGATGCCGACGGCGTAACCCGCGGGGTAGTTTCGGCCAGCAATGAAACGGACCGCCCGAGGCTGTGGACCGCCGCCCCCACCACCGGCGGGCGCGCCCCCAGCTCCGGGCGCGCCCGTCGCCCCGCCCGCGCCGGCCCCCCCTTTGCCGACGCCCGCCCCACCCACGCCTCCTTCCGCGAGCGTTCCACCAGCGCCCGCCCCCCCCAGGACGCTCGACCCATCCCCCTCGTTCTGGCCGAGCAAGAAACTCGTGCTACAGCCGCCCGCAGCCAGCGCGGTCAGCGTCATCAGCAATGTGCAACGGTGCGATGAAGTCATGTCCCCATCTCCCTCTCGTCTGCCCTATGCGCGCGGCGGAGGGAAACCTTTCAACGATTCAGTGACGGTCGGCGCTCGTGAGCACGCGCCGCACCTCGGACGCGAAGCGTCCCGAAGGGAACCGCTCGAGATAGGTCTGCGCATCGGCGCGCGCGGCGCCGTTTTCGCCGATCGAGATCAGACAGGCGATGCGCCCGTGCAGCGCCTTCTCCGCGAGCGTGTCGGCGGGCGAAACGTCCAATACCTGCGAAAAGTCGGGGATCGCCTCGGGACAGCGCTGCGCGCCGGCGCGCAGCTCGCCTCGCACCACCGCCAGCGAGCGGCCGCGTGAGGTTGCGGTGAGCCACATCCCGTCGAGCACCACCAGCGCGTCGCCGCGCCGGTCGAGCGCCAGCAACGCCTCGACGCGGGTCAGGTCGGCCTCCGGCTTCAAGGTGGTGCCGGAGAAGCGCGCGGCGTGCTCGTCCAGGGTCTTGAGCGACGCGCGCGCGTCGTGGTCGCGGTGCAGCTGCTGGAGTGCCAGGCCGAGCAAGCGCGCCTCCTCGGCGAGATCGCGGGACGCCACCGTGGTTCGCGCATGCGGCGCCGCGCCCACCGAAACCGACGACGAGTCGACGCGCGCGAGCGCGGGCGCGGCGGTCGAGCTGAGCGGCGGCGCAACATTCGCGTCCGACGAGCGGACGTTGGTCGTGCTCGAAACCACCGGTACCGGCACAACCTCGTGCGCCGTGACGACAGTGTCGCCAGTCGATGGGTGCCGCAAGGGCCTCCCTGCCTGAGTCGGCGCAACGAGTGCCATCGCCGGTGCGATCGGCGCTGATGGGCTGGGCTTGCGCGCAGACGGCGCCGCGGCGATGGGGCGCGCCAACGCCACGCCATCGCTGACCGCGCGCGTCTCGGGAAGCGGTGGCGACACGACGGGCAGCGGAGCCTCGGGTGCGCGCGCGCGCGCGCGGCCAATCCGATCGACCGGCCGCACCGGCGCGGCGGTCGCCGACGCGCGTTTGGTGATCCCCGGCAGCACACGCCAGATCGCGGCGGCGGTCGCGCCGCCCAGGCTCATCCCCAGCGCGAACACCGCCACGATCGTCTTCCAGCGCCAGGGCGATCCGCTCCGGCGCGACAAGCTCGCGTTCAGCCGACCGCGGACGCGAGCCAGTGCTACCGCGCCGGGCACCGGACGATTCGCGGCACTGTACAGATGACGTGCCGCGGTCTCCTCCGGCGAGCCCGGCCGGTGCGCCCGCCCCATGAGCCGATCGACCGTGAATCGTGGATTCTGGCTCATGTTGAATCCTTTTCGCGCGCCGCCAATGTCTGGACGCGCGCCACGAAGCGCGCGCGGGCCCGGTGCAGGCGAACCCAGATCGTCGACGGGTTGATCCCGGTGAGCGTCGCGATCTCCTCGCCCGACATCCCCTCCAGCTCATAGAGGACGAACAGCGAGCGATACTTCTCTCCCAGAGCATCCATCGCGCGATAAACCAGCTGCGTGCGCTCGCGTTCGATCAGGTCCTCGACCGGCGACACCACCGCCAGCGCGCCGGCCGGCTCCTCGCGCGCAACGGCGCGGCCGAGCCAGGCGCGCAGCCGCGCGCGACGCCGATGCGTGCGCACGATCAGGTCCGTGGTGCGGAACAACCAGGTCGTCGGTTTGGCGTCGGGACGAAACTCTCGCAGCCGGCGGTGCGCGACCAGAAAGACCTCATGCACGACGTCCTCGACGTCGACCGAGGGCCCGCCGAGCCGCGTCGCCCAGCGCGCCACCGTGGCGGCGTGCGTACGGTAAAGCTCGCCGATGTCCAGCGGGGCGGAGAGCGCGGGACGCGCGTCGGGTTGCAGGCGGACCATGGGTTTTCTCCCCCATGTCGCCGCTCGGCCCGAACCTTTCATCAAAATCGACCGAAGCTGACCCCGGCGACCGCGCGCAACTCGAACCAGGGTAGCGTTCCCTGGCCGGCGCTCATGCCCGGCGTCAGGACCACGACCGTCTTTTCGCGCGGCCACGCCACGCCCTCCAGCCCCAGGAAGGGCGCGGCGACCACGACGCCGGGCGCGTCGGGCTTCCACGCCAACCGCAGCCCGCCGCCGACGCCCAGATCGAATCCGTTGCGCGTGTAGTTGTTCGTGAACCCCGCGCCGTCGAGGTGAATCAACGCCACCTGCGCGTCCGCGTGCGCATCGATGACGACGCCGCGATTCCAGAGACGATCGCGGATCCCCAGGCCCAGCGCCGCGCGCGACCAGCGGGCCTCTCCGGGCGCCGCCCCCAGCGAGCGCGCGTGCACCGCGGTCCCTGCCAGCGCGAGCCGCGCCGCCAGGTTCGAGCCGGCCCATCCGCGATGTCCGTCGATGAGAACAGCGGGTGCGAAGTCGCCCTGCAGCGAGGCCGCGCCGCCAATGCCGACGTCCCAGCGAGACGGCGCACCGGGCACGATCGCCGTCGGTTCGGACGCGATCGCCGTCGCCGCTGGGACAGGCGCCGCCTCGGGCGCGGGCGGCCGCGGCGTCGGGATCTCCACGGCAACGTCGGCGTGCATCTCACTCTTCCAGGCCTCGATCACCACCGCGGCCGCCGCCGCCAGGTCGGCGCACGAGTCGGCGCGCGGTAGCTCTCGCTCGGCGGTCAGCTTGCCGTCTCGCGAGCGCAACACGATCAACAGCACGTCGCCGACGTCGCGCAGCTCTGCGGTAATGGCCGCGTCGTCACTGTCCGCGGCCGCTGCCTCCGCCGGTTCGAGACGCGCGAGCGCCGCGGCGACTTCGCTCGACGCGGGACACGCGACGGTGCCGAGCAACTGGATCGCCGCGCTCAGCAGCCCAGGCAGCAGAACGGTCCCGGTCAATTCAGCGTGTACCCCCGCCACATCCACTGCAGTGTATCCGGCAACGTCTGCTGCCGGGGCCGGGCATCGCAGTGGGTGGCGCCGAGGGCGTAGATGAATCGATAGTGGTAGCCCTTGGCCTTGAGCGCGGCGGCGACGTGCTGGTTCGCCAGCAGCCAGTTGTGCAGCGACGACTCCGGCGTGGTGTATCCGTTGTCCATCTCGCCGACCTGCAGGAACACGCGCAATGGCAGCACGGGGCCGTCGGTGATGAGGCCGCTCGCGTAGCCCCACGCGCCGACCGGATACTGGGCCTGCTCGGGCGCGATCGGATTCTGCTGATCGACGAAGGTCCCCGAGTAGGTGATGAGCCGGCGATAGTCGTTGGGCGCGAACCAACCCATGGTCATCGCCGCCGCGCCGCCGCTGCTGCAGCCGTACGCGGCGCGGCCGTTGGGGTCGGTGGTGAATGTAAAGTTCGGGTAGACCGCCTTCAGCTGTGCGTTGCCGACCACCGCCGGCAGGACCTCCGTGTCGATGAAGCGCGCGTACGCGCCCGACATGGTGTCGTACTCGAGCCCGCGTTCGCTGCCGATGCTGTCGCCGCCGCCGTTGGCGACGAAGACCGCGACGACCGGCGGCACACGGCCGTTGGCGATCAGGTTGTCGAGCGCGGTCGAGATGTCGGCGAGGAAGCCATCCTGCACCACCATGAACGGCGCCGGCGTTCCGTCGACGTACTGCATCGGCACGTAGACGCGAACCTGGCGCGTGAACGAATGCTGGTTGGCCGCCAGCAGCGTCGGGTCGAGGCCGGTGTAGATCGCGCTGGTCGTCGAGCTCATGGTGAAGGTGAAGCTGCGGCCGTGGGGAACGTTCTGCACCACGAGATCGGGCGAGATCGTGTACGTCGGCCCGATGGTGAAGTCGCCGTCGCCGTCGGTGCCGGGATCGGGGCCGGTGTCGACGCCGCTCGCGGCGTCGGCGGCGGTGTTGCCGCCGGTGCCGGGGGCTCCGCCGGCGCCACCGAGACCGCCCATTCCGCTGGCGCCGGACGCTCCACCCGACGCGGCCGTGACGCCGCCCACACCGCCGGATCCCGCGGCGGCGCCGCCGGTGCCGGCGGCCGCGTCGACGGGCGCGTTCGAGCTGGGCGCGCTCTTGCACCCGAGCCACAACGCGGCGGCGATCCAGAAACAGCAACGACTCGAGCGACGGACAGACGACAGCAATCTCATGGGCGAACCTCTACCTGAAGCGTCGTCGCGGTCGCCTTTCGGCTCAAGGTTCGTGGGCCGCGCCAGCCCTGAGACGTCCGCGATGGCTCCGAACACCAATCTCGCATGAGGGAGACGAGGGTGGAAGGTGCAGAGTGCCGAGCCCGCGCCGTGGGCCTGCTGTTTGCGACGGTCTTGTTCGGGTGCGTCGCCACGCCGTTGCACCAGGACGGAACCGGGGGAGTCGGCGCAGGCGGCGCAGGCATCGCCGGCAACGGGGGCAACGTTGGCGACGGAGGTGACGCGACGCCGAGTTCCTCGATGGGTGGCATGCCAGTCACATCGGGCGCTGGCGGCGAACATTTCGGCGACTACCCCGGGTCCTGCACCGGGCAGCCCAACCCCGACTTCAAGAACGGCGGCACCTGCCCTCCTGTCCTGTCGACCCCGGTGCCACCGTGCACGCGCGACTGCTGCGCGACATGCGGAATCGATGCCGCGGGCTCCGCCCAATGCATCTGCAGCGCCACATTGGGGTCGTACGCGAGTTGCACGTGCATCCCGCCGCTCGGCTTCCCCGTCGGTCTGAGGGGCGGCACGTGCAGTCCGCAGGGCTACGCGTTGTCGCCCTCAGTCTCCGGAGACATGTCTCTCAAAGGCGTCGTCTGCACCAAGATAAACGCCGTTTGCTTCGCCGATGACTCGACGATGAGCTCCCCGCGGGGATGTATCTGCATGTCCGACGGGCTCCTGCACTGTGGCTCGGTCCACGACTGGTTCACGCTGACCGGCGGCGAGACGACCTACAACTGACCTAGAGATCCGCGTCGTGCGCCGAGGAGGCGGGACGTCGCGCCGCGCGAGTGATCTCCCGCAACGATCGCAGCAGCGGCGAGCGTTCGTCCTCGGGCCGCCAGGCCAGGTGGGCCTTGGCCAGGGCCCGCAGGTCGGTGACCGGCCGGATGACGACCTCCCGCGAGCGCGAGACCGAGGCGGCCACGAAGGTCATCCCGGCGCCGCTCGCCACCAGCGAAAGCCGCGTCACCGTCGAGCGCGACTCGATCACGATGCGCGGGTCGACCCCCTGCGCGCGCAGCAGCGCCCACATCGTGTCCAGGAATGGCGAGCGTTCGGGGCGTGCCGACCAGACGAACGGCTCGCCGTCGAGATCCCGCAGGCGGATGCGCTTGCGCCGCGCCAGCGGATGCGAGCGCGGCAGCGCCAGCATGATCCGCTCGGCGAACAGCACCTCGGTCCGCGCCCCCGGCTCGGGGTCGACCAGCCCAAAGCTCAGCGCGGCGTCGATCCGGCGCGCGCGCAGCGCCACGCGCAGCTCTTCGTTGGTCAGCGGCTGCAGCTCCAGCGTCACGCCCGCGTGACGCCGCCGGAAAGCGCCGACCACCGCGGGGATCAGCGCCGCGAAGGCCGCCGACTCGACGAAGCCGATCGCCAGGTGACCGACCTCGCCGCGCGCCGCCGCCTGCAGCTTGGCGACCGCGGCGTCGACGGCGGCCAGGATCGCGCGCGCGTCGGCGGCGAAGACCTGCCCCGCCTCCGAGACGCGGATGCCGCGCCCCACCCGCTGCAGCAGCGGCGTGCCGACCTCTTCCTGCAGCTCGCGCAGCTGGCGGCTGAGCGGCGACGCCGAGATGCGCAGGCGCGCGGCCGCGCGGCCGACGTGCCGCTCGTCGAAGACGGCCATGAAATACCGCAGGTGGCGCAGCTCCATGATTCTGATCTTATAAGCAACGATTCGTGCTCAACAAGGTCGTAGAAGTCAACGAATCGCCGCGCCATCCTGGAGGGGATGAGTCAGCAGGCGGGCGTGCTCGAACCGCTGTTCGGCGCCGGGCGCAGCGCGGCTGGCTCCCGGACCGCGCCGGCGGCGACCACACCGGCCGCCGCCGCACCCGCCAACAAGTGGCTGGTCACGGGCGCCGTGCTGACCGGGACCATCATGGCGGTGCTCGATTCGAGCATCGTCAACGTCGCGCTGCCGAAGATGAGCGGAACGCTGGCGTGCTCGATCGAAGAGATCACCTGGGTCGTCACCGCCTACATCCTGTCCAACGTCGTGATCATGCCGATCATCGCGATGCTGAGCGCGCGGTTCGGCCGCAAGCGCTTCTACCTGGCCAGCGTCATCCTGTTCACGGCGAGCTCGATGGCATGCGGCATGGCGCGCACGCTGCCGACCATGGTGCTGTTCCGCGTGCTGCAGGGCCTGGGCGGCGGCGTCTTGCAGACCGTGAGCCAGGCGATCCTGCGCGAGACCTTCCCGCCCGAGGAGCAGGGCATCGCCATGGGGCTCTTCGGGATGGGCGCTGTCGTCGCGCCCGCGGTTGGCCCGACGCTGGGCGGCTGGCTCACCGACAACTACGCCTGGCCCTGGATCTTCTACATCAACGTGCCGATCGGCGTCCTCAACCTGATCCTGGTGAGCCGCTTCGTGCAGGACCCGTCCTATCTCACGCGCGTGAAAGGTGCGATCGATTGGCTGGGGTTGTTCCTGATGACGCTCGGGCTGGCGTCGCTGCAGCTGATGCTGGAAAAGGGCGAGGTCGAGGGATGGTTCGACTCGCGGTTCATCTGCGCGCTCGCCGTGATGGCGGCGGTGGGATTGCTGTCCTTCGTGTGGCGCGAGCTGCGCACGCGCGCGCCCGCGGTCGACCTGCGGCTGCTCGCGAACACCACGTTCTCGTCGGCGACGGTGATGGGCGGCATCCTCGGCGTCGCGCTCAACGGCAGCCTGTTTCTCCTGCCGGTCTTTCTGCAGCGGATCCTCGGCTACCCCGCGGTCGACTCTGGGTTGGCGTTGATGCCGCGCAGCCTGGCGATGATCGTGCTCATGCCGATCGGCGGCCTGCTCTACAACCGCCTCGGCCCGCGCGCGCTGGTCGGAACGGGCTTGATCGTCAGCGCCTACTCGTTCTGGCGGCTCGGGCATCTCTCGGCGACCGTCGGCTTCTGGGACATCTGTTTCCCGCAGCTGTGGCAAGGGATCGGGTTCAGCATGATCTTCGTGGCGCTGTCGACCGCGGCGCTCGCGGGCGTCCCGCGCGCGAAGCTGACCGCCGCCAGCGGCCTTTACAACGTGGTCCGGCAGATCTGCGGTTCGATCGGCATCGCGGCGGCGGCGACCATGGTGTCGCGCGGGACGGTGCTCTTCCGGTCGCGCCTGAGCGAGAAGCTCGTCGCGGGCGACACGCGCGTCGACGCCTGGTTGGGGTCGGCGAAGGCCGCGATGCGAACGCTGGGCGGCGACCCGGGGCTGGCGGCGCGGCGCGCGCTGGCGCTGCTCGACGGCTACGTCACCAATCAGGCGTCCGTGCTCGCCTACAATCACGTCTATCAGCTGATCACCGTCGCCTTCATCGCGTGCCTGCCGCTGGTGCTGTTCCTGCGCCGCAACAAGGGGCACGCCGAGGTCGAGATCGCTGCCGAATGAGCGCCCGGGTGAGCTCGACCGCGCCACGGTAGCTCGAGCGCGACGGACGTCGCTTGCACCGGCGTGGAAATTCAACCAAGCTCCGGCGCAACGACGAGGAGGCTCGCGCGGTGGACATGTCCTCATCCGACGAAAACGCGGAGCCGGATCGCACGAGCGAATCCGCTCCCTTTCCGTTGGCGCCGGGGACGCTGGTAAGTGGCATCTACCGTCTGGTGCGCCAGCTGGGCGCGGGCGGGATGGGCCAGGTCTGGGAAGCGCGCCACGAGCGCACCAAGGGGCGCGTCGCGGTGAAGGTGCTGTTGCCGGAGATGGGCCGGCATGAAGAGGTCCTGCGCCGTTTCCAGCGCGAAGTCGAGGTCACGTCCGCGCTGAATCATCCCAACATCGTGCGCGTCAGCGACGCCGACGAGCTGCCCGACGGCCGGCCCTACCTGGTGATGGAGTTTCTGGACGGGTACGACCTGACGACTGTCGCGGGCCGCGCGCTGCCGCTGGCCGAGGTCATCGACATCATCGAGCAGACGGCGATGGGGCTGCATGTCGCGCACGGCCAGTCGGTGATCCATCGCGACCTCAAACCCGCGAACATCTTCGTCGTGCCGCTACCGGGAACTTCGCGGGCGGTGGTGAAGGTTCTCGATTTCGGGATCTCCAAAGCAATGGATGGGGTCAATCGCCTGACCCAGACGCGCAATGTGATCGGGACGCCGTACTACATGGCGCCCGAGCAAGCAACCGGCGGAAGGTCCGCGATGGACGCGCGGGCCGATCAATTCTCGCTGGCGGCGATCGCGTACGAGCTCTGCACCGGGCAGATGGCCTTCGCTGGTGACGGCATGATGAACATCATCTACAAGGTCGTGAACGATCCGCCGCGCAGCTTCGCATCGTTGGGAGTGACCGCGCCCGCGGGCGTGGAAGCAGCGATCCTGCGCGCGCTCAGCAAGTCGCCGAACGATCGTTTTCCATCGGTCATGGAATTCGCGGAGGCGCTGAAGCAACCGGGCGCGGTGACGATCGCTGATGCGAGAGCGGTGGCCATCACGGCAACGATGCGTGCGATGCCGGGGACCCTGATTCTGCCCGCTCCATCGAGCACGACCGCCACGCTCCGCAGCAGCACCGGTCAGATCGCGACCGCAGCGGAGATCGTGCCGGCGCCACGCCGGGTGCCACCCCCGACGCCACGCCCGACCGCGCGAGCGTTCGGGCGAGGAGCGATCGTCGCGATCGCGGGTGGCGCCGCGATCGCCGCTGCCGCCGTCGCTGTCTTGGTCGTCCGCGGCGACAAGTCGGATCCGGCGTCGAGCCATCCATCGATGGTCTCCCCGGCGGCCCCAGCTGCGCCGGCGCCGCGGCCGGCGCCACCGAAGGATCCCGGACCAGCGGCGCCACCGGCGAGGCCCGAACCGGAGGGGATCGGGCTGCCTCAACAACCGATGCGCCCACCGGTCGTCGACCTCACGCGCCCACGTGCCACGCCAAAGCCCAAAGCCACCCCGATCGGCGCCGGTCCGTCGCCGGTCGCCGACTCGCCTACCGGCGGCATCAAGGCGCCAGCACCCAGGAGGGCCGTGCCGCGCGTGGGCCCGCTGAACGGGGACCTGTGATCCATGTTGTCGCACGATGACATGCGGGCGGCGCTCGCGATCCTGGTCGTGTGTTTCGCCGGACCTGCGATCGCTGCCGCGCCGGGCGTGGATCCAGCCAGAGTGCAGGCGCAGGCGCATCTGCGCGAAGGGAACGCGTTGCTGGAACGCGGGTTACCGGCCGAGGCGCTGCACAGGTTCGAGGAAGCGTATCGGCTGTTCCCCAGCCCCAAGCTTCACTACAACCTCGGCCAAGCGCACAGCCTGATCCCCGGCCACGAGAAGCAGGCCTACGACGAGATGTCGCGGTTCCTGACCGAAGCGCGCGACGCGAGTCCCGAGCTGCGCGCCGCGGCCCAGGCAGTATGCCTGCGGCTACGGGCCCAGGTCGGATTGGTGCCGGCGGCGCCGGCGCCGGCACCGCCGCTACCGCCAATCGCATCGCCTCCCCCGACGGCGCCCGGGCCGCAAGCCAGTGCGCCGGCCCCCTCGCTGGCTCGGATTGCATTGCCGGCCGGAGCGAATCCGGACAGCGACGGCCATTCACATTGGACGCGACGGCACGAGATCGGCGCGGGATTGGCCGCGCTGGGAGCGGCGAGCTTGGTGTTCGGATTGGTCGAACACATCCGCTATTTCGGCAAAGCCGATGACTTCCGGAAGGCGGGTTGCGGAACGAACGATCTGTCGGTCGGGTCCAATTGCCGGGCGCTCGACGACCAATTCAATGGTGCTCACGTGGGTTGGATCGCCGGCTATCTGGGCGCGGCCGCGTTGGGCGGAGCCGGCGCCTATCTGCTCTGGATCGCGCCGCCGGAATCGACCGGCGCGCCGGAGTCCGGCCCGGCCCTGTCGATGAATCCCGGCGTGTCGCTGCATTTCCAGGGACGATTCTGATGACCGCCAGAGCGCTTCTCGGTTGCGGCGCGCTCGCGCTCGCGGCCTGCACGACGCTGCCTGCGGTGCCGGCGGCGTCGAGCGGAGCCGGCGCCGGTGGCGCAGGTGGCGCAGGTGGCGCAGGTGGCGTCGCCGGCGCTGTGGGAATGGGCGGTCAGATCATGGGCAGCGGTGGCGCGACCGGAAGCGGTGGCCTATCCGGCGCGGGCGGCGCCGTCGCCAAGACCGTCTCCTTCGCGGCCACGCCCACGACTACCGTGCTGCAGGGGAGCTTCGCCACCGACACCACCGCCGGCGCGATCGCGCTCGGCGACGTCGATGGCGACCGGCGCGTCGACCTGGTCGTCCAGTCGGCTCCGCTGGCGGCTCAAGTCTTCCTGAACAACGGCGGCGGGCAGTTCTTTTCCACGACGCCGGCGGCAACCTTCCAGTCCGGCAACGGATCCACGACGACCGTCTCATCGCTGGCCGCGGGCGACATCGATGGTGACGGCAAGACCGACCTGGCTTTTTCGCTCACGCTTGGCATCGGCGGCGGTCTTCCCGGCCCGCTCGAAGTGCTGCCGTTTCTGAACACCGGCGGGGGCGCAGCGAGCCGCTTCTTCGCCTCGATGCCCGCCGCGACGTTGCAGTTCGGCAGCATGTCCGCCGACTCCACCACCTCCTTCGCGCTCGGCGACATCGACGGTGATCGCAAGGTCGACCTGGCGGTCGTGAATGCGCCTTCCACCGTCGGCCCGTCCGCGGGCACCCTGACCGTGTCGACCTATCTCAACACTGGCGGCGGCGCCACGGCCAAGTTCTTTGCGACGACGGCGGCGACCTCGTCGACCTTCCCCGCGCAATCCCAGGGAGGTAACACGGTGGCGCCGTCGATGGGCCTCGGTGACGTCAATGGTGATGGTCTGACGGACATTGCCTTGTTGACCAGCGTGGACCCCAACAGCGGCGACGTCGGCGTTTCCTTTTATCTGAACAACGCGGGCGGAGCCGCGGCCAAGTTCTTTGCGACGCAGCCCGCGCTCCTCTTCCAGGCGACCGGCCAGGCGGCGAGCGTGCCGTCCGCGATCGCTCTCGGCGACGTGAACGGCGATGGAAAAGCCGACCTGGCGATTCTCGGCGCTGCGACCGGTGACGGCGCGACGTTCGACGTGTTCGTGTACGTGAATACCTCGCGTTGACCGCCATGAAGCGTCACCTCGAACGCACCCTCGGCCCGCTCCTCGGGCTGGTCGGGATCTTCTCGCTCTTCACGATCCTGCTCGCCGCCACGCGCGGGCTGTCGTTCGCCGATCCGTCCAACCTGGAAACGCTCCTGCGCCAGACGACGATCGTCGCCACGGCGGCCCTGGGCATGACCGGCGTAATCATCGCGGGCGGGATCGATCTCTCGGTCGGCGCGGTGATCGCGCTCGTGACCGTCGTCGTGGCGGCCACACTGCGCGCGGGCGCGCCGCCGCTGGCCGCGGCGCTCGCGGGCGTGGCGACCGGGCTCGCGGCCGGCGCGGTGAACGGCGCGCTGGTGACGCGGCTGCGCGTGGTCCCCTTCATCGTCACGCTCGGCACGATGCTGCTCATCCGCGGCGCGGCCAAAGGGATCGCGCACGAACAGAAGCTCGACGCGCCGGCGTCGTGGCTCGACGACCTGCTCGCACGCACCGGCGATGGCCACCGCTGGATGTGGCTGCCAGCGGGCGTGTGGTTGCTCCTGCTGCTCGCGCTCGCGACCGCCGCGCTGCTCACGCGCACGCGCCCCGGCCGATACGTCTTCGCGATCGGGTCCAACGAAGAGGCCGCGCGCTTGAGCGGCGTGCCGGTCGCACGTGTGAAGCTGCTGGTCTACGCGCTCGGCGGCCTGGCCACCGGGGTCGCCGGGCTCATGCAGTTCTCGCGGCTGACCGAGGGAGATCCGACGGGCGCGCTGGGGCTGGAGCTGGACGTCATCGCCGCGGTCGTGATCGGCGGCGGTAGCCTCGCGGGCGGTCAGGGGTCGGTGCTGGGGTCGTTGATCGGCGCGCTCATCATGCAGGTGCTGCAATCGGGCTGCGCGCAGATGGGCTGGCCCAACTGGGTGCAGGAGATCGTGACCGGCGCGATCATCGTCGCCGCCGTGAGCCTGGACAGGTTCCGGAGGCTGCGCTAGCGTCGCCGGCCGTGGAACCGTCGGAGATCGCGCAGGCCGCGGTGCTGCCGCGCCGGCCGCGACCGATCGTGAGCATCGGCGCCGGTGCGATCGTGCGCGACGCGCATCTGCCGGCGTACCGGCTGGCCGGCTTCTCGGTGGTCGCGGTGCACGATCTCGATCGCGCGCGCGCCGACGCGCTGGCGCGCGACTTCGGAATTGCGCGCGTCTGCGCATCGCTCGGCGAGGCGGTGACGACGGCGCCCGAACGCGCGGTGTTCGACGTCGCGCTGCCGGCGTCGGCGATCTGCGACGTGCTGCCCGCGCTGCCCGATGGCGCCGCGGTGCTGATCCAGAAGCCGATGGGCGAGACGCTGGCCGAGGCGCGGCGCATCCGCGAGATCTGCCGGCAAAAACGGCTCACCGCCGCGATCAACTTTCAGCTGCGCCATGCGCCCGGCGTGGCGGCGGCGCGCGATCTGGTGCGCCAGGGCGTCATCGGCGATCTGCACGACGTCGAGGTGCGCGTCACCTGCCACATGCCGTGGGAGATCTGGACGTTTCTGTTCGGCATCCCGCGCATGGAGGTGCTCTATCACAGCATCCACTACGTCGATCTCGTGCGATCGTTCTTCGGCGAGCCGGGCGGCGTGTACTGCAAGACGGTGAAACACCCGCGCCAGATGCAGCTGGCCTCGACGCGCACGACGATCGCACTCGACTACGGCGAGCTGCGCCGCGCGACGATCACCACCAACCACGGCCACGACTTCGGACCGCGCCATCAAGAGAGCTACTTCAAGCTCGAAGGGACCGAAGGCGCGATCAAGGGGCGCATCGGCGTCAACCTCGACTACCCGCGCGGCGCGCCCGACAACCTGGAATATTGCGTGCGCCGCAGCGACGGTGCGGCGCCGGAGTGGCGATCGGTGCCGCTCGACGGCAGCTGGTTCCCGCACGCGTTCATCGGCACGATGGCCAGCGTCATGCGGCGCGCCGACGGCGAGACCGCGGAACTGCCCACGTCGGTCGAGGACGCGTTCCAGACCATGGCGGTCGTCGAGGCGTGCTATGAATCGAGCGCGCGCGGAGGGACGCCAGTCCCATCATGAGGTCGCCCGCCGATCCCGTCATGACTTCGTTCGTCGACACGCACCTGCATTGCTGGGACCGCACGCAGGTCCCCTACCCGTGGCTCGACGGCTATCCGGCCATCGCCGGACGCCACACGCCCGCCGAGCTGCGCGCCGAAATCAGCGGCGGAGACGGCGCGCGCTTCCCGGACAAGATCGTGATCGTCGAGGGCGACTGCGATCGCGCGCGGGCGTTCGACGAGGTACGCGCCGCCGAGGCGCTGGCGGCGAGCGAGCCCGCCGACGAAAAGACGATCGCCGGTATCGTCGCCTTCGCGCCCATGGACCGCGGCGACGAGACCATCGCCGCGCTCGATCGCCTGCGCGCGCGGCCGCTCCTGCGCGGCGTGCGCCACTTGATCCAGGGCGAGGCCGATCCCGACTTCTGCCGCCGCCCCGCGTTCATCGCTGGTGTGCGCGCCGCCGGCGAGCGTGGCCTGTCGTTCGACGTCTGCGTGAAGCACCACCAGCTGGCGTCGGTGATCGATCTCGTGCGCGAGTGTCCGGGCACGCAGTTCATCCTCGACCACGCTGGCAAGCCCGACGTCCGCGGCCGCAGGCTCGACCCGTGGCGCGAGCAGATCGCGACGCTGGCCTGGTTCCCGTACGTGGCGTGCAAGCTCTCGGGTCTGGTGACCGAGGCCGATCCGGCGGCGTGGACCATCGACGATCTGCGCCCCTATACCGACCACCTGCTCGCGCGCTTCGGCGCGCGGCGCCTGATGTTCGGCGGCGACTGGCCGGTGGTGAAGCTGGCTTCGTCGTACCAGCGCTGGCTCGACACCGCGCTCACGCTGTTGTCGCCGCTGCCTCTCGACGAGCGCGAGGCCATCATGTCGAGCAACGCCCAAAGGATCTACCGACTGTCATGATCTCCGCCCCTTTTCGTCTCGACGGCAAGAACGCAGTGGTGACCGGCGCCGGCTCCGGGATCGGACAGGCTATCGCGGAGCTCTACGCCGCGCAGGGCGCCGGGGTCTGGGTCGTCGATCGCGACGAAGGCGCCGCGCGCGCAGCGGTCGACGGCATCCGCGCCGCGGGCGGGCGCGCCGAGGCGGTCACCGTCGACGTCACCGACGAAGCCGCCGTCGCGGGACTGGCAGGCGCGCTACCGCCCATCGACGTGCTGGTCAACAACGCCGGCATCGGTCACGTCGGCAACCTGACCGGAACCAACGTCGCGGATCTCGATCGGCTGTACGCGGTCAACGTGCGCGGCGTGTTCAACGGCTGCAAGGCGTTCGCGCCGTCGATGATGGAGCGCGGGCGCGGCAGCGTGATCAACATGGCGTCGATCGGCGGCATCGTCGCCGTGCGCGACCGGCTGGCGTACACCGTGACCAAGTTCGCGGTCGTCGGGTTGACCAAGGCGCTGGCGCTCGACCACTCGGCGACCGGCGTGCGCTTCAACTGCATCTGCCCGGGGCGCGTCGAGACGCCGTTCGTGAAGCGGCGCCTCGCGGAGTCGCCCGACCCCGAGCAAGCGTATCGCGACATGGCGGCCACGCAGCTCAACGGCCGCATGGCGCGGCCGGCCGAGATCGCGGCAGCCGCGCTGTACCTGGCGGCCGACGAAGCGTCGATGGTGACCGGCAGCAGCCTGCTGGTCGACGGCGGCTGGAGCGCCGGCAAGTGAGCGCGAGCGGCGCGGAGACCGAGACCCCGCGCCGCCGCGTCTCGTTGATGGCGACCTGCCTCGCCGACGCGTTCTTCGACGACGTCGCGCAGGCGACCGTCGAGGTGCTCGAGCACCTCGGCTGCGAGGTCGCGTTCCCCGAGGACCAGACTTGTTGTTCGCAGCCGGCGTTCAACGCGGGCGACTGGCCCGCCGCACGGCGCGTCGCGCGCCACACACTCGATGTCTTTCGCGGCGACGACGCGGTGGTGGTGCCGTCGGGCTCGTGCGCGCGCATGGTCGACCACGGCGCGCTCTTGCTGTTCGAGAGCGAGCCGGATCGCCCCGCGGCCGAAGGGCTGGCCCATCGCACCTGGGAGCTGTGTGACTTCATCGTGCGCGCGCTCGGCGTCACGCGCTGGGCGGGCCGCTTGCAGGCGCGCGTCGCGTTCCACCGGTCCTGCCACTCGCGCGGCACGCGCTACGCGGAGTCGGCGATGACGCTGCTGCGCTCGATCGAGGGCGTCGAGGTCGTGCCCTTCGGCGAGGGCGAGCAGTGCTGCGGCTTTGGCGGCACGTTCTCGGTCGGGTTCCCCCACATCTCGCGCGCGATGGGCAGCCTCAAGATCGATCACGTGCTCGCGGCGAAGCCCGATCTGCTGGTGTCGGCCGACGCCAGCTGCCTGATGCACATCGGCGGCCTCGCGGATCGACTCGAGCGGCCGCTGCAGCGACGGCACGTGGCCGTGGTGCTGCGCGATGCCCTGAAGGCGACGAGACCCGCGACGGAGCGCCCGTGAGCACGCATCCTGGCGGTCATGCGCCCGACGCCGTCGATCTTTTCGCGGCGGCGCAGGGCGAGGAGCGACACGCCGCCGTGCGCCTGGGCAGCAAAGCCGGGCACGAGAAGCGCACCGAGATCCTGAACCGTGACTACGCCGACCCCGACGATCTGCGACGGCTCGCCGGCGCGATCAAGCAGCACGCGCTGGATCACCTGGACGTGTACCTGCCGCGCGCCGAGGCGCAGCTGCGGGCGCACGGCGCGCGGGTCCACTTCGCGACCGATGCCGCCGAGGCGCGCGAGCGCGTGCTGGCGATCATGCGCGCGCGCGGCGCGCTGCGCGTGGTGAAGGCCAAGAGCATGGTCACCGAGGAGATCGAGCTCGGCCCCTTTCTCGCGCATCACGGGATCGAATCGATCGAGACCGACCTCGGCGAGTTCATCGTCCAGATCGACGACGACCACCCGAGCCACATCGTCAAGCCGATCATCCACAAGAACCGGCGCGAGATCGCGAACAGCCTCGAGCGCTACGGCCTCGGCCCCTACGACGACACGCCGGAGGTGATCACGCGGCGCGCGCGCGCGTACCTGCGCAACAAGTACCTCACCGCCGATGCCGGCATCACCGGCGCGAACTTCGTTTCAGCGGAGAGCGGCCGCCTCGTGCTGGTCACCAACGAGGGCAACTCGCGCTTCTGCCTCGCGGCGACCGGCTGCCACGTCGCGCTCGTCGGGATCGAAAAGATCGTGCCGCGCGATCGCGATCTCGGCGTGCTGCTCAACGTGCTCGCGCGCTCGGCGACTGGACAGCAGCTGTCGGTCTACACCGAGTTCATGCGCGGGCCGCGCGCGCCCGCGCAGCCGGACGGCCACGAGGAGATGCACGTGATCTTCCTCGACAACGGACGCACGGGCGTGCTCGGCAGCGAATACCGCGAGATCCTGCGGTGCATCCGCTGCGGCGCCTGCCTGAACGTCTGCCCGGTCTACCGGCAGGCGAGCGGGCACGCCTATCGCAGCGTCTACTCGGGTCCGGTCGGCGCCGTGCTGTCGCCGCTGCTCGCCGGCGGTGACTTCGCGACGCTGGCGGATCTGCCCAAGGCGTCGAGCCTGTGCGGCGCCTGCAACGAGGTCTGCCCGGTCGACATCCCGATTCCGGATCTGTTGCTGCGCCTGCGCGATCGCGCGCAACAAACGAAGGATGTCGCAGGCGAAGCCAGCGCCGCGGCGAGCGCGGGGACGTCGATGACCGCGTGGGCCGAGGTCGCGACGCGGCCGTGGGCCTGGAAAGGCGCGCTGGCGACCGGCGGCCTGGTGAATCATCTGCCGCAGGCGCTGCGCCCGAAGCCCCTGCGCGTCTGGGGCCAGAGCCACGTGCAGCCGCCCTGGCGCGGGGGCGCGTTCCGCAAGTGGTTCGCGCAGCGGAGTCGATCGTGATCGACGGCAGCGACGACGCAACCCGAGCGCGGTTCTTCGCGCGCGTCAGCGAGGCCGTTGGCATGCGCCCCGTGAAGCAGCCCGAGCCCGCGTACCGCGATGCGATCGCGTTCGCGCGCGAGGCGGCGACCAACGGAGCTGCGGAGGCCGGCGCGCTGGCGGCGGCGGCCGATCCGGCGGCGGCCGACAAGCGCTTCGCGCGCTTTCGCGAGCGGCTCGAGTCCGCGCACGGACGGCTGTTCACCGACCCAGACGCGCTCGTGGCGTGGCTGGCCGCGCAGGGTGCGCGCCACGGCTACTGCGACCCGGCGCTGGCGCCGTTACTGGCTGCGGCGCTCGCACGGCCCGGAGCGCCGTCTTTGACCTTCGAGACCCATCTCGAACGCGCGCGCATCGACGACTACCGCTTCGGCATCACGCGCGCCGCCGGCGCGATCGCCGAGACCGGCACGATCATCCTCGACGACGCGCACACCGCGCGGCGGCTGGCGGCGCTCGCGCCCTGGATTCACGTCGCGGTCTTCGCGCCGGCGCAGATTCACGCGCACGTCATCGACGCGATCGCCGCGCTCGGCGACGATCCCAACGTCATCTGGTGCACGGGCCCGTCGAAGACCGCCGACGTCGAGGGGATCCTGATCGAAGGCGTGCACGGTCCCGGCGAACAGATCGCGCTCGTGGTCCCTGCGGTTTCCTAGGGCACGCAGTAGCCCGCGCGATAGCCCGGAATCAAATGGCACGGCGCTTTCGGCGGACAGCCGGTGTCGAGCGCGCTGGAGTCGCAGATCGTCACGCACATTTGCAGCCCGGACTCGGGGACCAGCACGCACGCCTCGCCGCCGAAGCACTCGAGGCTGCTCACGCACGCGGTCATCACCGAACCCGAACCGGCCGGCTTGCAGATCGTCGCGCCGGGCACGCCGTCGACCGGATAGCAGAAGTCCTTCGGATCGGGGCAGAGCTGCTGCAACAGATCGCAGGGCGGACCGCTGTCGCTGCCCGCGGCTCCGCCCGCGCTGCCGAGGTCGCCCGCGCCGTCGGGAAACGGCTCGGTGAGCGCATCGGCGCGAAACGGCCCGACGCGGCACGAAGAGAGCGCGGCCGCTATCGCAAGCACGCCGGTGACGCCGCCCGCAAAACCCAGCCACGCGCGCCTTCGACAGTCGCTCACGACTCCAGCCTACCCAAGATCAGGCAGCCCCTGCAATCGCGGCGGGGTATATACGGCCGACCATGACCAACCCCGCCGTCGATGAGCCGGGCGCAGCGAGATCCCGCGAAACCTTCGGGGCCGAGTCGATCCTGGTCCCCGCGTCGCTGCGCACCTGGTTTCGCGTGCACTTCGTGGTCGACCTGGTGGCGGCGATCCCGCTCCTGCTCTTTCCGGGGCGCACCCTGGGACTGCTGGGCTGGACCACGATCGACCCCGTGGCGACGCGCCTCTGCGGCGCGGCGCTGCTCGGCATCGGCGGCGCATCGGCGCTGGTCGAGCGCCACGGCCTGGCCGGCTACCGCGCGCTGCTGGGCTTGAAAGTGATCTGGTCGGCGGCGGCAATCTTCGCCCTGCTCGCCGGCATCGCCGAAGGGGCGCCACCCGCCGCCTGGGCCTTCCTGTCGATCTTCATCGCGTTCTCCGGCGTCTGGATGTCGTACGCCATTCGGCTGCGCCAGCTCGAGCGCTTCGGGCTGCTCGACGCCACCGCAGAGCCATTCGATATCGGCGCCCCGGAGAGCAACGAGAACGACGAAAACGCCGCTAGTTGATCTGCGTCGTCGGGCTGGCGATCCGGCTGGTCATCGCGACGACCTCACCCGACACGCGCTCGATCCGCTTCATCACGTCGCGCATCTCGAGCAACCGCTGGCGCAACCCCGGGTCGACCACCAGCGCCGCCGCGAGCACGTCGACCAGCTCCGACGGCGTCCCCTGCGAGAGCACGACCTGGCGCAAGAGCTCGCCGCCCTCCGGGATCGCGTCGGCCAGATGGCCCACCAGCGCGCGCAGCGATTGATCGGCGTCGAGCAGCTCGGCCGGATCCGCGGGCGGAAAATCGGGCAGTTCCGTCGCCGATACAATTCGGTACGGCCGATCGGAGTCGAGCTCGTCGTCGATGTGCACGCGGGCACGCCCGCGCACGACCAGGTTGAAACGCCCGTCGGGCAGCTCGTGCGCCATCACGACCTCGCCGACGCCGGCGATGCGCTGAACCGGCGCCCGGTCCTGACTGGCCGCCGAGGCGTCTTCCGCCGAGTCGAGGAGGGTGATCGCCAGGAAGTGGTGACCCGCCAGCACGTCGCGCGCCAGCGACTGATACCGATCCTCGAAGATGTGCAGCGGAAGCAGCGCGTGCGGGAACAGCACGACGTTGGGCAGCGGAAACATCGGCAGCCGGCGCAAGGCCTCGCGCAGGTTTCGATCGGACTCGGGCACGACCGTGTCGCTTGTATCAGCCAAAATGACCGAACCTCGCCGCAGCCGGCTCCGTCCGGAAACCGGGCTTGCCGCGGCGCATGCCGACTTCTAGCACGCCCGAGGCCGCCGCGCCGATCATCGCGTCCGCCCGCCGAGGTCGGCCGCCGCCAGGAGCCGTGCCTTGAGATCCGGCCGCTCGCGCATCTCCCCGACGAAAGCGCTGGTGACCACGCCGGACTGGTCGTGTTTCTCGCCGGGGAGCGCCAGGCACATGTGCTCGGCCTCGATCACGCAACCGGCGCCGCGCGCCGACAGGTGCTGGCACAGGCTCTCCGCGATCTGGTTGGTCGCCCGCTCCTGCAGCGTCAGCCGCTTGGTGAAGCAATCGACGAGCTCCGCGAGCCGGCCGAAGCCGACCAGCTTACCGTTCGGAATGTAGGCAACGTGGGCGACGCCGCGATAAGGGAGCAGGTGGTGGGGGCACATCGCGTGAAAGCGCAGGCCGCCGACGACCACCACGTCGGGGTCCGCTTCGCCCACGACCGGATCGGCGAGGATCGCCGCCGGACTCATGTCGTAGCCGGCCAGGAACTCCTCGTTCCAGACGCGCGCCACGCGCTCGGCGGTCTGGCGCAAGTCGGGCTCCTTCGCCGGATCCAGACCCGACGCGCGCAAGAGCGCGTCGACCGCGGCCTGCAACGCTGGTTCGCGCGACAAGGCCCGTTCAGTCCAGGCGCTGCGGCACGCGCGGGATCTGCTCGTCGATCGGCCGCCGCCCGGCGAACCCGGCGTCAACGGGGTGCCAGTAGCCAATGTGTTTCTCGCCGAGCTTCCAGCACAGCAGGATCTCTTCACTGCCGCGTTTGCCGGGGAAATCGACCAGGCCCGAATCGAGATCCTTGACCTCGCCGCCGAGCGAGCGGATGTTGTCGATCTCGTCGGACAGCGCCTCGTAAAACCCGCGGAACACGGCCTTGGCCTGACGCACCTCGAGCGTGCCGGCGTCGCTCTCCAGCAGATCCTCGCGGCTCATGCGGATGCCGGCGCGATCGAGCTTCTCCTCGACGCCGCGCAGGCCGGCGCGCAGCTGCAACACATCGGTGAAGATCTGCTCCAGTTGGGGGATGAGTTGCTCGACCTCGCCAACCGTGAAATGCGTTCGCGCCATGCCGACTACCTTACCTCATTCCGGGGCGTGACTGTCCGATGAAGCGCTCGCGGTGGTCGCCGGCCGCGGATAGAGCGGCGGCTTGCGATTCTTGCCGGTCACGCGCCGGATGTCGACGTCGGAGAACAGCAACGGCGGCGTGACGATCGAGGAAGGAATCCCGGTACCACCTCCACCCGAATCGATGAAGTTGTAAATCACGGGATCGCGGCCCACCGCGGTGATCTCCTTGAGCGATCGCGGAAGCAACCCCTCCAGCGTCAAACCGCGCACCAGTTGCTCCTGGCCTTTGTTGACCCGATAGACCACTAGGGGACGCACCGGTGGCGGCCCGCCGCGGCCACCAGCGAGACCGAAGCTGAAGATCGACATCATGTCGTCGGCGTCACCACCAGGCACGTTCGGATCGTCGAGCAGGCGCACGACGTAGGCCTCGAGCCCGCCCGTCTTCGCCGCCTTCTCCATGCGCGCGAGCAACGCCTTGCGCGCCAGACCCGGCGCGGTCGGCGTCACGATCAGGTTGCCGATGTGCACGTGCGGCGGCGCGAAGCGCGGCGCGCGTGCGTGCCCGTTCGAGTGCGCGATCTCCTGGCTCGGCGTGCGCGACATCAGCAGCGCTTTCAGGATGCCCTTCTCGACCACCGACACGCGCTTCGCCGGGATTCCCTCGTCGTCGGCGCGATAGGCGCCGATCAGCGGCGCGCGGCCCGGGCCGATCTCCTGCAGCGGATCGTCCGCGATCGACAGCAGCACCGACGCGACCTTGAGCCCCAGCTTGTTGGCGAGCTCGCTCGACTGCCCTTGCTCATCGCTGCCGGCCGACGCGGTCTTGGGCGGCGGCGTTCCGGTCAGCTGCTCGGCGAGCAGGTGCTTCACGATCTGCCCGGCCGCGACGCCGTCGAACAGCACGACCGCCGATCCGTTGTGCGCGACCGGCGCTGTGCGCATCGCGGCCAGCTCCGAGGCCATCGCGCGCACCGCCTTCTCCATGTCGGTGGCCGCGGGCAAGCCCGCGAGCGTGAGCGCGGTGAACGGCACGAAGCTGCGCAGCTTCATTCCGTCCTCGGCCTGCGTGTCGGCGGTGACGTCGATGCGCACCAGGCGGCGGTTGTCGTCGATCCAGGTGCCCTCGCTGCTGAGCATGCGGCGCCGGCCGACCGCGTAGGTGCCGTTCACGCGCGAGCCCTGGATCGCGGGGTAGTCGCGCAGGATCGCCGACAGCCGCACCACGCGCTCGCGCAGCGCCGCTGCCTGCTCGAGCACGTCGCTGCTCGCGCGAGGCAGCGTCACGTGCGCGGGCGGCTCCGACGAGAAATCGCCGACCTTGTCATCGGCGTCGTCCTTGGCCTGGCCCGACTCGGCGGAGCGCTTGCGCGCGAGGGTCTCGACGGCGCTCTTGTAGCCCTCGTCGGTGCGCAGCCACAGCTCGCGGCGCAGCGCCGCGTAGTCGTCATCGATCGGCAGCGATTCGATGTGGCCGCCGCTGCCTTCGAAGTTGCTGTTGTCGAAGCTCGGATCGCCGACGCGCACGTCGGTGCGCAGCACGCGCGCCTGAAAATCTGTGTCGGAGGCGACCGCGCCGAACGTCGCGCTCACCGTCGCCTGCTCGATGTCGGAGATCGTGTACGCGACGTAGTAAGGCTTGGGCTCGTCGCCGAGGTGCAGCTCCGACGTCGAGCGCCCGAGCTCGTCGCGCATCGCGCGCTCGACCGCGGCGTCGTCGACATGCACGCGCGCCGAGGCGATGGGCGCCGGCTGGCTGTCGGCGCGCGCGAACGATGCGAGCGAGACGCAGCACGCAACAACGGCGAGGCGGCGCAGGCGCGCGCTCCGCGCGGTCATCGGAGCTCCTGCGGCATGCGCGCGCGCAGCGACGGCGCGGGCAGCACCGGCGGCTTGTCGCTGCCCTTGTCGCGGCGCTCGATCTCGATCTGCTGCACCAGCAGGCTGGGGCTGGTCGCCGACACCGGGACGAAGCCCGACTCGGCGCCGCAGTAACCGTTGAAGGTCTGGTAGTCGTCGCCCGACGCCAGGATGCGCGACAGCGACGACAGCGGCGTGCCGACCAGATCGACACCGCGCACGAGCTCGTCGGGCCGCCCGTCGGCCCACACCCGGTAGACGAGAATCGGCAAGACCTTGAACGACTGCGGGCCGGTGCGCGTGGTGTTGGTGAAACCACCCGAGATGTCGCGGAAGAGCAGGCCGTACTGCTTGCCCTGCCGTTTGGCCTCCTCACGCAGGTGGCGGCGCAGCTCGTCGACGGGCACGGTCACCGACGTCTGCACCACCAGGTTGCCCTGGCGCGAAACCACGGGCCGCCCTTCTTGCCGGCGGCCGTGGCCGTTCGACTCGTGGAAGCCACGCGTCGGCGAGCGGCTGAGCAAGAACCCCGTGAGAACGCCTTTGTCGACCAGCGTCGCGCGCTGGGCGGTGACGGCCTCGTCGTCGTAGCGGTAAAAGCCGTTGAGATCGACGCCGCCGATGCGCGACAGCGTCGGGTCGTCGTAGACCGACACGAAGTCGGGCATCACCGGCTCGCCGATCTTCTTGGCGAAGGTCTGCCCTTCGTCCTCGTTCTTCTGGCGGTGCCCCTCGACGCGGTGGCCGAAGATCTCGTGGAAGAAGACGCCGGCGGCGCGCCCCTCGAGGATCGCGGGCCCGATGTAGGGGTCGGCGAGCGGCGCCTTTCGCAGCGCCTTCAGGTCGGCGATCATCGAGTCTGCGCCCTTCTCCATCTCGGCCATCCCCGCCAGCGACTCGAGCGTCGCGGCGTCGTAGCTCTCGAAGCGTTCGAGCTCCATGCCGTCGTCGGCGCGCGTCTCGGCCTGCAGGAAGACGCGCACGTAGTTGCGGCCGGTCTGGATCACCGAGCCCTCGCTGTTGAGCAGCCAGCGCGTGTGGCTGACCACCTGCAGCGTCACCTGCGAGTCGTAGACGTTGTCCTGGCTGCGAAAGCGCGCCGACAGCTCGCGGATCTTCTTCTCCCACGCCGGCCGATCGACCTCGATCGACGCCGCGGGGCCGATGTAGCTGACCGGCTTCTCGTGCGAGAAATCGTCGGAGGGGTCCTCGTCGGCGACCTTGAGCGTGCGCTGGGTCTTGACCTTGACCAGGCGCTCGGCCGCCTCTTTGTAGCGGCGGTCGGTCTCGAGCCAGGCCACCGAACGCAGCGCGCCCGGATCGTCGGACAGCGGCATCGTGACGGCGTGGCCGCTCAACACCGACGAGTAGTCGAAGTCGTCGGAGCGGATCGCGTGCGTCGAATCGAGCCGGTAGTCGCCGACGCGCACGTCGGTGTCCAGGATGCGCGCGCGCCGCGCCGACGACTGCACCAGCGCGCCGTAGCTCGCCGAGACGACGACCTCCTTGCGATCGTGAACCTCGTAGCCGATGTAGTACGGCGCGGGGTTGCCCTTCGCCTTGAGCTCGCTCATACCGCGCTGAAGCTCGTCGCGCAGCACCGCCAGGCCGGGAGGCACGGGCACGTTGCCCTCCGTGCGCGGATCGATGCGCGTCACCGCCGGGCCGGTCGCGGCGACGCCGGGGACGTCGGGGACGCTCACCGAATGGCCGGTGCCGACCGCCGGAACGGTCACCGCCGTGACGCCGCCGGCGGCGCATCCGGGCACGAACAACCAAAGCAGCCACGCCGAGCGCGACGCGCCGCACTTCTGTTTCTGCACCGGCGGCGGCGCAATTCGACTCGGGGGTGTTCTTGTCATTTCGTGGGGTTAGCGGGAAAGGATCTCACGCCGGAGGTCGATGCGCCAGCCGCGCGGCCAGCTCGACCAGAGACGCCGCCTCTCACTTCCGGCGTGCGCTCGAGGTTGCGGTCACGCCGCTCGCAGCCGCTTCAGATCGACAACAGCGGCTGCCGCGGGTTTCATTCCGGAGATCGTCCGAATCAGCGCTTTCGTCCGAATCAGCGCTTTCGCCCGAATCAGCGCTTTCGCCCGAATCAGCGCTTTCGCCCGCCGCGCGCGGGGCGTTTCGGCTTTGGCCCCGACGTCGCGTTCGTGTCGAGCAGCTCCTCGGCCATCGCGCGCGCCACCTTGGCGGCCGCGGCGCCGCCGTCCATCGCGGCGCCGACCATCGCGCCGTCGTAGAGCAGCATCAGCCGCTCGCCGACCTCTTCGGGATCCGTGACGCCCGCCGCGCGCGCCAGGTCGGTGTAGAGCCCGCGCGTCCAGCCGCGCGTGTCGGTGCAGACCTGGGTCACCCTGGTCTCGCCGGCGGGGCCTTCGGAGCGCGCGCGCATGAACGCGCACCCGCGAAAGTTCGGCTCGGCCGCCAGCTCGGCGATGAGATCGAAGATCGCCAGGATCTTTTCGCGCGGATCTTCGTAGCGCGCGATGCGGGCATTGATGCGGGCTTGCCGTCGCTCGTGGCGCGCGAGCAGATAGGCGCGCACGAGCTCGTCCTTGCTGCCGAAGGTGCTGTAGAGCGACGCCTTGGCCACACCGGCGCGCTCGAGCACGCGCTCGATGCCAACCGTGTGAATTCCCTCTTGATAGAAGAGCTCGTTCGCGGCGGCCAGCAGCCGATCCCGGACCGAGCCTTCGAGATTCATGGTCGACATGGCTTGACTATACCGACCGGTCTGTTCATATTCAAGGCCACCAGACAGACAGAACGGTCTGTTCACCTCGACCGGGACGTCGCCGCTCTTCAAGAATCGAGGGTTCTCATGCGTCTCTCCAAAGGCACCGCGTTCCACCTGCAAGCGTCGATCATCCTGTTTTTCCTGGCCGGCTCGTGCGCGCCGTCGCCGCTCTATGCCGTGTACCAGGCGGCGTGGGGCTTTTCGCCGATCACCATCACCGTGGTGTTTGGCGTCTACGCCTTCGCGGTGCTGTCGGCGCTGCTGGTGTTCGGGTCGCTGTCCGACCACGTGGGCCGCCGGCCGGTGCTGATCGCGGCCACGCTCACGCAAGCGGTCGCGATGACGATCTTCGCAACCGCCCACGGCGTCGGCGCGCTGGTGGCCGCGCGCGTGGTGCAGGGCATGTCGACGGGCGCCGCCGCCGGCGCGGTCGGCGCGGGCATGCTCGACATCGACCGCGCCAAGGGGACGGTCGCCAATGCGGTCGGTCCGATGCTGGGCACCGCCACGGGCGGCCTCCTGTCGGGGTTGCTGGTGCAGTACCTGCCAGCGCCGACCCAGCTGGTCTACCTGGTGCTGGGCGTGGTCTTCGTGGTGCAGGCCATCGGCGTCGCGCTGATGCCCGAATCGGTGACGCCGCGGCCGGGCGCGCTCGCGTCGCTGCGCCCACACTTCCGGGTGCCGGCGGCGGCGCGCGCCGCGGTGTTCGTCGCCGCGCCCGCGCTGATCGCGACCTGGTCGCTGGTCGGCTTCTACGGCGCGCTGGGGCCGACGCTGGTGCGCCGCATCTCGGGCTCGCCGTCGATCGCGCTCGGCGGCTTCTCGCTGTTCGTGTTCGCGGCCAGCGGCGCGCTGTCCGTGCTCCTCACCCGCCAGCGCACGCCGCGCGCGCTGATGCTGGGGGGAATGGCCGCGCTGTTCGGCGGCGTCGCGCTGACGCTGTTCGCAATCCGGCACGAGTCGATCGCGTGGCTCTTCGCCGGCTTCGTCGTCGCCGGCACCGCCTTCGGCACCGGCTTTCAGGGCGCGATCCGCACGGTGGTTCCGCTGGCCGCCGCGCACGAACGCGCCGGAGTCCTCTCGATCCTCTACGTGATCGCCTATCTGGCGATGGGGTTGCCGGCGGTGCTGGGCGGCATCCGCGTCGTGCACGGCGGGGGTTTGCTCGGCACCGCGCGCGAGTTCGGCATCGCGGTCATGGGGCTGGCGGCGGTCGCGCTCGCCGGCACGCTGCTCCGCGGCGGAGTCGCGATCCGCCGGCGCTGGTCACGCCTGGCAATTTGGTGATATCACCCGACGGTCCTCCCACTGACAAGGAGACCGCTGCATGTTCAACGACCCCGACTCCCTCCTGAACGTGCTGTTTCGCTGGAGCCACATCCTGTTCGGCATCATCTGGCTCGGGCACCTCTACTTCTTCAACCTGGTCAACGTCCCGTTCCAGGGAGATCTGGAGAAAGATCTCAAACCCAAGGTCAACCCCAAGCTCTTGCTGCGCGCGTTCTACTGGTTTCGCTGGGGCGCCATGTACACGTTCGTGATCGGCATCCTGCTGTTCGGGTTCAAGTACTTCCACCAGGGGCTGTTCTTCGAGCAGGGCGGCGGCATCAGCAACCGCGCGCTGTGGATCCTGTTTGGCGCCGGGATCGGCACGATCATGTGGTTCAACGTCTGGTTCGTGATCTGGCCGCGCCAGAAGCTGATCCTCGGCGGGCTGGCGGCGGGCACGCCCCACCCCGACGCGGCCAAGCTGGCGGCGACGGCGGGCAAGGCGTCGCGCTTCAACACCTACGCCTCGGGCCCGATGCTGTTCGGCATGGTCGTCCCCAACAACTACGCGGGCTGGCCCGCGGTCGGCATGCTGCTCGCGCTGGTCCTGGGCATCGGGTTCTGGTTCGGGATGATCAAGCGATCGTTCAAGATCAAGACCACGGTCTAGCCGATCGCGTGAGCGTAGCGCGGCTTGCCGCGCGGAGCTCTTCGCGGGAGGTTTCGGAACCCTTTGAGGGTTCCGAGCTAGATGTTGACCGCGGCGCGCCGCGCGGCAGAATGCCCGGGATGCGCGCTCCCTCGGGCTGGTCTCTCCCCGCGACGACGGTCGTTCTCTTCACTGTGATCGCGACGGCGGCGGGCCCGGCACGCGCCGGCGACCGGCCGTCGATCGTCTACCCGATCTACGCGCAGATGCCGGACGCGCCCCAGAACGACGTCGCGCTGGCCGAGCTCACGCGCGCCGCCGCCCGCTACCACCTGCGCGGCATCGAGGTGGTCGACATCCCGGCGCCGCCGCAGCCGCAGACCGGCGCGGCCATCAAGACCGGCGTGGAGCTGGTGAAGAAGCTGTCGTTCGACGAGGCGCGCAAGCAGCTCGACGCCGCTGGCGAGAAGGTCGCGCAGACCGGCGGCGCCGGCCTGACCACCGACGAGATCGCCGAGCTCTACCTCGCACGCGCGATGGCCATCGCGCGCGCCGACTGGAAGCCCGAGCGCTCGGTCGACGAGGCGACGCGCGTGCGCGCCTACGAGGACTATGTGCGCGCGGCGACGCTGACGCCGGACCGGGTGCTGAACCCGCACGACTATCCGCCGCAGACGCTGGAGGACTGGGCCAAGGCAGTGGCCGAGATCAAGCAGCGCCCGCAAGGGACGATGACGGTGAGCGGATCGTCGATGGCGCTCGTGACGTTCGACGGGCAGCCACCGCTGTCAGCGCGCGGTGGCGTCACTTTCAAGGGCGCGTACGGCGAGCATCTGATCTCCGTCGAGGAGCCGGGGCGCGCGCCCTGGGGCTCGAGCGTGCTGGTCAACTCGCCGAGCTCGAACATCACGATTCCCGGGCGCGCGGCGCTGACGCTCGACGACGCGGTCGCGGCGGCGCACGCCAGGCGCATGGGCGCGAAGTTCGCGCTGGTCGCGGAGCTGCGCCTGGGTGAAGGGCCGGCCGAGCTGCAGCTGCGGCTGGTCGACATCACCGGTATCCGCCACGACGCGACCGTGGTGTCGCTGACCACGGAGCCCGGCGCGGTCGACGCGGCGGCGATGCGCCTCGACGAGGAGGCCCGGCGCATCGAGCAGCTCGGGCTGGCGCCGGGGAGCAACCTCGAGGCGCCGCCACCGCTGGAGCCGGGCGCGCCGCCGCCCATGTTGACGACGACGACGGCGACGACGACGGCGACGACGACGGCGGTGCCGTCCCCGGCGCACCCCACCCTGCGCGACAATCCGGGCGCCTGGGCGCGCGAGCACTGGCCGCTCGTGACCGCGGTCGGCGCGCTGGTCGGCGCATCGCTGGTCCTCGGGCTCACCGTCGGATTGGAATAGCGTGGTGGCGCGCGCGGCGGCGGCCCGGCTCGGGGGGTTCGGAACGTCGATCTTCACCGAGATCACCGCGCTGGCGGTGAAGCACGGTGCCGCGAACCTGGGGCAAGGGTTTCCCGACTTCCCGGCGCCGGCGTTCATCAAGGAGGCGGCCGCGCGCCACATCGACGAGGACCGCAACCAGTACGCGCCGAGCGCGGGCGTGCCGCGGCTGCGCGCGGCGCTGGCCGCCGGGTGGCAACGGCGCTACGGACAGGCGATCGATCCCGCGAGCGAGGTCACGGTCGCGTGCGGCGCCACCGAGCTGCTCCTCGACACCATGCTCGGCATCGTCGATCCCGGCGACGAGGTGGTCGTCTTCGAACCGACCTACGACGCCTACGTCCCCGACATCCAGATGGCGGGGGGCGTGGCGCGGCCGGTGGCCTTGCGCGCGCCGGAGTGGCGGTGGGATTCCGCGGAGCTGGCGGCGGCGTTCGGGCCGCGCACGCGCGCGGTGATCATCAATACGCCCCACAACCCGACCGGCAAGATCTTCTCGGCCGGCGAGCTCGAGGAGCTGGCGCGCCTGTGCATCGCGCACGACGTGGTCGTGATCAGCGACGAGGTCTATTCGGAGCTGACCTACGACGGCGCGCGCCACCTACCGATCGCGACGCTGCCGGGCATGCGCGAGCGAACGATCACCATCGACAGCATGGGCAAGACGTTCAGCGTGACCGGGTGGAAGGTCGGCTGGGCGATCGCGCCGCCGCCGCTGACCAGCGCGGTGCGAGCGACCCACCAGTTCGTGACGTTCACGAACTCGGCGCCGTTTCAGGAGGCGCTGGCCGATGCGCTGACCGCGCCCTTCACGCGCAGCGACGCCGACAACTACTACGACCAGCTTCGCGCCGCGTACGCCGCGCGGCGCGCGCAGCTGACGGCGATCCTGGATTCGATCGGGGTGCCGCCACTGCCGATCGAGGGCGCGTACTTCTTGCTGTCGGACGTGAGCCGGCTCGGGTTCGCGAGCGACCTCGAGTTCTGCCGCTTCCTGTGCGCCGAGGTCGGTGTCGCGGCGATCCCGATCTCGCCGTTTTATTTACAGGCTGCGCGCGCGCCGATGCTGGCGCGGTTCTGTTTCGCCAAGCGCGCAGAGACGATCGAGCTCGCCGGCGAGCGCCTGCGCAAATGGCGCGCGCCGCGCTGATCACTCCTCCGCGCTCTCCTCGCCTTCGGGCGGGTCCTCGACCTGCACCTCGATCTTCCAGACGTCCGCGAGCCAGGACAGCAGCTCGGACTCGCCGCCCTCGATCGCGTCGGCGGCCGCGCCTTGCAACACGGTGCCGTAGATCAGCTCGCGTGCCTCCTGCCGGGTGATCGTGGCGAGAAAGCGCCGGAAGCTCTCCTCGTCTTTGAACCGCCCGTCGAACGAATCGACCGCCGCCTGGTAGCCGTCCTCGCCGAATGCATCGACGATCTCCGCGACCTCGTCGATCTCGTCTTCGCTGATCTGGTTGTCGGCCAGCACCACCTCGCGCACCAGGCCGACCAGCGCGATGCGCTCGTCGCCGTTCAAGTCTTGCAGCTCCATGCGCGACAGATTCGCCGCCGCCGGGGTCGGCGTCAAGCTGGCGCGCGACCCGGCTCGTGACGGCCTCGGGGGCGCGTGCCAAGCTCACCCCATGCCCGCCGCGCCGACCGGCACCGCCCTCCTTCCGCTTCACGGCGGGCGCGTGCCCGCCTGGCTGTCGGCGCGCATGGCGCGCCTCGGCCGCGTGATCGTGGAGGCGATCTCTCACGAATACGGCCGCACCGAGGTCCTGCGCCGGCTCTCGAGCCCGTTCTGGTTCCAGTGCTTCGGCGCGGTCATGGGGATGGACTGGCACTCGTCGGGGATCACCACCAGCGTCATCGGCGCGCTCAAACGGGGCCTGGCGCCCGTCGAGCACGAGCTCGGGCTTCATGTCTGCGGCGGCCGCGGGCGCCACTCACGCCGGACGCCCGACGAGCTGACCGCGCTCGGCGAGCGGCTGGGGCTGGACGCGCCCGCGCTGGTACGAGCGAGCCGCCTCGTCGCCAAGGTCTACAGCGCCGCCGTGCAGGACGGCTTCGAGCTGTACCTGCACGGCTTCATCGTCGCCGACGACGGCGCGTGGGTGGTCGTCCAGCAGGGCATGAACGGCGAGCGGCGCCAGGCGCGCCGGTACCACTGGATCTGGGATCGCGTGAGCGCGGCGGATCGAGCCGCCGGTGCGAGCGCCGCGTTCGTCGAGGAACCGCACGCCGCCATCGAGGGACGGCCGGGAGGCGAGATCCTGAACCTGGTCGATCGGCGATCGGCGGAGGCGCGCGGTCAGGTGGTGCAGCTTGCGGGACACGCGCCCGACGCGATCGTCGGCCCGCTCGCGCGGCTGAGAATGCCCGCGCACCACGACGTGCGCGCGGAGGACATCGATCTCGCGCGGCTCGGGCGCACGCTGGCAGCGGTCGCCGATCGAGGGCCCGAGGACTTCGCCGACTTGCTGCTCACGCCGGGTGTCGGTGCGCGCACGCTGTTTGCGCTGGCGCTGGTCGCGGAGGTCATCCACGGCGCGCCCAGCCGATTCGCCGACCCGGCGCGCTTCTCGCTGGCCCACGGCGGAAAGGACGGCCATCCGTTCCCGGTGCCGCTGCGGGTCTACGACGAGACCATCGCCGTGCTGAAGCGCGCGGTGGCGGCCGCCAAGCTCGGTGAAGGCGAGCGGCTCGCAGCGATCGCGCGCCTCGACGACCAGGCGCGCCGCATCGACGACGAAGCCGCCGCGCCGACGGTGCAGCCCGCCGATCTCGAGCGCTGGGTCGCCGCCGAGAAGGCCGCGAAGACCGCGCTCGGCGGCCGCACCGTCGCTGACGACGCGCCCGCGCGGCGGAGACCGAGCGTGGGCCAGCTGTCGCTACGCTTCGGTAGCTGACCTGCGTCGTCTCGCTACGTCAGGATCTCGTTGATCGGCCCGGTGCAATACTGCGCGTCGCCGACGCACGTGGGGCTCTGGCCCATCACCTTGGCCAGCGTGAGCAGCAGGTCGTTGTGCGACCGATCCTTGGAGGCGCGCACGTTGGGGTCGCCGTCGGCCAGGTCGAGCGGGAACGTCACCATCTGGCCGGTCTTGAGCTGGCCGTTGGCGCCGCCGATCAGCACGAACGGCGTATCGTCGTGGTTGTGGGCCGCGCCCATGTCGAGCTCGTTGCCCCAGCAGATGACGCTTTGGTCGAGCAACGTGCCGCCACCCGCGCCGGAGAACATCGCCAGCTTCTTGGCCAGATAGGCCACCTGCTGCGCGTACCAGTTGTCGATGGCCTTCTGCTGGGTGATGTTCTGGTACTGGGTCTGGACGGTCGCGCTGTAAACGTTGGGCGTCGTCGCGCACAGGCCCATGTTGTTGTACATGGTGCAGGGCGCGATCTGGTAGAGCGACGCCGGCCCCATGTGCGAGTAGTTGTGGTGCGTGTCGGTCTGGCCGGTGAGCCAGCTGTGCGTCACCTGGCTGGTGGCCGTCGACAGTTGCAGGCTCGCCACGCGCGTGAGGTCGCAGGCCAGCGCGAGCGCGAGCAGGTCCATCTGCAGTTGCACGGTGGTCGGAAAATCCGCTGACGGTGACTGATAGCCCGCGGGCACCGCCCCCGGGGGCATGCACGTCGCCGCCTTGGCGGCCGCGGCGGTGATCTGCTGGTCGAGATCGTTCCACCCTTGCTGCAACGCCTGCAGCTGCTGGCGGTCCGTCGTACACAGCCGCGGCTGCATCGCCGTGAGCTCGCTGTTGAGCACCGGAAAGAGCTTCTGGCGGATGAAGGTCTTCTTGTCGGGGCCGCTCATGCCCGACGTCGCCGCGGGCGGGAAAAACGTCATACGCGCTTCGGCGGGATCGTCGTGGGGATCCATGAACGCGCCGGCGGTGTTGTAGATCATCCGGGTCTTCACCTCGCGGTCGGTGAAGTCGGCGGAGCTGCGGGCCATGAGCTCGATCGACGGGAACGGCGTCCCGGCGTTGAGCTTGGACGCAATCACCTGGTCGACGCTGGGACCGGTGGACGCGGACCCCGTCGAGGTGATGCCGGTCCACAACGACGCCATGCCCGCCTCGTGCGAGCCCTGCGCTGCCTTGTTGTTGAGCCCGTCGAGGACGATGACGCTGTTTTGCACGGGCGCGAGCGGCGCCAGCGTGTCGCGAAACACGAAGTTGGTGGTGATCGTCGGCGCGCTGCCGGCAGCCGGGAAAAGCACATCCTGCTTGCTGGCGTCGGTCGCGCCCCAGAACGGGCGCACGCAACCGCACGGCGTGAACAGCAGCACCATGTAAGTCGGCGCGCCGCCAGCGGCCGCCGCGTAGCTGGGCAGCCCGCGCAGGAACGGATACGTGAGCGCGGTCGCCCCCGCGGCCTTGAGGAAACGCCGACGCTCGAGGTTCACTTTGCGGTTCATTGACATGCGGCCCCCGCGTTCACCGGCGAACGGTTCCGGAACGAGTCAGTGCGGACGATCGCCAGCAGCAGCTTCTGAACATTGAACCCGCCGGTCTGGAAGGCTTGATAGACCTGCTCCGCCGAGCATCCGTCGCCTGCCAGCTCCACGCGCTGGATGGCGTAGCGCAGCTCCTGCAGCGCGAAGCACTCGCGCGCCTGGTTGCTGGCCGCGATCTTCGTGATCATGTCGGTTCCGCTGGTATACGACCCGGTGAGCCCGCTCGGGTTCATGGCCACGAACATCCCGCTCGAGTCGACCGGCGTCCCGCCCTCCGCGGTGATGTACGCGCCGGTGGCGTCGTAGTTGTCGAAACCAAACCCCACGTAATCCATGTACTGGTGGCAGCCGCTGCACAGCTGGTTGACGCCGAAGTGCTGCATGTACTGCTGGCGCGTCGTCTGTCCGGCCGGCAGCGAAGTCGGCGGCGGCGGGATCACCGTGCCGCCGACCTGAGAGGGCGGAGGGGCGATCTGGTCACACAGAATCTGCTGCCGCACCATGCGCCCGCGCAGCGTCGGCGACGGCAGCGACGTATGCCCGTGCATCGCCAGCACGCTGGCGTGCGTGAGCAGGCCCATGCGCGGCGCCGACGACGTGCCCACGGGCATCTTCGTGAACGAAGTCGAGTTTCCCGTGCCGGGGACGCCGGTGTTGTAGAACGCGGCCAGATCCGAGTTCACGTACGACGACGTCGACGTGAGGAGGGTCCCGTAGTCGGTGTTGTCCACCGCCACCGACGACGTGAAGGTGGTCAGTGTTTCGTTGTGCAGCTCCTGGGCGAGGACCGGCGTCCAGTTCTTGAACTGCGTGTCTTTGGTCACGGCGTCCATGTTCTCGATGTCGAGCCACTGGTTCGCGAAGTCGCGCAGCGCGTCCTGCGCCTTGGCGTCGGCGAGCATGCGCGTCGCCTGCGCCGCGACCTGGTCCGCCGTCCCCAGCTGGCCGGCGTTCGCGGCGCCGACGAGCATCTGGTCGGGCAGCGATCGCCAGAGGAACAGCGACAGCCGGGTGGCGATCTCCATCTGGCTGAGCGGGACGGCGGCCCCGGAGAAGCCGGGCTGGCCGAACTCCAGAACGAAGAGGAAGCGAGGCGAGGTCAGCACCCCCGTGATCACCGCCTGGATGCCGGTCGTGAAATCCCCGAACTGGGCGTTCACGTCGTTGAAGAGCTGCAGCAGCGCCGCCGACTCGGTGCTGTCGAGCTGGCCGCGGAAGGCCCGGTTCGCGAAGTCGGCGATGAACTGCTGCGCGCAGGCGGCGTTGGCCTGCGCGGCGCACGAAACCAGCTTGCCGATGTTGGCGGACGTCACGGCGTTCGTCGCCAGCGCCTCCGCCGCATCCAGGTACTGGCGGTTCATGAGCGTGCCCGAGATGGCCGCGTAGGTGTTGGTGTTGAAATTCCCCGGGATCTTCTGCTCGGACACGAACTGGTTCGCGGGCTGCGAACCGGTCGGGTCGAGACCGAGGTCGCGCACCATGTTGTTGTACTCGATGCGCGACAAGCGCCGGATCGGCGTCGCGCCGACCGAGACCTGGCCTGCGTGGCACAGCGTCGTGTCCTCGATCGCCGGCAACCCGGCGGCGGGCGGCATCGTGATCGAGACGATGCTGCCCCCGGCGCCCGCGACGGTGGTGCCGCCACCGCCGCCGCTGCTACCGCTGATGGTGCCGCCGCCGTTCCCGCCGCTGCCGCTCGCATGGGACTGCCCTTTGACGCAAGCCCCCAGCAGAGCGCACATACCAATCGACGTGAAAACTAGGCTCTTGCTAAATTCTCGGTACATCCTCAAACACCTGACCGAGGTTGACTACCCAGCAACATTGCCTCCTCGGCGGCCGAAAAGCCAGCCCCTCGTCGCACCGGACGCCTCGCGGTAGCGTCGACGCCTGGGACTTTCCGAGCCTGGAAGGCCGGTCACATCATTGTTTGGCTCGAGCACTTCTGCTGGTAGGTCACGCACGAGGGCGGCTGCGGCGGAGCGGGGGAGCTGCTCGACTGACTCGACTGAATCGCCGCCGCGGTGATCGCCGAGCAGGGTGGGGTCGCTTTCAGCGCCGCCTGGTACGATTCAAAGCCGTCGTTCAAGCACGCCGAAAGCTCGGCGACCGTCGCGGTGCAGGTCGCGGCCCCTGCCACATTGCACGTGCCCGACGACTGCGTCGAGATGCACATGTCGTAGCCGGTCTGACACGCGGCGCGCACCTGAGCGTCGGTGGCGCCGTCGGGCGCGGTGAGAGCAGCGGCCAGGATTCCGCCGTAGCGGCAAAGCAACTCGGTCATGTCTTGCTCGAGCCCCGAGGTCTTCGAGAACGACGTGACTTCATCGCACAGCGTTTGTTGTTGCGCCGTCGTGAGCTTGTCGATCTCGGTCTTGCCGTCGATGGTCGACGAGAATCCGCCGAGATCGGCGTTGGAGCCGCAGCCGGCCAGCCACCAGATGCCCAGGATCGCTCCGCACGCTCGGGTCCGAATCATCTTCATCTCTTGCCTCCTGCCCTTCTCATTGGCCGGCAGCGCGCGC